>OKMX01000325.1_pt1 | contig 9577 bp, 11 predicted proteins | sample 1613551 | NCBI WGS metagenome assembly OKMX01 (sample SAMN04436865, study PRJEB24849) | human gut metagenome | biome: human gut; feature: NICU; material: stool | host: Homo sapiens | place: USA: Saint Louis, MO | collected 2011-10-01 | reverse complement strand
ACCGAGATCTACACTCTTTCCCTACACGACGCTCTTCCGATCTTCTGAAATATGAGGATGATCGCGGGTGCGTGCATGTCACTTCACCCCCTCAAGAACGTCCAAATCAGCCGGGGTGAAGTCGTCCACCGGAGTACGCCAGGGAACAGCCGTGAGCACGACCGTGCCCACCGCGACCACAAAGAGCATGCCCCAGCCGAAGACCGCCTCGAAGCTGCGGGCGTAGGCGTAGCCCTCGGTAGCGTAGGACCACACGGTCTGGACGAACATGACGCCGAGCAGCACCGGGATGACGACGGCGACCAGCAGACGCCACCAGCCGCGCACCAGGCGGGTCTCGGAGACGAGGTTGAGGTGGCGCTGGAGGACCTTGAGACGGCGCAGGACCAGTCCCAGACCCACGCAGACGATGAGGGCCGAGGCTACCACGCCGATGTTGTTGATGAAGGCGTCCACGACGTCGAGGTCGTACAGGCCCGAGGAGGTGCCGAACAGGACGAAGGAGAGCACCGCGGAGGGGATGCCCGTCACGAGCGTCGCCTTGAGGGTGGGCCAGCCGAACTTCTCAGCCACGCCGGCGCTGACCAGCTGAATGATCGAGATGAAGGAGGTCAGTCCCGCCATGGCGAAGGAGCCGAAGAACAGGACCCCGAACAGCGGGCCGCCGGGCATCTCGGAGATGACGGTCGGGAAGGTGACGAAGGACAGGGCAACCCCTGAGATGCCCTCCAGATCGGCCACGCCCACGCCCTCGGAGTGCGCCATGAAGCCCAGGGTGGAGAAGACGCCGATGCCGGCCAGCAGCTCGAAGGAGGAGTTGGCGAAGGCCGCCACCAGTCCCGTGCCCACCAGGTTGGAGCGCGGACGCAGGTAGGAGGCGTAGGTGAGCATGATGCCGAAGCCCACGGACAGGGAGAAGAAGATCTGGCCGAAGGCAGCCATCCACACGCGGTGGTCCCCCAGCGCCGACCAGTTGGGGGTGAACAGCTCGTTGAGCCCCTCGGTGGCGCCGGGCAGCAGCAGGGCGCGGACCACCAGCACCATGAACATGACCACCAGCAGCGGCAGGAAGATCTTGTTCGCCTTCTCCACCCCCCTGCTCACGCCGCGAGCGATGGTGAACAGGCCGAAGACCCACACGAGCAGCAGCGGGATGACGACGCCGAGGACCGGCTGGGCGGAGTAGCTGGGGCTACCAGAGTCGGGCAGCTCGCTCAGGCCGATGTAGGAGTTGAAGAACCCGCCGGCGTCACTCCCCCAGGCCGTGTTGAGGGAGAAGAGCATGTAGCGCAGCGACCAGGCCACGATGACCGCGTAGTAGGTCATGATGACGAAGCAGATCATGACGTGGAACCAGCCCAGCCACTCAAAGCGCTTGGAGATGCGACGCAGCGCGGTGGGTGAGGATCCCCGGTAGCGGTGGCCGGTGGCGTAGTCGAGCAGGAGGATCGGGATACCCGCCGCCAGGAGAGCCACGATGTAGGGAACCATGAAGGCGCCGCCGCCGTTGGTGTAGGCGACGCCTGGGAAGCGCCAGATGTTTCCGAGCCCCACCGCTGAGCCGATGGCAGCCATGAGGAAGCCGAGCTGGCCGCTCCACTGCTCACGCTCGACGCCGGCGACCGGCGATGGAGAAGAGGAGGTGGCGGACATGGGTGGTTGACCTTCCTGAAGGAGGGGATCCTGCCGTAGGACCATGCCTGCGGTCCTCGTACAGGCCGGGCAACGGTGTGCCCGGGGCGGGAACTCAGGAACGCTAACGCCGACCGGCGACCGAGCAGAGACTGTCCCACATAGTGGAATCGCGGGCCGTGCGACCGCACGTCCTCCATCGACGCAGCTCGTCAGGCGCTGCTCGCTCGAGCGCTGCACGCCTGTGGGAGACTGGGACCGTCGCAGACCCGGGGCACACTTCCCTGAGCCCTGCCGCGGCCCCTGACCCACTGCACCGCCACAAGGAGACACCATGGCCACTCCTCATATCAACGCCGAGCCCACCGACTTCGCTCCCGCTGTGCTCATGCCTGGCGACCCCAGGCGCGCCCAGCGCATCGCCGAGTCGGTCCTGGAGTCTCCCCGCCTGGTCAATGACGTGCGAGGCATGCTTGGCTTCACCGGGACCTACCAGGGCAAGCCGCTGAGCGTCATGGGATCAGGCATGGGCCAGCCCTCCTTCTCCATCTACGCCACCGAGCTGTTCAGCCAGTTCGGCGTCGAGCGCATCATCCGCGTAGGCACTGCCGGCGGTATCGGCGAGGACGTCAAGGTTGGCGACGTCGTCATCGCCACTGGGGCCCACACTGACTCCGCTATGAACCAGCTGCGCATCCCCGGGGTCAGCTTCTCCGCCGTCGCCGACTTCCGCCTGGCCATGGCCGCCTACCAGGCCGGGGTCGAGGCCGAGCTGGGCGATCGCCTGCACGCCGGCACGATCATCTCCCGCGACCACTTCTACTTCACGCCTGAAGGCCAGACGGACAGGCTCGCCCACTACGGAACACTGTGCGTGGAGATGGAGGCGGCGGCCTTGTACGGCGTGGCCGCCGAGTTCGGCAAGCAGGCACTGGCCGTGCTCACGATCTCCGACCATCTGCTGGACCACTCCGCGGACATGGACGCCTCCGAGCGCGAGACCCGCTTCCAGGACTCACTGCAGCTAGCCCTGGCCGCAGCGCTCAGCTAAGCCATACGCTCTGTTCACGATCTCTACCGTCCGTCTCAAGGAGCCCTCATGCCCCAGGTCTATGCCTACGCCTGCGAGGACGAGCGCAGCATCTTCCACCGCACCACCATCGAGCTGCGCGAGCCCGCGGACAACGAGATCTACTTCGAGATCAAGTACGCCGGCATCTGCCACTCGGACATCCACACCGCCCGCGGCGAGTGGGGACCAGCCACCTACCCGCTGGTACCCGGCCATGAGCTGGTCGGCGTCGTGACCAAGGTCGGCAGCGCCGTCACCAGGTTCCAGGTGGGAGACAAGGTGGGCGTGGGCTGCATGTTCGCCTCTTGCAAGGACTGCGAGTACTGCCGTGCCGGCGAGGAGCAGTTCTGCAACAACCCTCACGCCTACTTCACCTACGGCCGCGATGCCCAGGGCAACCCCACCACCGGCGGCTACGCCCAGGGATTCACGGTGCGTGAGGACTTCGCCTGCCGCATCCCTGACTCCATCCCCTTCGAGACCTCCGCTCCCCTGCTGTGTGCCGGTATCACCACCTACTCCCCGCTCAAGCGCTGGGGCGCTGGTCCGGGCAAGAAGGTCGCCGTGCTCGGCATGGGCGGACTGGGGCACATGGGTGTGCAGATCGCTGCCGCCATGGGCGCCGAGGTGCACGTCATCTCCCACTCGCGCTCCAAGGAGGCTGACGGCCTGCGCCTGGGCGCCTCGTACTACCACGCCTCCAGCGAGGAGGGTGCCCTGGAGGCCCTGGCCTCGACCTTCGACGTCATCCTGTGCACGGTCAGCGCCTCGGACCTGGACTACACGGCCTATATCCGGGCGCTCAAGCCCTACGGCGTCTTCGTGGACGTCGGTCTGCCCGAGGTGCCGGCCAGCATCAGCCTCAGCGCCCTGGTGGGCGGCAACAAGATCCTGGCGGGCTCCAACATCGGCGGGATCGCTGAGACCCAGGAGATGCTGGACTTCTGCGCCGAGCACGGCATCCACCCGGTGGTGGAGATGATCGGTGGTGAGGACATCACCGAGGCCTACAACAAGGTCACCGCCTCTCAGGTCCGCTACCGCTACGTCATCGACACCGAGACCTTCAACGACTGAGCCCGAGGACGGTGGCGTCGTCACGTCCGAGGTCCAGGCGCCCGGAATAACGCGTTCCCGCCCCGTGTTCCTCGCCTGACCAGACAACACCACCGACCAGGGAGATCCTTATGGCTGAGTCGACGATCGAGTTCTACGGCGCGCAGTGGTGCGGCGACTGCCGTATGGCCAAGCGGGTGCTGGAGGACCTTCAGGTCCCCTTCACCTACCACGACCTGGAGAAGGACGAGTCCGCGGTTCAGGCAGCCATTGATATCAGCGGCCAGAAGCACATCCCGGTCATCCAGTTCTCCGACGGCACCTTCCTGGTCGAGCCGAGCAAGGCTGAGCTCACCACCAAGGTCAAGGAGCTGGGCCTGGCCTGAGCACCAGCACACGAGGGCCGACGACGCAGGTGAGCTACGTCGTCGGCCCTCGTGCGTGCGTGGCGCGCCTCAGGACAGGCGCGAGGCGGCGTAGGCGGCGCCGACGATGCCGGCGGTGTTGAGCAGGGCCGCCGGCACGATCGGGGTGCGCAGGTCCAGCAGCGGCAGGAACTTCTCATGCTTCTTCGAGATGCCGCCGCCCACAACGAACAGGTCTGGGGAGAAGAGCATCTCCACGTGGGAGTAGTAGCGCTGCAGACGCTTCGCCCACTTCTTCCATGACAGGTCCTGCAGCTCCTTCTGGGCTGAGGAAGCACGCTTCTCCGCGTCGTGCCCGTCGATCTCCAGGTGCCCGAGCTCGACGTTGGGAACCAGGGTGCCATCGACGATGACCGCCGAGCCAATCCCCGTGCCCAGGGTCGTCACGATCACGGTGCCGCTGACCCCCTTGGCCGCACCAAAGGCGACCTCAGCCAGTCCTGCCGCATCGGCGTCGTTGAGGGTGTGGCAGGGGCGGTCGAGGGTCTTGGTCATGAGCACATCGACGTTGACCCCGACCCAGGACTGGTCGAGGTTGGCCATGAACGGAACCGTGCCGTGGATGATCGGGGCCGGGAAGGAGACGCCTACCGGCGTGCCCGGCTCGACCTCCAGCGCATCGATGATCTCGCGGCACACCCCGGCCACGGCCTCAGGCGTGGCCGGCATCGGGGTCGGGATACGCACGCGCTCGCCGATGAACTCCCCCGTCCCCAGGTCCACCAGGGCGCCCTTGACGCCAGAGCCTCCGATGTCGATCCCGCATCCAACCTGCCGCATGGCTTCCTCCTCAGTTCCTGGCTGCGATTGTGCCGCGCTTGGCCCCTCCAGGTTACCTGGGCAACCTTGGCCGCACGCCGGGTTCTCGGCTGCGCGGGCCATATGCGCTGCCCCTCGCGATCTCGTAGCTCGTCTCCGACGGTGTGCTGATCCTGCTCACCGTGATCGACGGCGATCAGGCGATGAACGCCTCGGTCATCGCCTCCAGCGCCTGACGAACATCCTCGGGCTCGCTAGCCAGTGGCAGGGTGTCACGGTCATGGACTCCCTCAAGGCCGGTGTCCACCTCCAGGGCAGCAAACAAAGCCTCCAGGTCCCTCGTCGCCTGCCCCGTCGTCGCCACCAGCTCCAGGGTCTTGCCCGTGGCCGCGGTGGAACGAAGGCTGGCAACGAGGACCTGAGCAATCTGGGCACGCGAGACGACGCCGTGGACGCCGTCAACCGCCCTGCCGAGAGTCTCAGGCCGGGACGTGTCAGCGACGATTACCTCGACCTCGTCCGGGAACATCCCAGCCTCGGAGTCATCGCGTACGAGCGCGCGTGCACAGTCCCGCGGCCAGCACGCCGCCCGGACGGCGTGCTGGCCGATGCTGCCCGAGGTACCAACCACCAGAACCCGCCCACCGGCAGGCACGGTCTCGGCACCAACGAAGCGCCCAGATGCGGATTGTGATGCAGTCTGAATCTGAGTCATACGGTAACCTTATAAGCCAGGCCGCCCACATGGGAGGAACTATCGGTATGCCCTTCCGCAGATCAGTACCAGCACCACGTCTGAGGTCGCCACGCAGGCCTCAGATCCCATTGCCCGATGGGCCAGCGCCTTCTCGATGACTACGTGCGCTACCCGCCACGCAGGGCACGCACCAATCGCCCACGCACGTACCAATCACCAAAGCGCCCCACAGGAGCCCCCTGCGCTCCTGGTCTGCCAGCTGCAGGCACAGGCACAGCCGTGGGCACAACAGCCGCAGCCGCAGGCGCAGCAGCCTCGGGCACGACGGCCCCATGCGCCCGGAAGCCACACGCACGCCAGCAAGACGAAAGCCCAGGCTCGCAAGCCTGGGCTTTGGTGATCGTGGAGCTAGGGGGATTCGAACCCCCGACCTCTTCCATGCCATGGAAGCGCGCTACCAACTGCGCCATAGCCCCGAGATGGGCGTCCACCCTCGCGGGCGACGCGGATAACTGTAAGGAAAAAGGCCCGCACGGAGCAAATCCGCACCGCGTGCGGTACCTCACCCTCACGCGAGGAAGGCCCCGATCGCCCCCTGTCCCTGCTCGCCGGATCCAGCAGCACCACCAGCACCGGCCGTCTGCCCGCCACCGGCGTTCCAACACACAAGGGTCCACCCAGGCGTGCGAGAACCAGAGCGCAGCACCGCGTGATGGCAGTTGTCCAGGCCCCGCAACCCGAACCAGCCTCCCGGGTCCAGGCCCAGCAGGTACGTGGTGCCCAGAGTGATCGCAGCCCCATGAGCCACCACGACGACGGGACCGCGCCCCGCGCCCGTTCCTGCGCCTGCGCCCTCAGCCGTGCTCGCGCCGATGGTCCCCTGAGTACTCTGAGCCTTCTTCTGCTGCCCAGCCAAGCGTTCTAGCGCACGTCCCACGCGCTGGGCTGTGTGCGCACGCGTCTCCACGTCCAGCCCTTCAGGGTCCTCCCCCGCACGCCAGCGGGCGTACTGGTCAGGCCACCTGGCCTGGATCTCCTGGCGAGCCAGCCCTTCCCACTGACCGAAGCTGCGCTCAACCAGCGCCTCGTCGCTCTCCACCGGCAGACCGGTCAGCGCCGCGAGGCAGGCCGCCGTCGACTGGGCACGCTCAAGCGGCGAGGAGACGATCCGGCTCGGGGACAAGCCTGCCAAGGCCGGCGCCGCAGCACGCGCCTGCGCCAGCCCCGTCTCGTTGAGGCAGATATCAACCTGTCCCTGGACGCGCCCGGCGACGTTGTAGTCCGTCAGCCCGTGGCGCCACAGGATGAGCTCGCTCACCGCACTGAGTCGGCCGCGCCGCCCTCAGCCGCGCCCGAGCCTGCCAGCACGTCAGCGGGCAGCTCCACGAGCGGGCAGTCCTTCCACAGCCGCTCCAGGGCGTAGAACTCCCGATCCTCGGTCTGCTGGACGTGGACGACGACGTCGCCGTAGTCGACCAGCACCCAGTGCGCCTCCTCGAAGCCCTCGCGCAGCTTGCGCTTGGCTCCGGCCTTGATCATCGCCTCGTCGACGGCGTCGACGACGGCACGCACCTGCCGGTCGTTGGCGGCGGAGACCACGAGGAAGACGTCCGTCAGCGCCAGGCGCTCAGAGACGTCGATCGCAATGATCTCCTCAGCCTTCCGGTCAGCGGCCGCACGCGCGGCGGCGATCGTCAGCTCGATTGCTTCGGGGGTGGCAGGCACGTGTCTTCTCCGTGTCGGGGTCGGTGGCCAGGTAGTCGGTCAGGACAGCAGCAGCTTGAGCTGCTCAAGCGATGGCAGATTCTCAAGCCCCGGCGCGGCGCTGGTGCCCGTGTTGCGCCCGAGGTAGAACCACAGGAGGGTCCCCACCACCAGCACGACCACAAGGACGAGCAGCGCAATCAGGAGGTGGTGGGTCAGCGGGAACCCCTGCCGTCCCTGGTCCTCAGCCTCCCTGGCGCTGGGGACCTCTGCCCAGTCGGGCTCAGGCGCGTGGGCCCAGGCGTGCTGCGCACCATCGGCAGCACGGTGGGAGTGGTGCGACGGTGCCGCAGCGGGAGCCTGAGCATCCTGCGTGTGAGAGGGCGAGGCGTCATCCTGACGCAGCGCCTTCCACTGCGGGGTCTCGATGGTCTGGCCCTCCCCCATCACCTGCACGGCACTGAGCTCACCGGTGGAGGAGTCCACGGTCCGTACTCCCTGCACCGAGGCAGGGATACGCACGATGGGGCGGCGCGTCGGCGTCGTCGGAGCAGCAGGCTCAGGTGACGACGGCGTAGCCGCCTCCTGTGCCGCAGCGGACGCAGTCTCCTGAGCAGCCGGCTCGGCCGGGCTGAACGGGGTCGGGGCAGGCTGGGCTGCACGGTCCAGAACCGATCGACGCTCAGGAACCGAGGCCGGCTCGGCCACGGCAGGGCTCGCGGCGGTCGGCACCGCGTCAGGCCGGTCGGCAGCAGGAAGCACGCCCGTGGGGACCTCGGCGAGAGCCTCCTTCTCAGCGGTGTCCGGTCCCGACGTCGTCCAGGCAGCCTCGGCAGCGACAGGCTCCGGTGAGGCCGCGGACTCAGGTGCCTGGTGCTCAGCGGGGACCGCGGCGTGGGTCCCGGTGGCGGACAGCGAGGGGACGTCGACGTTGGGCTGGTCCGCCAGCGGGTCCTGCAGCGCCTTGGCCTGCTCCAGGGTGATCTCTCCGGCGGCAACCGCTGCGCGCAGGGCCTCCGCCTCCTCACGCAGGCGCTTGAGCTCGCGTCGGGTCAGCAGCGGCTGCTGGCCAGTGAGCAGCGCCTCACGCTCAGCCTGTCGCTCTGCCTGTCGGATCGCTCGCCGGGAGCGACGCGGCGCGGCACCGTCCGCCTGATCCAGGTGACCAGTCTCGCTGTGCTCACTCACCGTTGTTCTCCTTCCGAAGAGACTGCGACCGCGCCACGCGCGCTGTCATGGAGGGCGTCGGCCCTGCTTGCTGGCTCACACGATAGAGCCCGTACTTACGGATGTACTGCACCACACCGTCAGGAACGAGGTACCACACCGGTGCCCCGCGCCCCACGCGGTTACGGCAGTCAGTCGAGGAGATCGCCATCGCCGGTACCTCGACCAGCGAGACCCCGTCCTCAGGCAGACCAGGATCGGCGAGCACGTGACCAGGACGGGTCACACCGACCAGGTGCGCCATGTTGAAGATCTCCTGGTTGTCCTTCCAGGTCAGGATCTGCGCCAGAGCGTCTGCACCGGTGATGAAGAACAGCTCAGCACCAGGATACTCGGCGGCAATGTCCCGCAAGGTATCGATCGTGTAGGTGGTCCCGCCCCGGTCGATATCCACCCGCGAGACCGTGAAGCGGTTGTTCGAGGCCGTGGCGATCACCGTCATGAGGTAGCGGTGCTCGGCGGCCGAGACCCGCCGGTCCCGCTTGAAGGGCTGAGCCCAGGTCGGCACAAAGATGACCTCGTCCAGGTCGAAGACGTTCTGGACCTCAGAGGCCGCCACGAGGTGACCGTGGTGGATCGGGTCGAAGGTGCCGCCCATGATGCCGATGCGCAGAGGTCGGGAACCCTGGTCCACGTGTCTTCCTCCCGCTTCAGCCAGGTCCGTCAGGCCTGCTGTGCTGCTCGATCCCACCGCGCCGGACGCGCGGATGGCCCCATCCTGCCACGAAGCGCCCTCAGGGGCGCACATGCCCCTCTCCCTCGACCAGCCACTGGGTGGTGGTCAGGGCCGCCAGACCCATCGGGCCTCGCGCGTGCAGCTTCTGGGTGGAGATCCCCAGCTCTGCTCCCAGGCCCAGCTGGCCCCCGTCAGTAAAGCGAGTGGAGGCGTTGACCATGACGACGGCGCTGTCCACGCCGGCGGTAAAGCGGCGCACCACCGCCAGGTCCTGGTCTGGGCGTTGAAGATGTTTTGCTGAAACCAGTTAAAGATCTGAATCGCTTGCG
>OKMX01000321.1_pt1 | contig 9846 bp, 8 predicted proteins | sample 1613551 | NCBI WGS metagenome assembly OKMX01 (sample SAMN04436865, study PRJEB24849) | human gut metagenome | biome: human gut; feature: NICU; material: stool | host: Homo sapiens | place: USA: Saint Louis, MO | collected 2011-10-01 | reverse complement strand
GGCGAGGTGCTGCTCGAAGGCAAGAACCTGTACGACAAGGACGTGGATCCGGTGGAAAGGCTGGATGTGTGTCCAAGTATTCTTTGTCAGACAAGGAAAATTAATCGAACGTGATGTATCGATTTTCCCATTTTACGATGATGCCAGTGAAGCATTTTTAACTTTTATTGGACAATTCTATCAAGAGAATGAGCATTTTGTGCCAAAAGAAGTCTTGATTCCTGATGACATTGATAAAGAAAGCGTCGAAGCTTTATTAGCTACGAAAGTCTTGCAGCCGCAACGGGGAGAAAAGAAAAAACTGGTTAAATTAGCCAGTAAAAATGCTGCAGTTGCTCTAAATGAAAAATTCGATTTGATTGTACGGAAACAAGAACGAACAATTGGCGCAGTTGAAAAATTAGGCAATGCGATGAACATACCTGCGCCCATTCGAATTGAAGCATTTGATAATTCAAATATTATGGGAACAAACCCTGTTTCTGCGATGGTTGTGTTTATTGACGGACGGCCAGCTAAAAATGAGTATCGAAAATATAAAATAAAAACCGTCCAAGGTCCTGATGATTACGCTTCTATGAGAGAAGTCATTTATCGCAGATATTCACGAGTTTTAAAAGAAGGCTTGCCTTTTCCTGATTTAATTTTAATCGATGGTGGTAAAGGTCAAGTCGATGTTGCTAAAGATGTGTTAGCCAATCAACTAGGAGTCGATATTCCTGTAGCTGGATTAGCCAAGAACGACAAGCACAAAACGAGTGAACTTTTATTTGGTCCAAACTTAGAAGTTGTACCATTGGAAAGAAACTCACAAGAATTTTTCTTGTTGCAACGAATCCAAGATGAAGTCCATCGTTTCGCCATCACATTCCATCGTCAATTACGTAGTAAAAATAGTTTTGCTTCCAAATTAGATAACATTGAAGGTTTGGGACCAAAACGCAAAAAAAATCTTTTAAAAGAATTTAAATCGCTTAAAAATATTACGGCAGCCAGTGTTGAAGAATTAAGAAAAGCTGGGTTACCTGAAACTGTCGCAAAGAATGTGTATCGTCATTTGCACCAAGAAACAACCTCTGAGATAGAAAAATAAATGAAAATGAACCAGACAAATTAGGTGCTTTTCCTAATTTGTCTGGTTTTTTTATTCAATTTTTTCATGAAAAGTTGAACTCTCAAGAAAATATGATAACGATTTCTTTCGTGATATACTAATACTAACTTAAAAGAGAGGACGTCTGATCATGAAAATACTAACACCCGTTTATCAAATAAAATTTAAAAAAGTACCAAATCAATTACTGATTGATGAGCGTTTAATGAATGAATTGGGGACGTGGCTGAATCGTACAGGTCGAATTTGGGCCTGCCAATCATCAAAATCGGCAAAGGAATTTAAAAATAAATTTTATGAAAGCACAGGCTTGACCGCAAATGAAGTGCATATTTCTGCCGAGACGGATGGCCTTTTTCGCTTAGCAGAAAATAAAGCGTCTGATTAAAGTGCAGCATCTTTCCATAACAATTGTCATTGACAAGCCAACACAGGAAAGATACGATATGAGTAACTAAACAGCGGTTTAGAAAAAGTGAAGGGGGCGTTTATGTGTTAGAGGTAAAAGAGTTAGTCAAAACCTTTGGGGATTTTAAAGCAGTTGATCATGTATCCTTTACGATACCGGACGGGAAAATTTTAGGATTAATTGGCCAAAATGGTGCCGGGAAAACAACTACATTTCGCTTGATTTTAAATTTTTTAACACAAGATAGCGGGTCAGTTTTATGGAATGGTCAACCATTAAACGAAAAAGAATACAATATTATTGGTTATTTACCAGAAGAACGGGGTTTATATCCTAAAATTACGATTGAAGACCAACTAATTTATTTCGCTTCATTGCGGGGGAAAACTAAAAAAGAAATTGAACCTAAAATTGACTTTTGGATGGAAAAATTTCAAGTTAAAGGCAAAAAAACAGATAAAGTTAAATCTTTATCAAAAGGAAATCAACAAAAAGTTCAATTGATTGCGACACTTATTCATGAACCGAAGTTAATTATTTTAGACGAACCATTCAGTGGCTTGGATCCAGTTAATGCAGAATTATTAAAAGACGGCATTATTGAATTGAAAAATCAAGGTTCTTGTGTCATTTTTTCCAGTCATAATATGGACAATGTGGAGAAAATCTGTGACCATTTAGTCATGTTAAAAAATGGACGCATGGTTTTAGATGGTCAGGTTCATGAAATTCGACAACAATTTGGTCGAACAAAATTATTTTTAGAATCACCGTTATCTGTTGAGGAAGTTGCTGCTACAGCAGGTGTGAAAGAAGCGCACTTGCGACAAGATGGCGTCTTAGAAGCGACATTAGAAAACGCTGAAGTGGGCAAAGTGTTGTTTGATAAAGCGACAGCCAACGGCTACATTCCAATGTTTAATCAACAACCACCAACATTGGAAGAAATTTTCAAAATGAAAGTAGGTGGGCAAGATGAGTAAATTTTGGATTATTGCGACTGATGTCTATAAGAAAAATGTGAAGTCGCTGTCTTTCTTAATCATGATTTTAGCGCCATTTCTTCTTGTAGGAATTGTTTACTTAGCGGGCTCTCTAGCTAGCGGTTTTTCAGGAGATACTACCATTGGTCTGGTTTCGGAAAACCAAGCGTTGGTTAAAGAGTTGACAAAGAATAAAACAGAGGACTTTTCTTTCAAAGCTGTTTCTTCTGAGAAAAAGGCCCAAGAACAATTAAAAGACGAGAAAATTGATGCCTATTTACTTTTGGACACTACAGATAATCAGATTTCTGGTCAGCTTTACTCTGAACGCTCTTTAGGAAATGCAACCGAGATGCTAATCCCTCAAATGTTAAACCAATTACAAACAATGGCGAATGCCAATCGTTTAAACCTAACAGCTGAGCAAGTTGCCATGTTGAATCAACAAGCAACATTTAAAAAAGCCAAAATTAGTTTTGATGAAAATGGCAAAATAAAAACAGGAGAAGATAACACAGGGATTCAAATGGCGTTAGCAATGGGGATAACAATTTTGTTATTTGTCTTCATCAGCAGTTATTCTTCAATTATTGCCCAAGAGATTGCTTCTGAAAAAGGCACTAGAATCATGGAAGTTATTCTCTCTAGTACAAAAGCGCAAACCCATTTTTATGGCAAATTAACTGGGGTTATTCTAGTAGCTTTAACACAAATTTTCATTTACGGAGTGGCGTTTGTTCTCGGCTATTCTCAATTGAAAAATCTTGATTTTATGAAAAGTCTATTAAGTGGTATTTCACCACAAAGTATTTTTTCATCAACCTTTATTTTTACATTAGGCTTTTTCATTATTGGTATTCTCGTTTTTGCTGTTTTGGCAGCACTTTGTGGTTCTCTTGTTTCCAAACCAGAGGATACAGCAAAAGCAGTTCAGCCCATCATGTATATTGGTTTAATCGGTTATATGATTGGCATTACGTTTGGAACGAATGATCCACAGAATATCGTGGTGAAAGTAACTTCCTTTATTCCACTGATTTCGTCATATATCATGCCAGTACGCTTGGCGACCGAAACGGCATCAACAATGGAAGCAATTGTCTCATTAGTGATTTTGGCAGTCTTTGGAATTATTTTAACAATCTTCTCTGCTCGTTTATACAAATCAAACGTTCTTGTATACAGCGAAGGCGGCATGATTCAATCCTTAAAACAGTCAATTTCTATTTTAAAAAATGAACAAAAGCATAAATAATTTTTGTTTAACTCTAAAAGGACCCGGTAAATCAGTCAAAGTGACTGATCTGCCGGGTCTTTTTTAGGCACCGTTCGTCGTTCAACTAGACGAACGGTTAATTTTTTTTCAGGAATGTTCGTCTGATTTAATTGGTTGTATAGGTAAATAAATGAGTTTTCGGCTTGATACTGAATGGCATAATCAACAGTCGTAATATGCATCAACTCACTGACATAACTATTATCAAAGCCAATGACAGCGACATCGCGAGGAACGGCATAATTTAGATTTTCAAGTTCTGAAATAAACTCAGCTGCTACGTGATCATTATAAAAGGCTAAAGCTTCTGGCTTGTCGGTTAATTGTTGCCAGTAATGGGCAATTTTGCGACCAGAATGGTCAGTATACTGATCATTAATCAGCCACTCAGCTTGCCAAGGTGCCTGAGTGTTTTCATAAAAATCTTTCATTGCACGTTTTCGTGCGTGCGTGTTTAAATTTTCGGGATTACCGAGGACATGACCGATTTTTTGGTATCCTTGTTGTTGTAAATATTCTAAGGAACGATAATAACCAGAGTAATGATCAATGTAGGAAGAGTATATATTAGGTGAATCGATACGATGCCAGGTTGCTAAAGGGCCATACGCGCTGTAAGGCTCAATCACCGACCATTCATTTGTTCGTGTCAATAAAAACAAGCCATCTAATTGTTTGTATTTTAATTGGTTCAAGGCATCAATTTCTTTCTGCTGATCGCCATCTGTAAAAAATAAGGTTACGGAATAATTGTATTTTTTGGCAATTGAAATAAAGCGATTCAAGAAAATACCTAAGGAACCTAAATAGCTAGGGGCTAAAAAGCCAATGGTTTTTGTGGCACCTGCTCGTAAATTCCGCGCCACATAATTCGGGGTATAATTTAATTCTTTCATTGCTTTGAGAATTTTTTCTTGACTATCGGCACTCACATATCCTTTTCCAGAAATTAAGCGAGAAACAGTCGATTTCGAGACACCGGCAACTTTTGCTACATCAATGATAGACGTCATTTTTTACCTCCAAAGTGGAATGTATTCTTATAAGAAGTATAGCATACATTTTTTTGAAAATAGTGCTTGACATGGGAACATTCCCATAATTTATCCTAAAGATGTAAACGATAACAATTTAATCAAGGAGGAAGAAGACGGATGACAAGAGGAGCATTAAAAATTGCAACAATTGGTGGCGGTTCTAGTTATACACCTGAATTAATTGAAGGATACATTAAAAGAAAAGATGAACTGCCAATTAAGGAAATTTGGTTAGTCGATATTGAAGCTGGTAAAGAAAAATTGGAAATCGTAGGTGCAATGGCGAAGCGCATGATTAAAGCTGCTGGTTTAGATTGGGAAGTTCATTTAACATTGGACCGTGAAGCCGCCTTAAAAGGGGCGGATTTTGTTTCAACACAGTTTCGTGTAGGATTATTAGATGCCCGCATTAAAGATGAACGGATTCCTTTGTCCCATGGGGTATTAGGCCAAGAAACAAATGGCGCGGGAGGAATGTTTAAAGCATTTCGAACAATTCCTGTCATTTTAGCTATTATTGACGATATGAAACGTCTTTGCCCAGATGCTTGGTTAGTGAATTTTACTAATCCAGCTGGAATGGTTACGGAAGCTGCAATTAAACATGGCGGTTGGAAAAAAACAGTTGGCTTATGTAATGTGCCGATTGGTCATAGAAAACAAGCGGCCGAAATGCTGGGAATTCCAGAAGAAGACTTATTCTTTAAATTTGCTGGAATTAATCATTTCCATTGGCACCGTGTTTGGGACAAAGAAGGACAAGAGCGAACACAAGAACTCATTGATTTAATTTACGGACCTAAGCAAGAGCAAGAAAGTCATTTGAAAAATATTTTTGATGCGCCGTTCCATTATGAACAGTTAAAAGATTTAGGAATGTTACCATGTGGTTATCATCGCTATTATTATATTGAAGATGAGATGTTGAAGCATTCCATCGAAGAGTATGAACGGGGCGAAACAAGAGCACAAGTGGTTAAAGAAACGGAAGGTCGTCTGTTTGAATTGTATAAAGATCCCAAACTAGATTACAAACCAAAAGAATTAGAAGAACGGGGCGGCACACACTATAGCGATGCAGCTTGTGAAATGATTGCATCAATTTATAATGATAAACGAACGGATATGGTTGTTTCTACTGAAAATAATGGGACAATTACTGATTTACCGTATGATTGTGTTGTAGAAGTATCTGGACCTGTGACAGCTCATGGCCATGAACCTTACAACTGGGGGGCCTTTCCGCCAGCAGCACGAGGAATTATTCAAAATATGAAAGCTATGGAAGAAACGGTTATTCGAGCAGCCATCAATGGTGATTACGGCGCAGCATTGCATGCTTTCACTATTAATCCATTAGTTCCTGGCGGCGTCATGGCGAAGACCTTGTTGGACGAATTATTAATTGCCCACAAAGCGCATTTACCGAATTTTGCAGATGCGATTAATAAAATTGAAGAAACACAACCAGAAACAGTCACATATGTGGCCGAATTAATGAAAAGTAATTAAAAAATATCGCACGCTAAAGATTCGTTTAGTGTGCGATACTTTTTTTAGAATAGGAAGCAAAGGATTCCGTTTTTTTCTTGACAGTAAAATGATAGGTTTGTTGCCGGAACAGCCACTGAATACCAGAGTAAATTAAAATTTCAGCAATAATAAACGTCGAAAGTTTCTGTGCGGAAAGGAATAATAGCGTTAAAATTAAAAATAAGACGACACAGGTATAAAAAACGTGTTGCAATTTTTTAGAATTGATAATCGTGATTTCTTTGGTATCTTCAGTAACTTCAATGCGCCGATAAAACTGGAACCAGCCTTCATAGAACGTTAAAACATCCCCAGGATCAGCCTCAATTTCAATAGGTACATTAGTAAAAAGTTTCCCTTGATGCACACCATTTTTATAAAATGTAAAATAGCGTAACGCGCCCCAAGCTGATGTTTTTCGTGTCAATGTAATCTTCATGGTTTTCACCTCCGTCTTTATTTTGCCATAGTTTCGGTAAAATTGTATCCTACTAAAGTCCGATTCTCTCATTTTAGGGTCAGAATTGACAAAAGAAAGCAGAGGTGTTAATGTGGGAGTAATTAAACGAGGAGGTATAATTGTATGTTGGCATCTATCAGAATTTGGATTGACTTTTTGACAAAATAAATTGAATAAATCTTATCAAAAAGTCTGAAATTAAAATTCATGGGTGACGTGTGTACTTTTATACGAAACTACAAGGATAGCGATTAGGCTGTCCTTTTTTGCGTACCCAAGATTCTTTCGTTTCAGAAATGAAAGAAGAGGGCAAAATGAAAAAATTAAGTATTCATCTGAAAGAAGTAAGTATTCACTTTTCGGGAAAACCAATTCTAGAAATTGATGAATTATTTGTATATGAAAATGAAAAAATTGGGATTATTGGTAAAAACGGCGCAGGAAAATCAACACTGCTCAATTTAATTATGGGTAAGATTCAATCAGACAAAGGAAAAGTTCAAAGATTGAACGACTTTCATTACTTGGCACAAGTAGCTGAAGAAATAACGAATGAACCAGAGAAAACTGACAAAAACTGTTTGCTAAATCAGAAAAATCAAAAACTAAGTGGTGGCGAAAAAGTCCAAAAACGCTTAGCAACATTATTTTCAGAGTATCCAACCGGGGTTATTTTAGATGAACCAACTACACATTTAGATAAAGAACATCGTCAGTTGTTAGTGGCAGATTTAACGTATTATTATGGGACCGTTTTGTTTGTTAGTCATGATCGCTTTTTCTTGAATCAATTAGCAGAGAAAATTTGGGAAGTTTCGGATGGACATGTCAAAGAATATTTAGGAAACTACGATGCCTATTGTCGTCAAAAAGAATTGGAACAGCAAACACGATATAATGTCTATCATCAGTATCAAAAGGAAAAGAAAAAATTACAGGAATCTTACACAAAGAAACAAGCACAAGCGCAAAAATCTAGTCATGTTTCAAAAAAACAAAAACAAAAGCAAATTAAACCTAGTCGTTTAGCTGGTTCTAAACAAAAAGATACCGTACAAAAAGCACTCCAAAAACAAGCGAAAGCGATTAATGCCAGAATTGACAGATTACCCGATGTTGCGCAAGCAAAACAAGAGCGAAAAATTATTTTTCCTACTAATAATCAGTTCTCTTTATACAATCCATATCCAATTAGAATTGAAAATTTAACTTTCGCTTATGAGAATCGAACAATTCTTAACCAAGTGAACGTTCAAATTCCTTTAAACGAAAAAATAGCACTTTGTGGAAAAAATGGTGCTGGGAAGAGTACCTTCCTTCAACAAATTGAAGCTTGTCACCCGGCCATTTACTTTTCTCCCAAAGTCCGGTTAGGAACATATCATCAATTAGATTATCGATTAAAAAATGATGAACCACTGTTGACTTATTTATTGAAGCGGACAAATTATTCTGAAAAGATTGTGCGTTCACTTTTATATCGACTAGGTTTTCAACAAGAAAATTTACAGACAAAGATATCTTCTCTAAGTGGTGGCGAAGCCATAAAAATTACTTTGGCTCAATTATTTATAGAACCAAATAATATCATCTTATTGGATGAACCCACCAATTTTCTTGATTTAGAGACAATCCAAGCACTTGAAGAATTTATAAGTGCCTATCAAGGAACAGTAATTTTCACTTCGCATGATGAAACGTTTGTGGAAAAAGTAGCCACCCGCACTATTTATTTAGAAAACGGGAAAATTATTGATAAATAAAAAAAGTAAACAAAAAGTCGCTATTTTAGCGACTTTTTGTTTAGACTTCTTCAATTGGTAAATAGGTGTATTCTGCAATTTCTGCGGCATGGGAGCCAGCAACATGTCCAGTGACAAATGCAGCTGTAACATTGTAGCCTCCAGTATAGCCATTAATATCTAAAAGTTCACCAGCAAAAAATAAGCCATTGACTAATTTGCTCTCCATTGTTTTAGGGGTCACTTCTTTGAGGGAAATCCCACCGCCTGTGACAAAAGATTTTTCCAAAGGCAATGTTTTCGTAACAGTGAACTGAAAGTCTTTCAGTAGTTCCACAAAGGAAAGACGTTGCTTTTCTGTTAGTTGTTTGGCAGGCACTTCTTCAATTGCTAGTTTCTCTAGATAAAAAGTGAGCAGACGTTCTGGTATTAAAGAATGAAAGGCATTTTTTGCCACTTTATTTGGCTGTTCCTCAATCATGTAATCAACGTTTTTCAGCACTTCTTCAAAAGATTTTGTCGGAAACACATCCAAGGCTACCGTGACAGGTTGATTACCGTTGCGAGTTAATTCTTGGTTAATAAAACTAGAACAGCGGAGCGCGGCAGGTCCTGAAATGCCAAAATGTGTAAACAGCATATCCATTTGATGATTAACTAAAGGTTTTCCTTTTTGGTTCAAAACAGTTAAATTAACATCTTGTAAAGAGAGACCTTGCAACGTTTTATCAAGGATAAAAGGTTCTTCAGAAATAATAGGTGATTCGGTAGGGTAGAGCGGGCTGATGGTATGCCCCATTTTTTTGGCTAGTTTATAGCCATCACCAGTTGCTCCTGTGGAAGGATAAGTGCGGCCGCCAGTTGTTAATACAACACACGGTGCATAAATTTTTTCCAGTTCGGTTTCAACGCCAATTATTTGATCGTCTTTTCGTAGTAATTTTGTGACCTGTGTTTTTGTAAAAACAGTGACTCCTAATTCGTTAATGCGGTTAAATAGCGCATCAACAATTGACTTCGATTTATCTGTAACAGGGAACATGCGTCCGTGATCTTCTTCTTTTAAGTGAATACCATTGGATTCAAAAAAGTTCATGATATCATAGTTATCAAATTGTGAAAATGCGCTGTATAAAAATTTTCCATTCCCAGGAATAAATGAAATGATTTCTTCTGCGGGCCGATTATTGGTTACATTACAGCGGCCGCCACCAGTCATTAATAATTTTTTCCCAACACGGCGATTTTTTTCAATCAATAATACTTGAGCGCCTGCTTCGGCGGCCGCAATC
>OKMX01000320.1_pt1 | contig 9942 bp, 13 predicted proteins | sample 1613551 | NCBI WGS metagenome assembly OKMX01 (sample SAMN04436865, study PRJEB24849) | human gut metagenome | biome: human gut; feature: NICU; material: stool | host: Homo sapiens | place: USA: Saint Louis, MO | collected 2011-10-01 | reverse complement strand
AGCGTTTGTGCGAGTGTCGTGTCATCGACCGCACCGGCCTTATTTTAGATATTTTATTAATCGCTTATTATAAGGGCTTCTACAAGGGATTTGATGGAGGGAAATATCTTTTCCTAAACCAGGTAGAAAGCGAGAAGGACTTTGCAAATGTCCGTGAGATAAGGGAAAATTTTGATTTCTCTGATATTAAATTATCCTATGGATCGATCAAGGAGGGAAAGTTTTATGAAAATTAATGCAATACTTATGGCCTCAGGCCTATCCCAAAGGATGGGAGAAAACAAACTGATGCTTGAATTTAAGGGCAAAAAAATCTACGAGCATACCCTAGACCTCTTGGAGGAAGTCGGATTTGATGAGGTTATAGTCGCCACTTCCTACGAAGAAATCCTAGAAGATGCAAGGTCTAGGGGCTTTGTGGCTATTGAAAACACCGACAATGAGATTGGCAAATCTTCATCAATCAAGCTCGGTGTATGGGAGACCGATGAAGACGCCAACATGATGTTTTTTGTGGCAGACCAGCCCCTTCTTAGGAAAGAAACTTGTGAGAAACTAATCGAATCCTTTAAGGAAAAAAATCTTATGACCTATCCTGTCGTAGGGATGAGAAGGGGAGCGCCAGTAATCTTTCCTGCTAGCTACAGAGAAAAGCTTTTAAGTCTTGAAGATGACCAAGGAGGAATGATCTTCGCCAAAGACGGTAAGACTAACAAGGTCCCAATCGAAAATGAAGACGAACTATTAGATATAGACACCATAGAAGCCTATGAGAAGTTAAGGCGTGACCATGAATAAGAATCTCGTAATAGTAAGGGGCGGAGGAGATGTCGCAACAGGGACTATCCAGAAGCTTAAGAGAGTAGGCTTTGACATCTTGGTCCTAGAAATCGAAAGACCAACTTGTATCAGAAGAAACGTCGCAGTAGCCCAGGCAATCTTTGAGGGAGAAATTCAAATCGAAGATATAGAGGCAATTTACTGTGAAGATAGGTTTGAAATAGAAAAAGCTTTTGCAGATGATAAGATTGCTGTGACAGTCGACCCTGAGGGAAGATTCATAGAAGAAATGAAGCCGATTTGCGTGATAGATGGGATTCTCGCCAAGAAAAACCTAGGCACCAAGAAGGACATGGCTCCCATAACCATAGGACTTGGACCTGGCTTTGTGGCAGGGGAAGACGTAGATTTGGTAATAGAAACCAACAGGGGCCACGATTTGGGCAGATTAATCTTTGAAGGTCCTGCCGCCAAAAACACTGGCAATCCTGGTAATATCAATGGCTTTACTACAGAAAGAATCCTTAGGTCAAGTGCAGATGGTAAGCTTCATATCCTAAAGGATTTAGGATCAGTCGTAAAAGAGGGCGAGCCGGTTGCCATAGTAGATGGAAAGGAAATCTACGCAGGTCTTTACGGAATGGTCCGTGGCATGATCAATGAGGGCATAGAAGTGACCAAGGGGATGAAGATAGGAGATGTTGATCCGAGAGTAATTCCTCGTAATGCTAAGACGATTTCTGATAAAGCAAGGCTAATCGGCGGAGGAAGTCTCGAGGGACTTCTCATAATGAAAAGAAGGAAGGGGCTATGAAGGCAGATATTTTAGAGAAAATTTATGAAGAAAATCAAAAGGGAAGGGATGCTGCCCTAGTATTTTTGATAGAAAACAAGGGCTCTACTCCTGGAGAAGATAATTCCCTAATGGCTGTTACATCTGCTGGCAAGTCCTTTGGCACAATCGGCGGAGGAAAAATCGAGGCAGATGTCATAAGAAGGTGCATGGAAGGATTTCCTAAGGGAGAGTCTTTCGAGTTTGACTACAATCTATCCCAAAATGGTGAGCTTAAGATGAGCTGTGGAGGAGATTCTAGGGGCTTTGTGAAATACTTTAAGGCAGCCAACCATCTTGTAATCTTTGGCGCAGGCCACATTTCTCAAAAGCTTGCGAGGATTGCTACAAAGACCAACTTTGAAGTTACAGTAATAGATGATAGGAGTGAATTTAGGGAAAGTCCGGACTTTAGTGAAATCAAAGACTATATCGAAGCTCCAATCGAGGAAGCAGTAGGAGAAATCGACTTTGACAAGGATAAGACCTACATAGTCCTCTGCACTAGAGGCCACGCCCATGACGCCAAGGCCCTAAGGAAAATTTTGGGTAAGGAATTCCACTATCTGGGTATGATTGGCTCAAAGGCCAAGGTCCTAAGAGTATTCAAGGAACTTGAAGAAGAAGGCTACAAGAGAGAAGACTTGGAGCAAATCTACACACCAATAGGCCTTGATGTGGACAATGGTTCTGTTGAAGAGATTGCTATTTCAATCATGGCAGAGATTCTGATGGTTAAAAACAAAAAGGGCGGAGAAATCCAGAAACTTAACTAGGAATGATTAAGATTATAATGCTAATAGCCTTCCTTAGCGCAAGTTTTTCTAATTTTAGGCTTGGATTTTCAAATAAAATTAGGATTAATATCAGACCGATTTATCTTATAATTATAGGAGCCTACTCCCTTCTTATTCTTATCATGGCGGGGAAAAAGGATGGGAGCATCTTGGGCTATACCCTAGCCCTATCGACAATCCTCCTTCTCCTAAGTGATATCTTAAGTCGAGGAGTAAGAAAAGATGGCTTTGTCGTAATGAATGGATCCAATCCCCTTCTGCTCCTTATAAAGATAGGCGATGTCAAGGATATAAGCTTAGAGGAAAAGAAGGCGGAAGTTAAGCTTAGAATCAAGGCAAGAGGAAATTATTTTGTCGAAAGTTTTGGAAAAGAAGATAGGAAAAAGCTTGAAGGCTTTATTGCGGACTTTAAATTTCCGAAAAATAAGCTAAGTGAATAATAATCTCTCTTTTGGTTATAAATAGATTAGGAGGACATATGAAATTTTTACACACAATGATTAGAGTTAAGGACCTTGATAAGTCCTATAAGTTTTATACAGAAGAATTAGGTTTCGTTGAAAGTAGAAGAAAGGAATTTCCAGACAAGGAGTTTGACCTTGTCTACCTAAAACTTCCTGCTTCTCCTGACTACGAGTTGGAATTAACTTACAATTACGACCAAGAAGAAGCCTACGATTTAGGAAATGGCTACGGCCACATAGCAATCTCACACCCAGATATCAAGTCTTTTAGGGAAGAGTTAAGCAATAAGGGCTATGAAGTTACAGAGCTTAGAGGTCTAAGTGACAATTCAGACAAGTACTTTTTTGTAACTGATCCAGATGGATACAAGATTGAAATTATACAGAAAAAATAATAAAAAAAGGGCTGGCGGATTAAATCTGCTGGCCCTATTTGTATCTTTGAGAGATTTCTCTTAAGGCGTGGATTGCCTTATCGACCTCCTCACTCGTATTGAAGTAAGAAAAGGAAAATCTCACTATGCCTTGTTTTTCTGTTGCCAAATGCTTATGGACTAGGGGAGCGCAATGAGAACCGGGTCTGGTTTGGATATTATAGTCCTCATCTAGGATGAGGGAGATTTCATCAGAGGGGATATTTCCAATATTGAAGGAAACTAGGCCCGTCTTAAGCTCGGCTGGGTCCTTGGAGTAGAACTTAAGTGATGGAATGTCTTCGATCCCTCGGTAGAAGTTACTTGCAAGGTCTCTTACTTTTTTATTAATCTTATCAATGCCCTCATCTAGGATGAAGTCGACTCCTGCCTTTAGGGCGATTTGGCCTAGAAAGTTGGCCGTTCCAGCTTCAAATATTTGGGGAAAGGCAGGGGGCATGGTCTTCCTGAAAGAATCTATCCCGCTACCTCCGGCAAAGACTTGATCAAAAGCAAAGTCCCCGTTTTTGATTATCCCTCCCGTCCCGCTTGGTCCGTATAGAGACTTATGTCCTGTAAAGGCGAAGAGGGAGTTTTCGTATTTTCCCATATCGATATCGATAAGGCCTAGGCTCTGGGCAACATCCACTATCATTATTAGCTTATTTTCTCTAGCAAAGTCATAAAGCCTATCCAAGTCCTTGCTATCTCCTAGGATATTTGAGGCGGAATTTATAACGAGAAATTTCGTGTTTTTCTTTAAAATCTTAGGAAGACACTGGTATATAAGCTCGTAATTCTCATCAAAGTCCACGAAGGAAATATCAGCTCCCGTCTGATAGAGGGGGCGGAGTACAGAGTTGTGCTCTGTTGTCGACGTAATGACGTGGTCTTTCTGATTTACCAGAGACTTGATGGCGAAGTTTAGGGCGAAGGTTGCGTTTTCTGTAAGGAGGATATCTGAGGGATTTTCTATATGGCAGAGTCTTGCCAGAGACTTTTTCGTTTCAAAGATCGCCATCATGGAGTTTTGGGCGAGCATGTGGCCGGACCTTGATGGATTGCCAAATTTTCCAGAAGAGATTACCTCAACCAGCCTATCTGTCACAGCCTTAGGCTTGTGGATACTTGTAGCAGCATTATCAAAATACATAGCTAGAAATTACCCTCCTACCATTCTCGTCTCGCTCCATTAGGAAAATCCCATCATAGTCCTCTTCTTTTAGGATAGCTAGGGCCTTGTCCAGATCTTTTTCGAGTATTCTTAGGGCATAGCCGCAACCTGCGTCGATTTCTGGAGGCAAGGGGATAAGCCTTGCCTTAGCCAAATCTTTTACTTTATCTAGGGCAGCAGACGGGTCTTCGAATTTCTCGAAGGAGAAAAGGACGAAAGTTTCTCCTAGCATGGACTAACTGTGTGGTAGCTTCGTAGGATTTCGACGATCTTATACATATTTGTAATCTCGCCTACAGCAAGCTTTTCCTTAAGCTTGTAATTTCCTAAGCAAAGGCCGCAAGATAAGATTTCTACACCTTGGTCTTCAAGAGTTTTTAGGTCTTCTATGGTCTTTTCGTTTTCTGCTGTGAGGAAAACTCCCCTGTTGTAGAAAATGACCTTTTCTGGTAGCTTATCTTGTTCTGTAAGGGCGTAGATGAAGCCTTCAAGTAGGCTCCTTGAGAAGTCCTCGTCGCCCTTACCCATCCTGTCATCAGAGATTGCGACAACATAGGAAGAGTTGTCGATTTTATTTTCATTTTCTGACGCTTCTTCTTTGCTTTGGGCGCCTTTCTTAAGGCTTACCTTGTAGACTCCGTCTTCGATTTTTTCAGTAGATGATTCGATTTTTAGTTCCTTGGCCATCTTGGCGAGGTTTTGGGTTGCTACTTCATTATCTACTAGAATTTCGAAGTCTACTTCGTCTGGATTTTCCTTGATTAACTTCTTTGTTTCGATTACTGGTATTGGGCAAACTTTGCCTAAACAATCAATTTTTTTCATAATAGCTCCTTTATTTTACGATTATCTTGTAAGATCTTTTCTTTTTTACTTGTCCTATTTGATAGATTTCCAGATTATTTTCCTTAAAGTCAGCGATTATCTTATCAGCTTCTTCTTCGCTTACTGCCACACACAAGCCACCTGATGTCTGTGGGTCAAAGAGGACCTCCTCCATGGCGAAATCATCTATCATAAATTCTACGTCCCCTTCGAGGTAGTTTCTGTTATTTTGTCCGCCAGATGTATAGAGAAACTCAGCTGCTAGCTCCTTGGCTGGAGATAGGACTGGGACCTTGTCGCTTTCAAGAATGATAGTAAAGTTATCTCCTGCCATTTCTGAAATATGGCCCAAAAGACCGAAGCCTGTGATATCAGTCGTTGCGTGGATATTGTATTTTACGAAAACATCCCTGGCATATTTATTAAGAGTCGCCATCTGCTTTACGCAAGTTTCGAAGTCCTCTTCATTTACAAGGCCTTGAGCGTAGTTTGCAGTAACAAGGGCTGTGCCGATTTTTTTCGTAAGGAGGATCACGTCCCCATCTTTTGGCGTATTATTTTCCCAAATTTCCTTCTTCTTGACCTTGCCAGTGACAGAAAGGCCGTACTTGATGGTCTTATCGTGAATCGAATGGCCTCCGGTAAGGCTCGCCTTGGCCTCACTTACCTTATCATTACCTCCACGGAGGATCTCCTTAAGGATAGCGAAGTCCTCTTCTAGGGGAAAGGTTACTATATTAAGGGCGGATATGACCTCGCCTCCCATGGCGTAGACATCGCTTAAGGCATTGGCTGCAGCGATTTGACCAAAAAGATAGGGATCTTCCACCATAGTAGGGAAGAAATCCAGGGTTTGGATCACGCAAGTTTCCCCATCGATGTCGATAATGGCGGCATCGTCCTTCTTGTCGAAGCCAACTAGGACATCGCTCCTCCTGTAGGGAGTAATTTCCTTTAATAATTTATCCAAATTACCTGCGGCAATCTTGGCATTGCAACCGCCGCATACTTCTAAGTTCTTCATAGGACCTCCTTCTAATATTCTACCGAATATTTTCTAAAAATACATCAAGAAAGGTTTTCATTAATTATTAGTTACAATAAGTAGATTATATTATAAGATCTAGGATTAATAAAAGATAAGAGACTTAATTATTAACTCACTTCCTAAATAAATAATGGGCCTAGAAACTATGAAAAAGTTTTGACAAGGCGAGTAATATATTAGATAATAGGGGCGAGGTCGATATATTTTTAAAAGAGGTTCGCTATGATTTATTTAGACAATGCAGCAACGACTCTGGTCAAACCAGACCTGGTCAAGGAAAGATTGATAGAAAATTTTGATAAGATAGGAAATCCTTCGAGGGGCTTCAATGAAATTTCTTTAGAAACTGGAAGGATGGTTCTTGATACGAGAATCAAGCTTGCAAGGCTTTTTAATATCAAAGATCCAAGAAGGATTGCCTTTACCGCCAATGCCACGGAGGCCCTAAACATTGCTATTTCTTCATTTATAGGAAAGAATGATCATGTAATAACGTCTCTTATAGAGCACAATTCCGTCCTCCGACCTCTTTATCTTAAGGAAAAGGAAGGAGCTGAGCTTTCTTTTGTAGGACTTAAGGAGGGGAAAGAGGGAATCCTCGATTACGAAATGATGGAAGAGCTTGTAAGAAAAGATACCAAGGTCCTTATTATAAGTCATGCTTCAAATGTTACGGGTAATATTACAGATCTTTCGATAGTTTCTGATTTTTGCAAAAAGCATGGGCTTCTTCTTATAGTAGATGCTGCCCAAAGTGCAGGTCTTATCGATATAGATGTCGAAAAATACGGCATAGATGTCCTCTGCTTTATAGGCCACAAGGCCCTATACGGCCTAACGGGTACTGGTGGAATTTACATAAGAGAAGGACTTAATCCCAGAGCCATTAAGGTCGGAGGAAGCGGGATCAATTCATTTGATAAAGATCACCCTCAAGCTATGCCAGATGCCCTAGAGGCAGGGACCATTAATGCTTATGGTATACTTTCTTTAAATGCTAGCCTTGATTTCCTAAATAAAATTGGTCTTTCTAATATTAGAAAAAAGGAAAAGGACCTACTTACATATTTTGATAAAAGCTTAAGGGAAATACCAAATCTTACAGTTTATGGAGACAAAGATTTAGATAAGAGAGTTGGTATACTTGCGATTAATCCCTCAAAGATCTCAGCTAATGACCTTGCCCAAATCCTTGCCGAAAAATACCACATAGCTACTAGGGCAGGAGCCCATTGCGCCCCTCTTTGCCACAAGGCTTTGGGGACAGAAGAAGCAGGACTCGTTCGCTTCTCTCTTTCATATTTCAATAGCAAGGAAGAAATCGATGAAGCAATTAAGGCCCTAAAGGAAATTCTAGGAGATGATTATGATAGTAATAACATTTGATACGACTACAGATGCCATGATGATGGAGGCTTTCGCTAAGGAAAAAAAGCTTGCTGGGAAGATTATCCCCCTACCAAATGAAATATCCGCAGGCTGTGGCCTAGCCTTTAAGATAGAGACAGAAGATTTAGAGAAAGTCACAAAGACATTAGAGGAAAACTCAATTTCTTATGAGAAAATCCATAAGCTTGGAGTAGATCAATGAACTATGTAGGAATCGATATAGGATCAACTGCAAGCAAGGTATCTGTAATTGGAGATAAGGAAATTAATTTCGTAACTCCTACTGGCTGGTCATCAAAGGAAGTCGCAAATGATATCAAAAAGAGGCTCCTTGACGAAGGAGTCGACGTCGAAAATGAAAACACCAGAGTAACAGCAACAGGATACGGGAGGATAAGTGTCGACTTCGCTGATTTTGTTATAACAGAAATCACCTGCCACGCAAGAGGAGCGAGGGCCCTATCTGGCCTTGATAATCTGGCTGTAATAGATGTAGGAGGCCAAGACACCAAGGCAATCCTTATTGAAGATAAATTGGTATCTGAATTTCAAATGAATGACAAGTGCTCAGCAGGTACGGGCAAATTTATCGAAGTAATGGCCAACAAACTTGGGCTCACAATCGCCGAGCTCTTTGACCTTGCCCAGAAAGGAGAGGCCATATCAATTTCCTCCATGTGCACGGTCTTTGCAGAAACAGAAATCACCTCCTATGTTGGAGAGGGAAGGAAGAAAGAGGACATAGCAGCAGGAATAGTAAATTCCGTCGCCCAGAAAGTAAGCCAGATGTATAACAAAATAGGAGATAGCGACAAAGTAATCCTTACTGGAGGCTTAAGTCAAGTTCCATACTTTGCAGAAATCCTATCTCAAACAATTGGAAAAGAAGTAATAAACGTTAAGAACGGACAATTTGCAGGCTCGATTGGAGGAGCCTATCTATCGAAGGAGAAGAAAAAAAGATGACAGATTTAATTAAAGACTTACCAGAAATATTTGAAGAATTTGCTGACGCAAGAAAAAACGCCTTTCTAAGCGTAAAAGAATTAAAGGATAAGAACATTCCCCTAGTAGGAGCCTATTGTACATATTTTCCTGAAGAAGTAGCTTGGGCTGCTGGAGCAAGCACAGTTGGCCTATGCTCAACTAGCGATGAGACCATGGCAGAAGCAGAAAAGGACCTCCCAGCCAATCTCTGTCCCCTAATCAAATCATCCTATGGCTTCGCCAAAACAGACAAATGCCCATTCTTCTACTTTTCAGATGTCATAGTAGGAGAGACAACCTGCGATGGGAAGAAGAAAATGTACGAATTGATGGATGAAATAAAGCCAGTCTATATGATGAACCTACCTAACAAGCAAGACGAAAAGGCCAAAAGATATTGGGCGGAAGAAGTAGAAGAATTCAAAGAATATATGGAAGAAAAATTTGCCACAGAAATCACAGAAGAGAAGCTAAGAAAAGCGGTCAAATTAGGAAATGACATAAGAGATGCCCAAAAAAACATAGCCCAAACTATGAAACTTGACCCAACACCAATGTCTGGACTTGACCTCTTCCATGTTACATATGGTAGCCAATTTAACATGGACAAGGAAAAAATCCCAGGAGAGATCAACGCCCTTGCCAAAAGAATAATCGACGAATACGATCCAGAGGCGAGAGAGAAAAAGCCGAGAATAGTAGTAACAGGCTGCCCAATGGGAGGAGCTACAGAAAAGGTCATCAAGGCCATAGAAGATAACGGTGGAGTGATAGTAAGCTTTGAAAACTGCTCTGGAGAGAAAAATTTCGACAGAAACGTAGACCTTGACCAAGAAGACATTATAAAAGCCCTAGCCGATAGATATATAGACATAGGTTGCTCTGTAATGAGCCCAGATACCAATAGGTTTGAGCTTATAGGAAGACTAATAGACGAATACCAAGCAGACGGAGTAGTAGAAATGGACCTAGTAGCTTGCCACACCTACAATGTAGAAAGGAAAAAAATCAAAAGATTTGTCCAAGAAGAGAAAAAAATTCCATACACCTACGTAGAAACCGACTTCGGCCAAGCAGATATAGGCCAACTAAACACAAGAATGGCCGCCTTTATCGAGATGCTTTAGGCTTATGATTAGGATTTGCTTATTTATCTTGTAGGAGTCAGACTGCTGAAGATTTAGAAAAAAACTTGCGGATGTTTATAAATCCGATTCTTCTAAAACTTCTCTA
>OKMX01000312.1_pt1 | contig 10066 bp, 9 predicted proteins | sample 1613551 | NCBI WGS metagenome assembly OKMX01 (sample SAMN04436865, study PRJEB24849) | human gut metagenome | biome: human gut; feature: NICU; material: stool | host: Homo sapiens | place: USA: Saint Louis, MO | collected 2011-10-01 | reverse complement strand
ATATGTCGAGGTTTTAGATAAGTTAAGTGGTAAAAGCTTTAAGGAGACTTATGATTATCTAGTCCTTGCCCCTGGGACTAAGGAAAATCGTCCATCATCTATCACAGGCTACGATTATGACCATGTCTTCTCAGTAAAAAACGTCGTAGATGTAGAAAATATCAGAAAATACTTGGAAGAAAACGAAGTAAAGGAAGTCTTTGTAGCTGGAGGAGGCTTCGTAGCAATAGAGGCGGCAGAGTCCCTCCACAAGCTTGATGGTCTTGGTATCTCTATGCTCATAAGAAAGAATACCTCCCTTTTATCCATCATAGATATGGACCTTAAGGGATTTATCAAGGAAAATATCAAGGATAATGATATAAATATTATTGAGGGCAAATCTCTTGTAGAAATCGGAAAAGATTATGTAAGATTTGATGATGATTCAAAAAAGAAAGCAGATCTTGTAATCCTTGCCCTAGGAGCAAGGCCTTTTAGTGATCTTGCAGAAAAATCAGGAATTGAGCTCGAGGATGATGGGTCTATCAAGGTAGATAATAATTTTAGGACCAGCGATGAGGCGATCTTTGCTATAGGAGATGTGATTAACCCTATAAACTTCCTTACCAAGGAAAAGACCAAGCTAAATCTCGCCTGGCCTGCCCATAGACAGGCAAAATATTTGGCGAAATATCTCCTAGAAAAAAAGGCGACTCCTCCTGAGTTTATCGGAACCTTCGCCCTAAGAAGTTTCGACTTAAATATTGCTATGACTGGTCATAATGAGAAAAGCCTAAACGATTTGGGCATAGCTTATAAGACCTCTCTTATCTCTCATAGGGACTCTGTTGAAATTATGCCAAACTCTAAGGCAATTTATCTTAAGCTGCTCTTTGATAAGTATGACGGAAGAATCTACGGTGCCCAGGGCCTAGGTTATGGCGTAGTAGATAAGAGAATCGATGTGATTGCTAGTATGATTAAACAAAAGGCCACTATCTATGACCTCTACGACCTAGAGCTTGCCTACCAGCCCCTATATTCTACCGTAGAAGATGCGACAAATGTCCTAACCAACCAAGCCATTAATATATTCGAAGGAAGGCTTAAGGATGTCAAAATCGACGAACTAATCGCATCTTACAAGGATTATAGGATCTACGACCTAAGAGATAAGGACTCTTACGAAAAGGGCCATATCAAGGGTGCAATCTCTCTTGCCGGCAAGGATCTAAGAGATGACCATGACTTTCTCCCTAAAGATGAGAAGATTATTTTCTATGATGCAAATGGAGGCAAGTCTTCCAATGCAGTGAAGATGTTAGCTCATTATGGTTTTGATAATATATACATTCTGGATGGATCTTTCGTCTATTTTGAAAAATATGATACGATGATGGATTCTTCTATGATAGAAAAATAAAAATAAGCTTATAGAATTTCGTGATTTCTCTCAAGGTTCTTATCTATAGGACAATTTCAATCTATAAGTTAAATTTACCCAATAAAAAAGCCTTAGTGGATTTGAAATTTCTTTCTCCTCCATTAAGGCTTAATTTTTATGAGTGTTTTTTGGCAAAGTCTACAAAGGCTCTGGTGGAATCTTCCACGAAAGTCCTAGTACCATCTATTAGATTGCCCTCTTCATCAAAGAGTGTGTGAATAGCTGGTATATATACTTCTGGTTGGTTCATGGTAATGAGATTTATATAGACGAAACTCTGCCTTAGGGCATGATTTCCCATAGCTCCTCCAGTAGATCCCATTGAGGCAGAAAATACTGCAGCTACTTTCCCGTCCCATAGATTGCCCTTTGGATCACGGCTTCCTATATCTATAACATTCTTTAGGCTTGGAGAAAGGGAGCGATTGTATTCTGGGGTAAAGAAGATATAGGCGTCATATTTTCTAAGCTCTTCTCTAATTCTTGTGTACTCTTCCCTTGGATTTGCTCCGTCATCATCTTGATTATAGAAAGGAAGGTAGGATATGTCTATAATTTCCGCTTCATTTCCTTCATCTATAATCTTTTTTGAAATCTCTGCTATCTTCCTGTTGAATGATCCCTTTCTTAGGGAACCTACTAATAATCCTATTTTCATTTTTTCTCCTAATTATCAAATCCTAAATCATCTCTAATGAATCTGCCTTCTCTTAAGTCCTTGAAGGCTTCTTCTAGTTCTTCTTCGCTATTCATTACTATTGGTCCTGCCCAGGCCACTGGCTCATTTAGGGCCCTTGTTCTGATGAAGAGGACCTGAGCGAAGTCTCCAGCATTTTTGATTGTGACCCTATCTCCGTTTGTAAGTTTGGCGGCGGTCTTTTCTTCGATTAATTCATCTTCGATAGTGATCTGTCCAAGAAGGGTAAAGACCATAAGCGAATCATCTTCCTCAGTATCTAGGCTTATTTCTCCGTCCTTTTCTAGATGAATATCATAATAATCGATAGGGAGATGCTCTCCCCTAAATCCCTTATGATCTTCGAAATCACCTGCCAAAAGGCGGATTTTCACACCATCAATTTCGATTTCTTCTATATCCTTACTCCTTATGGCGTGGTAATAAGGCTTGGAGAACTTATCTCTTTTTGGAAGATTAAGCCAAAGCTGAACTCCCAAAAGTCTTTCTGCTGCAGGGACTTTTTCCTCATGAAGGATTCCTCATCCACTGGACTTCCCCGTCAGTAATAGAGTCCTCATTGCCTAAAGTATCCTTATGAACCATCTTCCCTCTAGATAAATAGGAAATGGTCTCTATTCCCCTGTGAGGGTGGAGGGGAAAACCTGCCGTATAATCGTCTGGATTTGTGCTGTCGAAGGAATCTAGCATAAGAATCGGGTCAAATTCGCCTACAGTTTGGTTTGAAAGAACCCTTACCAGACTTACTCCAGCCCCATCCTTTGTTCTAAATCCTTTTACTTTGCTTTTTACTTGTCTATTTGTCAATATTTGCTCCTAGTTTCTTTAGAAGGCTAAGGAGAGTGGCTGTCTCCTCTTTGCTTAAGTCCTTCATATAATCATATATCATAGTCTCATTTTCTGGAATAACCATTCCTATCACATCTCTTCCCTCATCAGTAAGGGATAGGATGGAAACTCTCTTGTCATTCTCATCTGTCTTTCTTTTTACATAGCCCATCTTTTCAAGGTTGGAAACTACGAGAGAAATAGTCCCAACACTTGATAAAATTGCCTCTCTCACTTCGCCTATGGATAGGTTGCCCTTGGAATACAAGGCTTCTAGCACCATAAACTGACTGAAAGAAAGTCCATAGCTTCTTGCTATATCCAGGGTCCTCCTATCAAGTTCCTTGACATTTTTGTGAAGGCCTATGAGTATCTTTAGCTTATCTTTTTCCATATTTACTCCTCAAATATATCTAAGTAGATATATCTAACTAGAAAAATTATACCCAAAACTTCTTTTACTAAGCATTTATTTTTAATTTTTTCAAGCTAAAACAGCCCCTAAGATTAAGAGACTGTTTTAAGGAGAAATTTATTTAATTGATAGGGTATTTCTTATCTTATCTTCCAAGTCATTTTGTATGCTAACAAGTTCTTCTTCGGCCTTCTTCCTATTAGAAGCAGCTTCATTTTTAATTCTTACTGATTCTTCTATCGTTTCTATCAAGTTATCGTTAACCTTCTTCAAGGTCTCGACATCTATAGTTGATCTTTGGACCTCTTTTTGGATTCCCAAAGTGCTCTGTTTTAATTTTTCGGCGTTTTTTTCTAATAATTCGTTGGTCTTATCTGATACTTCCTTTTGCATATCAGCTAGTCTTTTTTGTCTATTTAAGCCAAGGGCTATTACAACTTGACTTTTCCATAAGGGGATGACATTATTTATAGCATCCGTTATTTTATCAACCAAGAGTTGGTCGTTGTTTTGGATGAGCTTTATCTGTGGAGCTGTTTGTATTGCAACAGTCTTTGATGTCTTAAGGTCAAAGATTCTTTTTTCAAATCTTTCGATTTTATCTTCAAAGTCCCTTACAACCTGCATGGCCATAGGATCATTAGAGCCTTCAGCTTGTTTATACAAATCTTTCAAGTCATTTTCCCTAACTTCCTTGACTTTCTCCTCACCTGCTTTGATATAGTTTTCAAGATTTCTGAAGTATTTGAGGTTTTCTTCATAGAGACCATCGAAAGTTGCTATGTCTTTTAGAAGATCCATCCTGGAATTTTCTAGATTGGCAGCAATCTTATCAATTTGACTATCTACACTTTCATACTGGGCTATGTATTTCTCAATTGCTCTTTTTGGTTTGTGAAAGAGTGTATCTAGGAAGGACTCCTCAGGTTCTCTCAAATCTTTTAGCTTAAACATCAAATCTGTCATCATATCTCCCACTTCATCCAAGTCCTTGTTTTTTACTTCTTGAAGTATATTTTTGGAGAAGTTTGCTATATCTTTTTGAGAGTTTGACCCATATATAGAAAGAACTTGACTATCTCTTAAGTCTAGGCTTTCTTTGATACTATCGATCTTTGCCCTTTGCTCAGGGCTTATTTCTTCAATTTGCTTTTCTGTTTTTATAGCAAGCTCATTTTCATCTGACCTATTTTCTTTGGCGCTTTCCATCAAGTCATCTAAATTAATTTTTCCCATAATTACTCCTATTCTACAGCTTTCATCAATTCTAACATTATATCAAGCCTTGGCATAGACATTACTTGTTTTACTACTGGATCGAGATTTTTTACATCGAAGCTATCCTTATCTTCGCTGCCTGCGACAACTGTCCTAAAACCGTGCTCTTCCCATGCCATCTTCTGCACTTTGCTATCCATTAGGCTAAGAAGACCCAGTTTCCCCTTATCAGTTAAGGCTATATATACGTGGGAAGAGTAAACTGTTGGCTTTGGATAAAGCATTATTACATCATCTTTAATCTTTTCAAACATTTCCTTATCAGTTTTTGAAAATTCTAGAAGTTGACTCTCATAACCTGCTATAATCGGATAAGCTCCCACTCCCTGTCTTAGAAATTGGTTGAACATATCCGAAGATGAGCCTTGCATATAGCCAATAGCCCCATAAATATTTTTCAGATCCTCCTTGAGCTTAGTAAGGTCGCTGTTTCTTAGAGATTTGTTGCCATTTAAGGCATTGGCTAATAGGCCTAAGAACATATTTCCTGAGTTTGACTTGTTGGGATCTGTTGTATCTACCAATATCCTTCCATAAAGATCATTTAATCCTATGTCAGCCCAAGTTTTTTCTTCTTTCATAAGACTCGCAAGCTTTACCATATCCACATAATAAACATCACCTTCTTTGCTGGCTATACCTTCCTTAATCAAGCCATCTACGACAAGTTTTCTCGAATAAAGAACAATAGGTGTGTTAAATACGATCTCACTTTGCTTAGCACTTCCTCCTAGATGTTTAAAAAGCTCTAGGGCAAGCTCACTTGATGGAAAAAGATAGTCTATATCAGCTGGATAGTTTTCCACCATATCCAAGGACCCGTCTTTTTTGTAGTCAAAATTGAGCTTGTATTTTTCCATAAGGGTGTCTTTGAAATTATCACTTTCTACAAGACCAATCTTCTCACCACCTATAAGCCCTGTGATTGAAACTTCTTCTTTTTTATTCTTATCCATAAAATAATAGAGACCAGAAGCTACTATAACAACTATTAGGACTAGAAGGCCCCATATTCTTTTTTTCATATCATTCACCTCCAAGCCTTACAGTTTTTTCAAGAAGGTCTGTCTCAATATTTAAATCGTTTATCGCTTCCTTGTGATAGGAATCCCTCTGATTTGTAAAAATTTGTCTAAGAAGCCTTAAGGACTTTTCTGTATTTTCTCTTATAGACTCAAACTTATCGAAGCTAACATTTGCCCTATCAAGCTCATTGTAATTTTTAACTATCTTATCTGCTGTAGAAAGATAATAGGTCAAAAAATGTCTGGATGTAGAAATATCCTTAGGTTTATCTTCGAGATAAGCTATGATATCTTCAGCTATTGAAGCAAGTTTTAAGGAGCTAATTCTAATTGAAGAATCCTTGACACTTCCTCCATTCTTCTTAATAGAGGCCACAAGAGCTTTTGAATTGTCGTATATCTCTTTTAATTCTTTTGCATTTTCAATATTTTCAAGCTCTACATTCCCAATTTTAATCTTGGGTGTAAATATTAGAAAGCTTCCTCCAAAAAGTCCAATAGCAAGGCCTGCCCCTACAAAAAATGGCCAATCTATCACAAAGACTAAGACAAAGAAAACTATGAGGCTTAAGGCTAGAGATTTTATATTTTGCTTAAAATAATCCATCAGTTATATCCTTTCACTTCATAAAAAGCCTTGGCCATGTCTTCCTTTCCATCAAAAACTCTTCCCCTAGACATCTGGGCGAGCTTATCTAGTTCGTCCTTGTCAGCACTCCCATAAGTTATAGAAAATATAGGTAGATCTAAGCCGCTTTCCCCATATTTTTCTTCTAATTCTTTAAAAGCCATAGGCCCATTAGCTTTTCCATCTGTTAGGACAACTACGGCAGGAGTATAAGAAGCTATATCATCAACTTTTTTTATCTCCTCTAAGGATTTTGCAATAGCTTCATTCATTGCGGTTGCACCGTCTACTTGATAAGATTCATTGAGCTTATCATAGATTGCTGCAAGTTCTTCATAGGAACCTGAAGCATTCTCCACTCCTAAAACATCTGATGCAAAAGGAATGATTATATTTTTATCTTTTGGATTTCCCAAAAGAGAAAGCTTCTTTGCCTCATCTTCTATAAAGATTTGAGATAGAGATTCCATCATCCTATCATATCCCTCGTTTTCTTGCATAGATGATGAATAGTCTAGAACATAGCAGGTTAGAGCTGGCTTTTTAAGCTCTTCTTGATAAGCTTCTAATGCCTTTTTAATTACATCAGCCTTCGGAAATCTAATAACTTTAAGAGCTTTCTTAGTGTCAATTCCCCAAGCCTTGTTAAAAATCTCTTCATTATCAGAATAAACATCCCCGAAAGCATTTCTCTTGCCAGTTTTTTCTATTTTCTCCTGACCTTCATCGCTTAGAAGATAATCTTGAAGAGCCAAAAATGCTTTTTCCTTATCCTTATCTCCCCTATCGACATAGCAAAAAGGAGAATCGGATATGGCAAGGCCATCTGAAGGATATATTACATAAAGAGGCTCCTTGCCCTCTTCTTCAAGCCTTTTGTTTGCAGTAATTATTAGAGCCTCGTAGTTTACCATGGCATCATAATCTCCTTCTAGGAAAAGATCTATTAACCAATTGCTAGATCCTGATGATCTTCTCACCCCTTTTAGGAGATCTCTTATATTTTTCTTTAATTCTGGATCGTCTAAATCCTCGCTCCTAAGGGTTTCATTATTTGAAAGAGCTGTAAGAAAACCTAGATAGGCACTTGCTCCTGAATTAGACCTTGACGCATTGGTCATGGTAAATTTAAGCTTATTAGCATTTATAGCTTCTATTAAATCCTTGGTGCTTACTTCTTTATCCACAAAGCCTAGGTCTTTGGCTAGAGATTCTTTTATAGCAAAAACTACTGGACTTATAGAAATGGTCTTTTCGTATTTTAACTTAGCCTTGCTATTAGCAAGTTCTACCCACATGGATGAAGCAGGCCAAATAGCATCGTAGCCATCAGTTTCGAGACTTTTTATCATATCGAGTGAGCCCATATAATCAATTTCTATGTTCTGCTTATTCTTTTCTGCATAAGCTTTGATTATTTCTTCCAACTCCTTGTTTTCACTGCCAGAAGCAATTCTAAGGCTCGCCCCATCGTATTTATCAATAACAAACTCCTTATTATTGGAAAGAATTTTATCTTTATCCTTTGATGAACAAGATGATAAAGATAAGATTAGTCCTAATATAAAAAATAATAACCTTTTCATAAAAACTCCTTTATCCTCTTTCTTATATAATATCATTAAAATGAGTCAAAGTGAGTTTTGTAAAGAAAATTTAACAATTGCCTAATATGTCTTCAATTCATAAAAAACACATCAGCAGAAATATTTTCTAGCGATGCGTTTTTTTACTCATGATCAATATTTTATAAACTTATTTTTTTCTAGATTTCTTAGGTATTGGCCTAGCCTTTCATATAAGGGCTCGGCTTTTTCTCCGTAGATTTCCTTTAGGATTTCTCCTATATCTTCTATGGTATTTTCCCCATTTATGGCTTCCCAGACTGTATTTCCCATTCCCTCCAGGCTTACTCTGGTAATTTTAGGCTTATGCCAGAGCTTTTGGGCTAGCTTGTGGTTTAGTCCTGTATGGTCCATGAGGATGGCGTAGGTTTTACTTTTCTCATCATATTCATAGTCCACGTTTTTCTTGGGAATTTTTCCTAAATCAAGCTTCATTTTTGCCCTTCTTTAAGGCTCCTTTTGCCTTAGTGAAGATTAATATACCTAGGAGGAGAAATATTATTACAGATGCTTCTTGGCCTAGGGCAAATTTATCAGAAATATTTATAAGGTCTGCTAGAGTCTTTCCTTTGACAGGAATTAGGGCAAAGACTGCTAGTATTATTCCCATGATTCCTTCTCCAGCAATAAGACCTGCTGAGTAGAGGGTTCCTCTTGTCTCTGCATCCTTTTTCTCTTCCTTGCTTGCCTTGATTTTATCTACGACGATTCTTACTAGTCCACCAAACATTATTCCAAGTGATGTATTAATAGGTAGGTAAAGTCCTATAGCGAAAGGTAGGACTGTTACTCCCAAAAGCTCTACCATGATAGCTATAAAGCTTCCAACAAATACCAAGTTCCAAGGAAGGTCATTGTTCATAACTCCTTCTACTATTAGCTTCATAAGGGTAGCTTGAGGTGCTGGTAGATCCTTTGTTCCAAATCCTATAGAGCTATTTAGTATCCACAAAACTCCACCTATGGCTAGGGATGAGGCGATAACTCCTATTATCTCACCGATTTGTTGGTATCTTGGGCTTGCTCCTACGATATATCCAGTCTTTAAATCTTGTGAGCAGTCTCCTGCTATGGCTGCTATTACACAAATTATAGTTCCTATAGAGATCGCCGCTATCATTCCGTCATGGCCTACAAAACCTGTTAGTCTTAGAAGAAGAGTGGCGATTAAGAGAGTAGCTATTGACATTCCTGATACAGGGTTGTTTGAAGATCCGATTATTCCTACCATCCTTGATGAAACAGTAGCAAAGAAGAAACCGAATACTACAATAATCAAGGCACCAAAGAAGTTCAATGGTGAAGATGGCATCATAAACATCAATACTATTGCAATAATTACAAGAATTATGGAAGCCTTCATGGAAATATCAGTATCAAGTCTGTCCTTATTTTGAGATGAATCTCTATCCTTAAGGTCCTTGATAGAGTCCTTAAAGGATTTAATAATCATAGGAAGGGACTTGATCAAAGATATAATTCCTCCAGTAGCAACAGCTCCTGCTCCTATATATCTAATATAACTTGACCATAGGTCAGATGGGCTAAGACTTGCTATCTCTGCTGGGCCGAAGGCATGGAGCAGGGGCATAAGTACAAGCCAGGCGAGGATTCCTCCTGAAAGCATAATAGCGTCGATTTTAGGTCCTACGATATAACCTACACCCATAAGGGCTGGAAGAGCATCGAAACCGATGGCTGTTCCTCCGAAGCTTTTTGTAGATATTTCATAGCTTACCCCTTCTGGGAAGATCTTTAGACCATTTGCCAAAAATTTATAAACAGAGGCAAGGCCTAAGCCTTTAAATACTACACTTGAATCTTGGCCGCCCTCTTCTCCTGCCTTGAGTACTTCTGCACAGGCTCTTCCTTCTGGATATGGCAAGATTCCATCTTCTTTGACTATGAGGGCTCTTCTTAGAGGAATCATAAAGATAACTCCCAAAACTCCTCCAATCAAAGTCAACATCAAGATATTTAGATAGGATATGTAGTGACTATCCCCCCATTCTGCTTCCCATAAGAATGCTGCTGGCAAAGTGAAAATCGCACCTGCTGCAAGAGACTCTCCTGCTGAACCTATTGTTTGCGACGCCCATACGCCAGTCGTCATTTAATGTGGATTACGATTTACACTGGCGCAA
>OKMX01000310.1_pt1 | contig 10102 bp, 7 predicted proteins | sample 1613551 | NCBI WGS metagenome assembly OKMX01 (sample SAMN04436865, study PRJEB24849) | human gut metagenome | biome: human gut; feature: NICU; material: stool | host: Homo sapiens | place: USA: Saint Louis, MO | collected 2011-10-01 | reverse complement strand
CCACCGAGATCTACACTCTTTCCCTACACGACGCTCTTCCGATCTTCTGAAATACCTCGTGCGCATCTGGGGCGGCGGCCTGTACGAGTCTGAGGACTTCTATGACGCCACTGACGAGCTCGGTCTGCTCGTGTGGCAGGACTTCACCTTCGCCTGCGCCGCCTACGCCGAGGAGGACTGGCTGCGCGAGACCGTCCTCGTCGAGGCCCGCCAGGCGGTGGGGCGCCTGGGCGGCCGCGCGAGCCTGGCCCTGTGGTGCGGCAACAACGAGAACGAGACCGGCTACCAGAGCTGGGGCTGGAAGGAGCGTCTGGGGGATCGCGCCTGGGGGCTGGGCTACTACCGCGAGCTGCTGCCGGCGATCGTGGCTGAGCTCGACCCCACCACGCCCTACATCCCCTCCAGCCCTTTCTGCCCCGATCCGGCGGCCGAGGCCAACAACGACGCCGACGGCGACACTCACGTGTGGGACGTGTGGAACGATCTGGACTACCTCCACTACGCCGACCACGCCCCGCGCTTCGCCTCCGAGTTCGGCTTCGGTGGGCCCATGGCTTACTCGACCCTGCGTGCCGCGGTGCACGACGAGCCTCTCTCACGCGACGGCGCTCAGCTGGCCGTCCACCAGAAGGCGGACAACGGCTTCGGCAAGCTGCGGCGCGGCATCGACAACCACTTTCCTGAGCCGGTGGACTTCCGTCACTGGCACTGGGCTACCCAGCTCAACCAGGCCCGGGCCTTCCACTTTGGCATCAGTCACTTCCGCTCCCTCCAGCCGCTGTGCACCGGATCGGTGATCTGGCAGCTCAACGACTGCTGGCCGGTCATCTCCTGGGCCGTGGTGGACAGCGCGGGCGTGCGTAAGCCCGGCTGGTACGCCATGCGTCACGCCCACGAGGACCGGATGCTCGTGCTCCAGCCAGCAGGAGAGGGTAAGGCTCGCCTGGCGGCGGTCAACAACCTGCGCGAGCCCTGGCACGCGCGAGTTCGGCTCGGGCGAGGGCTGCGTCATGGCGGCGAGGTGACCTGGGAGACGCTTGACCTCAGCGTGGAGCCGGCCTCCTCGACGGCGGTTGAGGTGGCGCTGTCGCTGGAGGCGGATGGCTTCCTTCTCGCCGAGGCCGACGGCGTGCGTCGGGCCGTGTGGTTCACCTCCACCGACCGCGAGGCCGGGCTTCCGGAGCCCCGGGCGCAGGTCTCGGTGGGCCGGGTGGAAGGTGGCTACCGGGTCCAGGTCACGGCGCAGGTCCTCCTGCGTGACCTCGCGCTGACGGCTGATGAGGTGATGCCCGGCGCCGTCGTCGACGACATGTTGGTGACCCTCCTGCCCGGCGAGACGGCGACCTTCACCGTCCGAGGTCCGGAGCTGGCCGATCCTTCGGTGCTCGCCTCCTGGCCGGTCCTGCGCAGCGCCAACGACCTGGCCAGCTGAGCCGGCCGGCTGCGGAGCTGGCTGGGCTACCTGGACCGGTCGGCGCCGCGGGAGGGCAAGGCGGACAACGCCGTCCTCACCGCGGCGCCACCGGCGCCACCGAGACTCTCGCCAGCCACTGCCGTTGCGGGTGCGGCAGGCGGACCGGGGCCTCGCCGTCGTCCATGCGCAGCAGTGCCTGGGCGATGAGGCGGCCGAGCTCGTGGGAGTTGTCCGTCAGCGCGGCCACGGGCGGGTGCGCTAGGCGGCAGGACAGCGAGTCGTCCCAGACGGCGACGCTCAGCTGCTCGGGGACCGAGACTCCCATCTCGCGCGCGGTGGCGATGCCGGCCAGGACCATGGCGTCGTTGTCGTAGATGATGGCGGTGGGCCGCGGATCACGCTGCAGCAGGGCGAGAGTTGCCTCGCGTCCCGAGGCGGCGGAGTAGTCGCCCTCCAGCGTCGTCAGCTCCACGTCGTGCTCGATGGCGAAGCTGCGGGCGGCATCGCTGCGCACGCGGGTGTGAGCCAGCCTCGCCGGGCCGCTCACGCGCGCAATGCGGCGGTGCCCGGCCTGGACTAGAGGGGTGAGCACGCTGCGGGTCCACTCGGCGTTCTCGCTCGTCAGCGCGCTCGCGCCCGACGGTGGAGTGTCGGCTCCGGCGTACAGGGTGCGCAGGCCCAGGCGCTCGAGCAACGCCGGGCGAGGGTCGTCGTCGAGCAGGTCCACGATAATGACCCCGTCCACGAAGCGCTCGCGGGCCCAGCGCTCGTAGGTAGCGACTTCTTCCTCCATGCTGGAGACCTGGTGGAGGAAGAGGATCACGGCGCTGCCTCGCAGGACCTCCTCGATGCCGTCGGTGACCTCGGCGTAGTAGGACTCGGCGGTGTACAGGCTGCGAGGCCGGTCCAGCACCATGCCCCAGCGGTGGGTCACGGTCGCCATGGGTGCTCCTTGGGCGTCGAGGGTGCGAGCAGGGCCTGATGAGTGCGATCCTTGTACTACAGCGGGCGCCCAGTCAGTCTAGAGCGCGCTGTGCCGTTGCGGAGGACGTGCCGGCGGCGGGATGGGCGTTGGGCGTCGGGACTTGACACGAAGACCCACGGACATGATGAGGGAGAGACGATGGCCAGGGGTGTGGACACCAAGGCGCTCGTCTTTGACCTCGTGCGCGCCTCAGGGCGGGCCTCGCGTGCCGGCCTGGCTGAGCGCACCGGCCTGACCGGCGCCACCATCTCGACCCTCGTGCGCCAGCTGATGGAGGAAGGGCTGGTCGAGGAGAGCGGCCGCGCGCGCTCGACGGGCGGCAAGCCCCGCACCTTCGTCCAGGTTGTGCCTGACGCGCGCTACGCCATCGGCATCCACCTCACGCGGTGCGACATGGTGCTGGTCCTCGCTAACCTCTTGGGGGCGGTGGTCGCGCGCACGCGCCGCCCGTGCGATCTGGGAAGCCGCCAGTGGTCGCAGGCACTGATGCAGGCGGTGGACGAGCTGGTCATGGGGGCCGGGGTGCCGTGCGAGCGGGTGTTGGGTGCCGGCGTCGTCGGCTCGGACTCGGTGCGCGCGGAGATCCTGGCGAGCCAGCAGGCGCGTGACATCAGCCTGCTGGGGCGGCCCGTCCTGTTTGACAACGACGCCTCAGCGGCGGCGCTGGGGGAGTGGTGGGTCTCGCCGGCCGGCAGCACGGATGATGCGCTCGTGGTCTACCTGGGGGCCGGGATCGGCGGCGGCTACCTGGCTGGCGGCCGGCTGCATCGGGGAGTCAATCAGGGCGAGGGCGAGCTCGGCCACGTGTGCGTGGACATGGCGGGGCCAGTGTGCTCGTGCGGCGCACGCGGATGCCTGGAGGCCGTGGGTGGGCCGGAGTCCGTGGTCAGGCGCGCCGTCGGCCAGGAGGACCTGGCACGTGCGGCCGGGCTCGGGCCGCAGCCCGGCGCGCGGGGGAGCGTGGAAGCGGACTTTGCGGCTGTGGCGCGGGTGGCTCAGGCGGGAGACCTGGCGGCGCAGAGGCTGCTGGCTGAGTCGGCGCGGGCACTCGCGGTGGCGGTGCGATCGGTGGTCAACGTCCTAGACGTGGCGACGGTGGTGCTCACTGGGCCGAGCGCTGGTGCTGCGGGTGCCTTCTACCTGCCGGAGCTGGAGGAGGAGCTGGCGCTGCGTTTTGGGGCGGGGTCTCGTGGGCTGATGGAGATCCGGCTGTCGCCCAGCTCGGGGACTGCTGCAGCGCTGGGCGCGGCGTCTCTGGTTCTCGACACGGCCGTGCGGGCGACTACGTAGCGGTGGTAGCGGTGCCACAGTGGACCGTCCACAGTCAGCCACATGTGCTGTGGGAAAGTCCTCAGCACCGACGGTGCACGGCAGGTGAAGAGACGATCGTCCTGGGAGGTTCCAGGGGTGCGGGGATCTTGGCGTCGTTGCAAGGATCGAGAATCGCCAGCGCGGACGATGGCGATGTGCTATGAAGCGCTTGACTGAGGGAAACCGCGTTATTTCAACGATTTGACATGGTTGAGAATCGTGGGTACTGGCGGCCTGGGTGAGGTGTGCGGTGCGCCCGACGGCGCCTCCAGGTGCGACGGGGCGGGTAATCGGCAGGTAACCACAGGACGAGTGGCGTGATTTCCCCGCTCTGGGGATTCTGTGCACAAGGCTGTGGACAGAATCTGTGGATAAGTGCGTCGGTGATGGTGTGTGGCTGGGCGGGCTGGCTGGGTCTGGCCGGGGCTGGCTGCCCTCTCCTCTCGCTTTAGGTCGTGGACAGTCGGTTTGGTTGTGGCGGGGGTGGGGTTCGACTGTTGTGGGCCTAAGGCGACGGTGGTGGAGATGCGTGCCGGCGTCGGTTTAGGTCGTGGACAGCCGGCTGAGGGTGTGGCTGGTCGGGTTTGGTCGGGGCTGGCTGCCCTCTCCCCTCGCTTTAGGTCCTGGACAGTCGGTTTGGGTGTGGCGGGGATGGGGTTCGACTGTTATGGGCCTGAAGCGACGGGGTGGGCGGGGCTGGTTGGGTGGGTGTGGCCGGTTAAGGGCCTCAAGCGACGAGGGCAAGCCTCAGACTGCGGCCTGAGCGATGACGTTGAGAACCTCAATGAGGTGACGGTCGGGCAGGTAGTCCCGGCGCACCGCCTCGTGTGCCACCTCGCCCATCTCACGCGCCCGCTCGCTGAGCAGCAGCAGGTCGCGCACAGCCTCGGCCCACCCAGCGGCGTCGTCAGCAGCCACCAGCACGCCAGAGACCCCGTCCTCGATCTGGTCCTGGATGCCGCCAACCGCGCTGCCCACCACGGCAGCCTTCTTCCACATCGCCTCAGCCACCGTCAGCCCAAAGGCCTCCACGCGCGAGCGCTGCGTGACCACGGCGCTGACCCGCTGCAAGGCGTTGACGATCGTCGCGTTGACCTCGCGGTCAGAGGCTGGGATCGCCAGCACGTGGATCCGGCAGGCCACGGACTCCGGCAGGGTGGAGACCCGTTCCGTGATCTCCTCCAGGGTCCGTGCGGCTCTGGGCTCGCGCGCAGGATCGGGCGTGGGCCCGGCCAGGACGAGGTGCGCGTCACTCGGCAGGGCCTCGATCTGGGAGGCAAAGGCCTCAACGAGCTCCAGGCCGCCCTTGAGCGGGTCCCAGCGCTGGACCTGGGTCACTACCCTGGCGCCCTCGGGCACGGGCGTGCCGGCGGCGGGCGCGCTCGGGGCATCGTCGCCCAGGCCTCGGAAGGCGTCTGGCCGGCCGTCCTCGCGGATGAAGGGGACGGCGTCGAAGGGCGGCTGCCCGTCAAAGAACCCGGTCAGGCGCACCACCGAGGCGGCCTCGTCCATGTCGAGGACGCGGTTCTTGGGGGAGTCGGGGTTGATCGAGGGGGCGACGACGGCGCAGCGCTCCTCCTCGGCGTAGGGCGGCAGGTACTCCGCGCGCGAGGCGACGAGGAGGTCGGCGTCCTCGAGATAGCGGTCGAGGAAGGCCCAGGCCCGCTGCCCCTCCTCCCCAGCGTCGGTCGCGCCCACGTGGCACCGCCAGATGACGGTGGCTCCGGCCTGGCTGAAGGCGCGGGCGAGCCCAGCGGTGGCCGGGTCGTGAAGGATGACGACGTCCCCCTCGCGCACGTCCTCCACCACGTTCTCCGCGTTGGAGGCCAGGACGTGCTCGTAGAGGTCCCGCTGCTTGTCAGCCAGCTTGCCCCCGTCGCCGTGAGAGCCGTGGAGGGCGGCGTTGAGCCGCGCGGTGACGGCCAGGAACTCGGCTGGGGCGTCGAGGGTGAGCCACCGGGCGTCGATGCCCAGCCCGCGCGCGTAGCCGACCAGCGGGGCCACGGTCTGGGCCGGTCCGGCCTCCGCAGCGGCCGACGGCGTCACGGTCCACACGGTGCGGCCGTCCAGCAGTCCGTGGGCTGCGGCGACGCCGTCGTGCAGACGGCGGATGGCGACCTCGTCGAGGTGGCTCTCCAGGTCCGACAGGGGCAGGGGTGCGACGTCGATGCTTCTCATGTCCCGATCCTGCCCCTCTTTTGTGTGACTCGCAGCACTTACGGGGAGTGTGTCGCAAGTTGCCTTACGGTGGATTTATCTGGCTCTCGTCATGATCTCTTCCGCGAGTGGCGCAGTGGCGCCACCTGGGTGGCTCCTGTGGCTGATGGGCAGCTCCCAGCTGTCTGGCCTGCTCGTGTCCCATGACCTGATCCCGATCGATCAAAGGAATCTTCATGACTCAGACCCTCGACTCTCAGCAGGTACCTGTCCAGCAGGCCGTCGCTCCGAAGAAGTCGAGGAACACGGCCGCACTGCTCGCCTTCTTCCTTGGCGGGGTGGAAGCCCACAGCTTCTACCTCGGTCAGCAAAAGAGGGCAGGGGTGCACATCCTGCTCGCGATCCTGGGCTTCGGCTTGATCCTCATTGGCGCCCTCAATGCTGGCGCGGGCGTCAATGAGTACGGCCAGGTCATCAACTCTGACGCCGTGAGCACGGGAGGTGCCCAGGTGATGGGCGGTCAAGTCGTCCTTGCTGCCAACTCGGTCTATTCCTTCGTGGAGTTCATCCTCATCCTCATCAACAAGGACCGGTCCCTGAGCTGAGTGACATTGGCCTGGCGGCGCGTGGCAGGTTCGCACTCATATCTGCCACGCGCCGTCGCTGAGACCTACGAAGGAAATCCACTCGCATGACGCAGAGCCCTTCCTCCCTACGCTCCTCCCTGGCTGGCGACCTGGCGTCGTGGCCGGCGCAGCGGCCGCACTCGGACGACGGCGCCCAGCAGCCCGCTGCCCAGCCGGTCTACGGCCAGCCCCACGCCGGCCAGGATCAGCTGCCCTACCCCGGCCAGGCACAGCCGCCCTCGGTGCAGCAGTACTACGGCCAGCCGATCTATGCCCAGCCGCAGCCCGGTGCCTACACCCCGCCCGTCCAGGCCGGCGAGCCCAAGTCCAAGTCCGTGGCGGCTGCGCTCGCCTTCTTCCTGGGATGGACCGGCGCGCACAGCTTCTACCGAGGCCAGCAGACTCGTGGCCGCATCCATGTGGTGCTGGCTGGGGCGTGCGGCGTCATGCTCTTGTTCGGCATCTACGTGATCGCGACGCAGACGGACGCCTACGGCGAGCTCCCCCCCCGGGTGAGCGCTTCAACGCCGGAATGGCCCTCATGACGGTCGGCCTGCTTGGTGCCGTCAACGTCCTGTACGGTTTTGCTGAGTTCATCGAGATCCTCTTCAGTCAAGACGGTTCTCTGCGCTGAGATGACTCGCGGCACCACGGCCGCTCCACCACCAACTGCCCTTAAGACAACCGAAGAGGAAGGCCTCTCCGTGGCACAGACCCCTTACCCCCACAACTCCTCCCAGCCCTACGACCAGCAGGGCTACGGCCAGCCTCAGCAGCCATACGGCCAGCAGCAGCCTTACGGTCAGCCGGGCTACCCGCAGCCCTATGGCCAGCAGCCCTACAACCCGAACGCCAAGTCCAAGACCACAGCGGCGCTGCTCGCCTTCTTCCTGGGCGGGTTCGGCGCGCACAGCTTCTACCGGGGCCAGATGAAGCGAGGTGCTGGTCACCTTGCTCTCATGGTCCTGACGGTTCTGCTGTTCATCGTCGGCGTGGTCATGGCTGCCTCGCACACCGACGCCTACGGTCAGATCGCCGACTCCGGGACGGTCCAGGTCGGCGACGCCGTCATCATGGCCAACCTGGTCGCCGGCGCCAACAGTCTGTGGGCCTTCGTCGAGTTCATCATGATCCTCGTGTCCAAGGACGGCTCGCTGCGCTGAGCCGCCCGCTCGCCGTCGTGAGGACGACGGCGGTGCCTGGCTGCGTCCCGCACCTCGCCTACCAACCCGCGTCAGCAGGCTGGTAGGCGAGGTGCTGTGTGCGGGGGTATCGACGTCGTCGGGCCTGGCGGAGGAGACGGAAGGCCGCCTCGAGGGCGCCGGCGAGCGAGGTGTGGCCGGCGGCAGGTATCCTCAGCCTTGGTCCATTCACCTCCTCGACCCCAGGAGCAGCCGCATGGCAACCGTGTCGTCCGAGTCCACCGTCCCCACCCCCGAGTCGGGCCTGGCCCCGCGGCCGGTCGAGCACCCTGACACCATTCAGGACGCCGCGGCGACCCCGGACCAGGAGATGCCCTACCGCGAGCTCGGCCTCAAGGACGAGGAGTACGCCTCCATCAAGGAGCTGCTGGGGCGCCGTCCCACCAACGCCGAGCTCGCCATGTACTCGGTCATGTGGTCCGAGCACTGCTCCTACAAGAGCTCCAAGATCCACTTGAAGCAGTTCGGTACCAAGGTCACGCCCCAGATGAAGGAGCACCTGCTGGTGGGCATGGGCGAGAACGCCGGCGTGGTGGACATCGGTGACGGCTGGGCCGTGACCTACAAGGTCGAGTCCCACAACCACCCCAGCTTCGTTGAGCCCTACCAGGGGGCGGCCACCGGCGTGGGCGGCATCGTGCGCGACATCATCTCCATGGGAGCGCGTCCCGTGGCCGTCATGGACCAGCTGCGCTTCGGCGCGGTGGACCACCCGGACACCGCACGCGTGGTCCACGGCGTGGTGGCCGGCGTGGGCGGCTACGGCAACTGCCTGGGACTGCCCAACATCGGCGGCGAGACCGAGTTCGACTCCTCCTACCAGGAGAACCCGCTGGTCAACGCTCTGTGCGTGGGCGTGCTGCGCCACGACGACATCCACCTGGCCAACGCCTCGGGCGCAGGCAACAAGGTGGTCCTCTTCGGTGCGCGCACCGGTGGGGACGGCATCGGCGGTGCCTCGATCCTCGCCTCGGAGTCCTTCGAGGACGGTATGCCGGCTAAGCGCCCCAGTGTCCAGGTGGGTGACCCCTTCATGGAGAAGGTCCTCATCGAGTGCTGCCTGGACCTGTTCGCCCAGGACCTGGTCCTCGGCATCCAGGACCTCGGCGCCGCCGGTATCTCCTGCGCCACGAGCGAGCTGGCCTCCAACGGCGACGGCGGCATGCACGTGGACCTGGAGAACGTGCTGCTGCGTGACCCCACGCTGACCGCTGGTGAGATCCTCATGAGCGAGTCCCAGGAGCGCATGATGGCGGTCGTGGCTCCTGACAAGCTCGAGGCCTTCATGGAGGTCATCGCCAAGTGGGACGTTGAGGCCGCGGTCATCGGTGAGGTCAACGGCTCGGGCCGCCTGACCATCGACCACTTCGGCGAGCGGATCGTGGACGTCGACCCGCGCACCGTCGCCCACGAGGGCCCCACCTACGACCGTCCCTACGCCCGCCCGGCATGGCAGGACGACCTCAACGCGGACACCTCCGAGCGCCTGGCACGCCCCGCCTCCGCCTCCGAGCTCGCGGACCAGGTGCGCGCCGTCGTCACGAGCGTCAACCAGGCCTCGACCTCCTGGGTCACCAGCCAGTATGACCGCTTTGTGCGCGGTGGCACCGCCCTGGCTCAGCCGGACGACGCCGGCGTCATCCGCGTGGACGAGGCCACCGGCCGGGGCGTGGCGATCTCCACTGACGCCAACGGCCGCTTCACCAAGCTCGACCCGGCCACCGGCGCCGCCCAGGCCTTGGCCGAGTCCTACCGTAACGTGTGCACCGTGGGCGCCACGCCGCTGGCCGTCACCGACTGCCTCAACTTCGGTTCCCCGGAGGACCCCGACGCCATGTGGCAGCTGGTCGAGGCCATCACGGGTCTGGCGGACGCCTGCCAGGTCATGGGGATCCCGGTGACTGGCGGCAACGTGTCCCTCTACAACTCCCACGGCAAGGTCAAGGGGCTCATCGACTCCTCCATCAACCCCACCCCGGTGGTCGGGGTCCTGGGCGTCATGGACGACGTACGCCGCGCCAACCCCTCGGGCTGGTTCGAGGAGGGCCTGGCCGTCATCGCCCTGGGCGCCACGGCCGATGAGCTGGACGGCTCGGCCTGGACTCGTGTGGTCCACGACCACCTCGGTGGCTTGCCCCCGCGCGTGGACCTGGAGGCCGAGATGGCGCTGGGTCGGGTGCTGCTGGCCCTGAGCCAGGCGGACGGCCCGGACGGCGAGAAGATCGTGCGCGCTGCTCATGACGTCTCCAACGGCGGTCTCATCCAGACCCTCGTGGACTCGGTGCTGCGTCACGGCGTGGGTGCGAGCATCAACCTGGCCGGCCTGGAGGGCCGCGACGAGGTGGATGACTTCACCGCCCTGTTCTCCGAGTCCGGCGCCCGCGCCGTCGTCGCCGTGCCCGAGGGC
>OKMX01000309.1_pt1 | contig 10202 bp, 7 predicted proteins | sample 1613551 | NCBI WGS metagenome assembly OKMX01 (sample SAMN04436865, study PRJEB24849) | human gut metagenome | biome: human gut; feature: NICU; material: stool | host: Homo sapiens | place: USA: Saint Louis, MO | collected 2011-10-01 | reverse complement strand
GCTTTATGAAATCACCCTATTATGAAAAGCTAGTAGAAGCCTACGAAAAACTAAACTACGATATACTTTTTGTATCAGATATTCACGGGAGAAATCACATAGAAAGGGTAGTCTTTTACTCAGTTCTCCTATCCTATGTCTACAAGCTAGATGATGACGATACTTATATTTTAATCAACGCAGCAAGCCTACACGATACCCAAAGACAAAACGACGGTTGGGATACAGAACATGGTCAAAGAGCTGCCGAATTGTCTACCCCTTACGCTCATGACGTGAAAGAGTCTGACTTAGCCATCCTTAAGGCAGTAATCGCTGCCCACTCTAGGGAAGATGAGATGATGGATGAGACCCTAAGAGAATTTGTAGGAGAAAGCGACTTCGATAGAACAAAAGTCCTTGCCAAATACTTTAAGGACGCCGACGGCCTTGACAGGGTTAGAATCAATCACCTAGACCCAGCCTATCTAAGAAATGAATTTTCAAAAGGCTTAGTCGACTTTGCCTATGAATTTTATGAGAACTTCTAAATTTCTCCTTAATTAATTAGCAATCTATGCTATAATAGATATAGAGATTATTGCAAGGAGAATATTGGTGAATTTTAAGAAGAAATTATTAACAAAAAGTCTTATCCTAGCTGGCCTTATATTGAGCTTTCCCAAAACAGCCCAGGCAGATAGCATAATGCTCGATAGGGAAAAGACCGAAGGAGTAAATGTAAGAAGTGAGAAGTCAAACTATGCTGAAATCTTGGGAGGTATAGAAGACTTCAAGAGATATGAAATAAAGGCAGAAGATGAGTTTTGGTATACTATAGATTTTGAAGGAAAAAAATCCTATGTTGGAAAGGACTGGTTCTACAGACTAAAGGATGTCAAAGTCATAAAGACCTGCGAGCTAAAAACTGCTCCAGATAAAAACGCCAAAAACAAAAATACCTACAGCTTATTTAGTCCAACTAAGCTTACTATCCTAGACTTTGTGGAAGGCACAGACTACGTAAAGGTAGCCTACAATCCATCAGAGGCTAAAAACAAGAAGATAAATATAGATGAAAATGATAAGCTTAAAGATAAAGATGTGGAAATGGATGAGCAAGTAGGTTTCGTAAGAATCTCAAATCTTGATTTGTCTAAAAGAGATAAGAAATATATAGATAAGCTTAAGGAAAACTACAAAAAGCTCAACGAAACTAAGGAAAAATACGAGAAGATCGAAGAAGAAAATCAAGAAGATGAAGTAGTCTATGAAGTTATATATGTAACCTACTTTACTGACGATGATGGCGAAGTCATAAAAAGTGATGATTCTCAAATAGGTAAGAGCATCTACAACTACGCTCTTGACTACGTAGGAAGCCCATATGTCTTTGGAGGAGTGTCCAAGGAAAATGGAATAGATTGCTCTGGTCTAGTCCTAAGAGCCTACGAAAACTTCGGCCTTGCCCTCCCTCACCTTGCCAAAAGCCAGGCAGATTACGGAAAGACAGTTGCCTTTGGCGAAGAGAAGGCAGGAGACTTGGTATTTTTCGGATCAAACTATGACGATATCTACCATGTAGGAATAGCAGACGGTATGGGCAATATGGTCCATGCAGCAAGCCCAGGCCAGGGAGTTATAGTAAGCCCAATCAACAATCCATTTGTAATAAAGAGAATTTTTGAATAATTAAAGTATAATAAAAATGTGTGAAAAGTATTTTTATCCAAGGCCCTCCCAGAAGAGGGCTTTTGCTTTCTTAATTTTTACAAAAAAAAAGCAAATCCAGCTAGAGGCTAAAAAGTCTTTTGCTTAAGGATTTGCTTTTTTAAAAATTTATTGTTTTTTATTAATATATTCTAAGAAAATCTACTTTCCTTCCTTTTTGCTTGCTTCAAGTATTGCCTTTTGGAGCAATTTGTTGTAGGCATCGTAGGCATCTATTATTCCGTAGAAGTGGACTCCGTCTGTTCCCTCATAGTATTCAGGATGCTTCATAGCTTCTTCTTCCCAAGGCATGTAGGTTACGAATTTATACTTATCAGCGATTTTTTTCATAGCTTTGCTTACCCTGTGGGGTTGTTCGTATCTGCTATCGTAGCAAGAGACGAGGATTAGCTTAGTCTTTTCTGGAAGGGCCTTGATGACTTTTTCGAGAGATGCTTCTGGATCTTCTACGGCATTTGTCCCAAGAGATAAGACTACAATTTCTCCAAGTCTTTCTTCTTTCTTGTATTCTTCGATGATATCAGGAGCCGACTCTAGGAGCCTATATCCTTCAGCATCTACAGAAGTCCCCGGTATTTTCTCTTCAATGTACTCTCTATTTCCCAAAAGCACAGAATCTCCAAGAATTGTCGTAGTCACTTCCTTATCTTTTAGGATTTCGTCAGGGTTTTCTTCCTCGTAGATTTGTCTGTCGACTTCTTTCTTGTCCTTATCTATTTGACCCAAGTCTTGTTTAAGTGATGAAATCCAGATCTGTTTTTCAAGACTTACCATATCATCTGATGCGTAAGATAGGCCTATGGCACTTACAAAAGAAATTGCCATCACACTTACGAGACTTATCATCCTCACCCTTGTGCTTGGATTTATCTTAATTATCCTAAGGTTAATCTCCTCTCCCTTAAAGACTGGCTCAAAGATATGGTAGTTTATCATAACGAGAATTCCAGTTACTATTATAGTCATAAGAAGGGCCGTTGGCTTGTCAAAGGCACTTTCCATTATAACAAAGACTGGCCAGTGGAGGAGATAGATCGAATAGGTGTATGGGGCGATTTTCTTAACTGGTCTTACTTCTTCTATATCTTCATTCGATACAGCGGCAAGGATTGCAATAATTGTAAGAAGGTCGGTTAGGAAAAATCCTAATATATAGGTAATCTTCATATCGTAAGATAGGGCAAAAGACATGATTAGAATAATTAGGCCTGCTCCTATGCTTGCTTCCTTGTAAGGAATCTTCCTGTAGCCAAATCTTTTGACAAAGCAAGCTACAAAGGCTCCCATAAAGAAGGAAGAAAGTCTTGTAAAGTCAGAAAAGTAAACAAAGGACCTGTTTTTATCAAGAGCAGTCATCCCTATGGTAAGTCCTAGGCTTAGGATGTAGAGGATTAGGCTTGTTAGGAAAAACCTATTGGAGAAGGTCTTCTTTACGTTTTTGCTCCCCTTGCTCATCTTATATATGAAGTTGGTAAGTATGGGCCAAAGTAGGTAGAAGTGGACTTCTATAGCCAAAAACCAGGTATGGAGGAAGAGGTGTTTGACAAATTGTGACTCATAGCTTCCTCCTGAAAGTATTTCATAATAATTGCTAGTAAAGGAAAGTGTCGCTATAAATTGGTCAAAATAGTTTACTGTAAAGTCCTTATTTATAGCAAAGGCCATAAGGCTTACTACAAAGATCATAAAAAGAACCCCAGGAAAGATCCTTATAAATCTCTTCTTGTAATAGGCCACAAGGTCAATTTTTTCATCCCTATATACTTCATCTAGGAGATGAAAGCTTACCAGAAAGCCTGAGAGGACAAACATGATATTAACTCCCAAAAATCCTGCTGGGAGGATTTCCTTAAAGATATGGTAGATTAAAATTATAGATATTCCGTAGACACGGAGATAATCTAAGCCCTTAATTCTCATCTTCTACTTCCTCCCATTTTCCGTCTTTCTTCTTATAAATTCTTCCATCATTAAACTTAATTTTGACCTGACCATTTTCTTTTATATAATAAAAGTTATCGCCAATATAGACTCCATCCTTGCCGATTCTTCCCTTGTCAAAGTCTCCCTTATAGATTCCTTCCTTAGCCGCAAGAACTCCTTTTCCTTGAAACTTCCCTTGGTATAGCTCTCCGCTATAGGATATATCATCTGTCAGCTTATAATTTGTGACATATTGTCTCTTTGGCCTTCCTATGGTATAAATTCCTCCGAGAATAAAGACTCCTAGGGAGAATTTGGCAAAATATTCTAAAAACTTATTATATTCCATATCAAATCTCTTCCAAAAATCCTCTAACATCACTCTCACTTGTCCTAAAAGTCGTCACAAGTCTTACGATATTTGTATCTTTTACCTTCTCCATCACTTCGAATTGGGCAAGCTTTTGCCATTTTTCTAGGTCCTTATCCGATAAGTTTACAAATATCTGATTGGACTCAAAGGGATAAGTAAGGTCATAGCCCCTTTTTTCGATTCCCTTGGCAAGATCTTTCGCCATGGCGTAGGCCTTCCTGCTTCCTCTTAGGTAGAAGTCATCTTCACAGAAGACCCTCTCCCACATAATTCCAGAAATAAAGCCCTTGGCAAGCATGGATCCCTTTTGCTTGATTAGCTTTAGGGCATCTTTTTTGAGCTTATCATTTACTATAACTAAGGCCTCGCCAAAAGGAAATCCTGCCTTGGTTCCTCCAAGATAGAAGATATCACACATAGAGGTCAAATCTTTCATACTATAGTCGCACTTTTCACTAGCAAGGGCAGCTGCAATCCTTGCTCCATCTATGAAAAGATACATGTCGTTAGCCTTGCAGAAATCATATATGTCCATAATTTCGGCCTTGGTGTAGACTTCTCCAAGCTCAGTGGTATTTGATATGTAGACCTTTTTAGGTCTTGTGCTAAATTCAGTGTCAAACTTTCCTAGCTCTTTTTCTAGGATATGGCTACTGATTTTTCCTGAATCAGAATAACAAAGCTCGACCTTAAGGCCTGTCGCCTCGATTGATCCTGCCTCATGGCCCTTGATATGGCCGGTTTCTAGGGCAAAGATTGAGTCTTGCTGGCGCATATCAAGGCTTAAGCCTACGATATTGGCAGAAGTTCCCCCTGGGATAAAGTGAATATCTACACTAGAGTCATCCAAGGCTTTTCTAATAAGATCTCTGGCCTTTTCACAGTGATTGTCGAAGCCATAACCAATATTAGCTTCGTCTATTTTTTCTTTAAGAGCATCCAGGATTTCTGGATAGCAAATAGAATTATAATCATTAACAAAAAAATACATAAAAACTCCTTTCCTATATTATAACAAAGTAAGAAAGATTTTGGGAAATTTTTATAAAATAAGTCAAATAAAAACAGACTCTAATTGAGCCTGTCCTTATCTAAATACGTCCGCATCGAATTCCAATTCTCCATCTACAATGTTGGCCTTGATAGGGTCCTTGCTGAAGGATTTGATGTCTAGAGTTAGAGTTCCATTATCCTTGGACCACTTTCCTGTGTAGACAGTAGATCCCGTTTCTAGTTTTACATTTTTGTCATTATCCAAAAACAAGCTATAGTTATCAATGAAATAATAGCCTGCAGGCTCTTCTTTGGCCTTGAAGTTGTCGTAGTAAGTCAAGCCGTCGACTTTGAGATTGCCATCATTTAGATAGCTTAGAAGGTCATCTACTAAGGCAAAGCCCTCGTAGGATATATCATAGAAGGTATCTGTCTTATCATCTAGGCTCCTGTGGGTAAGCCCGTCTCTTATAAGTTCTATACCAGATTCCTTATCAATTAGGCCTACATAGTAGTCAAAGGCCTTGGTCATATCACCGACTTTTTCCTTGCTATTAATCTTATATACATAGATCTCCTCGCCACTCCTTAGGGCTTTGCCCATAAATTCATGGCTGGTAACTGAAGTTAGTTCACTTCCCCCTATATGATCTTTTATATATTTGCTAAACTTACCCTGCTTATCATCAGATCCTTGATTATTTTCCTTCTTGTCGTCATTTTCTTCCTTGTCCTCTTCCTTTTTATCTTCTTCTTTTTTCTGATCGTCTTTATTGTCTTCCTCGGCTGGAGGATTCTCGTCCGGGCTAGGAGCTCCTTCTTTTTCCTTAAGGCCCTCTACCTCATAGTCCCTTGTCTGGTTGGTAAATTTGATATTAAAGTCTTTGGCCTTGTCATAGTTAATGGATATTGTGATGTTTACAATCTCTCCATTAGTCAGACCATGCTCCTTACTTACACCGAAGCTGGTGTTTTTCTCCAATTCGTCTATTAATCTTGCGCTTGAGACCTGCTCCTTGCTTTTTTTGTCATAGATTCTTCCCTCGTAGTCGTTTACGAAGCTTTCCTTATCATACTTGATATCAAGCCCACCATCACCATTTTCTCCTACGGCATTGATATTTAGATAATAGTTTAGGTCTATGCTTAGTTCTTCTATTTGGGAATCCTTGTATTTTTTGAAGCCGAAAAAGCCCACTAGGGTTACTAATATAGCTAGTAGGGCTGTAGCTATTAGCTTTTTAGTCTTATTTTCCTTGGGAGGACCCAGCTCTTCTAGAAGGTCGTTGATATCCTTATAGATTTCTTCCTCATCGTCATAGTAGTCATCATCGTCTACTAAGCCTTCTGCACCGGATAAGTCGTCTTCTGAATCTAAATCTTCATCAACCTCTTCCAAGGCCTCTTCCTTCTTTTCTTCTTGAATATCTTCTTCACTTGGGCTATTATCCTCGCCACAAAAAGGGCAGACCTTGGAGTTTTCATCTATTTCTCTATTACAATTTTTACATTTCATACTATCTCCTAAAAATAGGCCCCCTTATGGAGGCCCGTCTTTTGTACATTTTTATATATCTTCTACTGTAAAGTAAGGCTTACCACTTGCCTTTGGTGCATAGCTTCTTCCCTTAAATATTATAAGGATAAGGAGGGTTGCGATGTATGGGATCATTGAAATAAATTCTATTGGAATGCCGATTGAGGTTGAACCTAGGTAGGTTGCAATTGCCTGGGCCAAACCAAAGAATAAGGATCCTACAAGCACTCCCTGAGGCTTCCAGTTACCAAAGATTACAGTAACAAGGGCTATATAGCCTTGACCTGCAATTAGGGTTGGCGAGAAGGATGAAACTACTGCAAGAGACATGCTGGCTCCTCCAAGACCTCCCATAAATCCAGAAAATATTACTGAAAGATATCTTACCTTTACTACGTTGATATTTAAGGTTTCGCTTGCCTTTGGATGCTCTCCAACAGCTATGACCCTAAGACCTAGCTTAGTCTTATATAAAACCACATACAAGACTACTACCATGATCAATGATAAATAAACTGTCGCATATTGGCCAAAGATATTATTAAAGACTTGGTTAGAAGATATTCCCCTAAAAAGTCTTGGTATCTTGTTTTCGAGCGGAATTGAAGGAGTTTGGGTCGCTCCACTAAAGAACAATCTCGAAAGGAAAAGCGCAAGACCAGGAGCAAGGGTATTTATTGCTATACCTGATATAGTCTGATCTCCAGCAAGACTTACAGAGACAAAGGCATGGATTAGACCAAAGAAGGCTCCAGCAAGTCCCCCACCCAACAAGGCTAGCCAAGGATTTCCTACATAGTAGCCTAGGACAGCTCCAGTTAGGGCCCCTATAGTCATCATTCCCTCAAGACCGATATTTACAACACCGGATTTTTCACTCATCATTCCGCCAAGTCCTGTTAGTAGAACCGGAGCAGCATTTGAGAAGGTATTTCCTATGATTAGGGCTAAGATTGTAAGATTAATCATAATTCCTCCTTCTTTTCTTCTTCTATCTCTTTGTTGACATAAGACATGTCTATAGCAGTTTCTTCATTTCCCTTTTTGTTTTTGTTGCTTCTAATTTTTGCCCTGATTATTCTAAATACCAAAGGCACAGCTGTAAAGAGGATAATAGTTCCTATAATAATTGAGATAATCTCGCTTGGAACTCCCATGGTTCTTTGGAGGTTGCCTCCTGCATATTTCAAGGAACCAAAGAAGAGCCCTGAAAATATAACTCCAATAGGATTATTGGACGCAAGAAGAGAAACCGCCAAGCCATCGAAACCAAAGTTTTGCATAGAAGATAGGATCGATAGATTGTAGGTAAAGCCCAAAACTTGAGTCACACCTGCAAGTGAGCAGATTGCTCCAGAAATTGCCATTGATTGGATAATCTTATTTCCTGCGTTGATTCCTCCATATTCACTGGCTTCCCTATTAAGACCCACTGCCTTTAGCTCATAACCTAGGGTTGTCTTATTTAGAATATACCAAACAATAATTACAGCAACTATGGCTATAATAGTTCCCCAGTGGATTGGCGCCCTAAAGAATTTAGAGAAAAATCCATCGAACCTCTTGGCAGCATCAGTAAAGAGGGTAATCTTTGCATTATCAGCCACATCAAAGGAACTCATTGAGTTTGGCTGCCTAAATCTATAAACTACAAAGTTTTGGAAGTAAAAGGCAATCCAATTGAGCATGATGGTAGAAATTACCTCATGTATTCCGAATTTCGCCTTTACAAAACCTGCTATAGCTCCATAAATTGCTCCGATAACCATGGCGAGGACTATGGCAACTATAGGTAGTAGAACTGGAGGAAGATTTAGATTGTATCCTACAAGAAAGGCTACTATGGTTCCAATTATAAATTGTCCCTCAGCCCCCATATTGAAAAGTCCTGTCTTAAAGGCGAAGGCAACACCCAGACCTGTCATTATTATTGGGGTCGATGTTACAATTGCCCATCCCATATTCCTTGGGCTCTTAAATACTCCTAAGAATAGATTCTTGAAGCCTTCTATAGGATCAAAGCCTGCTATAACTAAGACCAAGGCTCCTACCAAAAGTCCCAAAAGTATTGATATTATGGTAAAAAGTATCTTGGATGATCCTAAGCTTTTTCTTTTATTTACTTTATTTGTCATCGATACCTCCTGCCATAAGTCTTCCTATTTCAAACTCGTCTGTCTCTTTAGGATCTTTTTCTCCTACGATTTTACCATCATAGATTACTAGGATCCTATCTGATAAGTCCATTATCTCGTCTAGCTCGAAACTTATAAGAAGAACTGCCTTGTTTTGATTTCTAAGCTCCACTAGATATTGGTGGATAAATTCTATAGCTCCGACGTCAAGTCCTCTTGTAGGTTGGGCTGCTATTAGGACGTCAGGATTGTTTGAAATCTCTCTTGCGATTATTACCTTTTGTTGGTTACCACCAGAAAGACTCATCGCTTTTTCTTCTATATCATCTGGCCTGATATCAAATTTTCCTACCAAATCTTTGGCATTATCGTCTATATTTTTGAAGTTTAGCCTGCCTTTTGTAGAAAATGGCTCTTGCCCTACTCTTTCAAGTATTAGATTATCCTTTATAGGATATTCTAGGATAAGACCTCGCTTTTGCCTATCTTCTGGGATAGAATTCATACCAGTATCGAGGATTTTTCTCGTAGAAGCATTGGTAATATCTACTCCATTTAGATTTACGCTTCCCCTATTTGCCTTAGTCATCCCAGTAATGGCATCGATTAATTCTGTCTGTCCATTGCTGTCGACTCCTGCAATTCCTAGAATTTCTCCAGCGTGAAGCTTTAGGTCAAGGCCCTTTAGAGCATCAACGCCTCTCTTATCCTTAACCCATAAATCTTCGATATTTAGGACAACTCCACCTTTTTCGATTGCTTTTTTGTCGACATTAAAGCTAACATCACGACCTACCATCTTCTCAGCCAAAATGTTCTCATCAACGCTTTTGACGTCGACCTTATCTATAAACTTACCTCTCCTAATTATAGTACAAGTATCAGCCATGGCCTTAATTTCGGATAATTTATGTGTTATAATTATGACTGACTTGTCGAGCTCGGTAAGTCTTTTGACTATTTCTATAAATTCCACAATCTCTTGTGGGGTGAGAACTGCCGTTGGCTCATCGAAGATTAGGATGTCAGCCCCGTGATAAAGGGCCTTTAGGATTTCGACTCTTTGTTGCATACCTACTGATATGTCTTCGACCTTGGCCTTTGGGTCAATTGTTAGGTTGTACTGTTTGCTTATCTTTTCTACCTCAGCGTAAGCCTTTTTCCTATCGAGGAAGAGACCCTTGGATTTCTCATATCCAAGGATAATATTTTCTGTTACAGTCAAGGGCTCTATAAGCATAAAGTGCTGGTGCACCATACCAATTCCTGCATCTATCGCCTTTTTAGGAGTCATAGAAGCAAAAGTCTTGCCATTAATTGTAATACTTCCCTCATTTGGTGGAAACATGCCGTAGAGAATATTCATCAGGGTTGTCTTTCCTGCACCATTTTCTCCAAGGAGAGCGTGGACCTCACACTTGTGAAGGTCGAAGTCTATATCTGTCAAGACTTCCTTAGAGCCAAAGCGCTTGGTGATGTTTCTCATACTTACAACTGGGGCCTTGTCAAAATATTTTTTCATAGCTTCCCC
>OKMX01000307.1_pt1 | contig 10307 bp, 7 predicted proteins | sample 1613551 | NCBI WGS metagenome assembly OKMX01 (sample SAMN04436865, study PRJEB24849) | human gut metagenome | biome: human gut; feature: NICU; material: stool | host: Homo sapiens | place: USA: Saint Louis, MO | collected 2011-10-01 | reverse complement strand
TTATTACTATATAACCTTCGAAACTTGCACAATAACCAATTTACATAAAATCACTTTTTAATTTTAGTCCTTGATTCTTAACATCATCTCAAAGTTTTAGCCCATTAAATCCATTGGATAAAAGTACAGAATAAAAATCGGTTGTAAATCAATGATAACCTTACAAATCGTACTGGGAATAAATTGGAAAACAAACGCAATAATCGTTGCTTACATTTATTAAAAAGACTTGACCCATTTCGTTTACAAGAGTATACTTATTTTAAGTATACTCGTTTACATCTGTAGGCAGAAAGGAGGAAAGGAAAATGAGCACAATAGAACTTAATACTTATATCACAGATGCTGAATGGGAAGTCATGCGTGTAGTTTGGGCAAATGATCGAGTAACTAGTAAAAAAGTCATCTCGATATTGCAAGAAAAAATGGCCTGGACACAATCCACTATCAAAACGATCTTAGGTCGATTAGTTGAAAAAGGCGTACTAAATACAGAGCAAGAAGGTAGAAAGTTTATTTACACTCCCAATATTGAAGAGAAAGAAGCCGTAAGGGATTATGCAGAAGATATTTTTAAACGTATTTGCAATAAGAAAGTCGGGAATGTAATAGGAAGCATCATTGAAGATCATGTTTTAAGCTTCGATGATATAGATCGACTAGAAAAAATATTAGAGATGAAAAAATCTTTCGCAGTAGAAGAAGTGGATTGCAATTGTCCAGAAGGACAATGCAAATGTCATTTACATCATCATTAAGCATAAGGAGGAATTTAAAATGAACAATAACAACAAACATTCATCCCACAGTCACCATAATCATGGCGACATGGATCATTCAAAACATGAGCACGTAAGCACGGAAGAACATGAAGACCATAAGGATCAACATCAAGAACATCATGCTGGGCATGATCACAGCGGGCACAATGGGCATGATCACAGCGGGCATAGTGGGCATGATCACAGCGGGCACAGTGGGCATGACCACCATCATGGAAACTTTAAGGAACTTTTCTTAAAATCATTGCCACTAGGAATCATTATTATGCTCTTATCCCCTATGTATGGATTTGAACTACCATTCCAGTTTACTTTTCCATATTCTGATATTGTAGTAGCTATTTTATCTACTATATTAATTATTTATGGTGGACGTCCATTCTATCAAGGTGCAGTTGACGAATTTAAACAAAAAGAACCTGGAATGATGGCACTCGTTTCTTTAGGTTTAAGTGTTTCATATTTATACAGTATTTATGCTGTGATCATTACCTACGTAACGGGTGAACACGTGATGGACTTTTTCTTTGAATTTGCTTCATTACTATTAATCATGTTATTAGGTCACTGGATTGAGATGAAAGCTATTGGAGAAGCAGGAGATGCACAAGCAGAATTGGCTAAGTTGGTGCCGAAAGATGCTCATGTTGTATTAGAAGATGATTCCATTGAAACACGTCCAGTTGCTGACTTAAAGGTAGGTGATTTAATTCGTGTTCAAGCCGGAGAAAATGTGCCGGCAGACGGAACTATCGAGCGTGGCGAATCACGTGTAAATGAAGCTCTTTTGACTGGAGAATCAAAAGCAGTTAAAAAAGGTCCTGGCGATGAAGTAATCGGAGGCTCAACCAATGGAGAAGGGGTTCTTTATATTAAAGTGAATGAGACAGGTGATCAATCCTTCATCTCTCAAGTTCAGAATTTAATCAGCCAAGCTCAAAGTCAGCCTTCCAGAGCAGAAAATATTGCTCAAAAGGTTGCAGGATGGCTCTTCTATATTGCGATCATTGTCGCACTAATAGCTTTTGTAGTGTGGATGATTATTGGAGATATCCCAACGGCAGTTACCTTTACTATCACGACATTAGTTATCGCTTGCCCACATGCATTAGGTCTGGCTATTCCATTGGTCACCGCCCGTAGCACAAGCTTAGGAGCCAGTCGTGGGTTACTGGTGAAAGACCGCCAAGCCTTAGAAATAGCTCAAGATGCAGATGTGATGATTTTAGATAAAACGGGTACTTTAACAACTGGTGAGTTTAAAGTATTAGATGTAAAACTTCTTAATGACAAATATACAAAAGAGGAAATCATTGCCTTACTGGCAGGTATTGAAGGAGGATCTAGCCACCCGATTGCTCAATCAATTATAAGTTTCGCCGAGCAGCAAGATATACGTCCAGCATCTTTTGATTCGATTGATGTGATTTCCGGTGCTGGAGTAGAGGGTAAAGCAGGCGGACACCGTTACCAATTAATCAGTCAAAAAGCCTACGGACGTAATCTGGATATGGATATTCCAAAAGGAGCAACTCTCAGTGTCTTAGTAGAAAACGATGATGCTATTGGTGCTGTAGCTTTAGGGGATGAATTAAAACCAACGAGCAAAGAGTTAATTAAAGTTCTTAAAAAGAACAATATTCAACCAATTATGGCAACAGGTGATAATGAAAAAGCAGCTCAAGGCGCGGCAGAAGATTTAGAGATTGAATATAGATCAAATCAATCTCCACAAGACAAATATGAGTTAGTAAAAACACTTAAAGAAGAAGGAAAAAAAGTTATCATGGTAGGTGACGGTATCAATGATGCTCCTTCTCTTGCCTTGGCAGATGTTGGAATAGCGGTCGGTGCAGGAACTCAAGTGGCGTTGGATTCAGCTGATGTCATCTTGACTCAATCTGATCCAGGAGATATTGAATCATTTATTGAATTAGCACACAAAACAACTCGTAAAATGAAACAAAATCTCTTTTGGGGAGCCGGCTATAACTTTATAGCTATCCCTCTAGCTGCAGGAATTTTGGCTCCTATTGGTATCACATTAAGCCCTGCATTAGGAGCAATTCTAATGTCTGTGTCAACAGTCATCGTCGCCATTAATGCTACTTTATTAAGTTTAGATCCAAAAAATAACGGTTAACAGATCGAATGATTGAAACTCCTTAAAGTATCAAGATACAATAGTTTTACAGGAGAAAAAGAGATGTAAGTACTGGCTCTTTGTAAAATCGTGTTGGTAGAAGTAGACAATTTTTCTACCAACACGATTTTTAATTTATTATAGAACTGATTTCTTTTAAAATCCTAAAAGCCACCTATTTCAACACTTTTATAACTTGTTATTCTATTTTCTTGACAATAATACCACCGTCTCGATGTGCGTGGTGTGCGGGAACATGTCGACGGGCTGCACGTGGGTGACGGCATAGCCGCGGGTGGCGAGGTACGCCGCGTCACGCGCCAAGGTGGCAGGGTTGCAGGAGACGTAGACGATGCGGCTCGGTTGCCAATCGGCGACGGTCGCGAGTACTTTTTCATCGCAGCCGGCGCGCGCCGGATCCATGACGATGACATCGGGTGTGACGCCCTCTGCGGCGAGTTGGGGTAAAATTTCCGCGGTATCGCCGGCGATGAATGAAGCGTTGTCCAAGCCGTTTAAGCGGGCGTTGTTGCGGGCGTCTTTGACGGCGGGCGCGAATTTTTCGACGCCGATGACGCGCTGCGCTTGACGCGCGAGAAAGAGCGAGATGGTGCCGGTGCCGCAGTACGCGTCAATGACGGTTTCTTGCCCTGTGAGTCGCGCCGCTTGCAGGGCGGTTTCATAGAGCACGCGCGTCTGTACGGGGTTCACTTGAAAGAATGAGCCCGGCGACAAGGCGAAGCGCAAATCGCCGATGGTCGCGGCCAACACTTCATGACCCCACAGGTGTTTCATGGTTTTGCCTAAAATGACGTTGGTGCGTTCTTTTTGAATGTTTTGATAAAGCGATACGAGTTCGGGCACTTCTTCGCGCAGGCGTTCGATCCAACGTTCCTTATCCGGCAATTCGCGCGTGGCGGTGACGAGGATCGCCATTACTTTACCGCCTTCGCCGGTGCGGCCGACAACATGCCGCAGTACGCCGGTGCCGGTGCGTTCGTCATAGGGTTCGGTCGAAAGTTCCGCGCGGATTTTGCGCACGGCGGCGAGCAAACGATTGGTCGCGGGGTCCTGCAAGAGACAAGTGGTCATATCGACAATATCGTGGCTTTGGCGTTCATAAAAGCCGATCGCGGGACGACCGTCGCGCAAGCCGACGGGGACTTGAATTTTATTTCGATAATGGAAAGGATCCGCCATGCCGATGACGGGTTCGACGGCGACATCGATGCCGCCGATATGCGTCAGCAAGTGCGCGACGCGCGCGCGTTTCCAGCGCAGCTGCGCTTCATAATCCCATGTGACCAGCGGATAGATCCCGACTTCGGGATAGTAACCTTCCGGCGGCGTGACGCGATCGGGTGACGCGGTGATGATTTCACGCAAATCGCCGACGGCGTATTTCTTTTTCAGTGTAAGGATGGTCGCCCGCACGGTTTCGCCGGGCAAAGCGCCGGCAACGAATACGGTAAATCCTTCATAACGACCGACGCCCTCGCCGTGACTGCCCAGATCATGAATGGTGATCGGGTAGTCGCGACCGAGCGCGACGGGAACAGCGTTTATTTTTTTCATGTTCTCTCGATTCTTTTACATACTCAATTCATGGACAAGCTGGTACAATTCCATATCCAGCTCCCGTTTAGTTTGTGATAATTCTGCGTAGGGAACGGCCACGATATTCTGCGCGCGACTGGCGATCAGATGCGCGGTATCGTTTCCTTCCAAGGCGGTGACGGCCGCCGCGCCCAAACGGCTGGACAAGATGCTGTCATGCGCGCTCGGCGCGCCGCCGCGCTGAATATATCCGAGCACGGTGACGGACGGTTCAAAGGTGGTGCGGTCGCTGATAGCTTGCGCCACATCCGCGCCTTTGGCCGCTCCTTCGGCGACAATGACGATGCCGTCATGCTTGCCGTTGTAGCGGCAGGTTTCCAAACGCTCGACAAGGGCATCCATGCTGACTGGCAGTTCCGGCAAAAGTACCGCTTCCGCGCCGCACGCCGCCGCCGCGGTCAATGCCAAATGGCCGCGGGAACGTCCCATGACCTCAATGACGGCGATCCGTTCATGCGAAAAAGCGGTGTCGCGAATGGCGTTCACTGCATGCACGATGGTGTTGACGGCGGTATCAAAACCGATGGTGTCTTCCGTTCCCGCCATGTCGTTATCAATGGTCGCGGGTATGGTCACGGTCGGCAAGCCCTGCGCGGATAATGACGCGGCGCCTTGTAACGAGCCGTCGCCGCCGATCACGATCAGGCCGTCGACATGAATCCGTTCCAAAAAATCCAGCGCGTGTTTTTGGTGAATCGGTTCTTTAAATTCGGGACAGCGCGCCGTGCGGAGCATCGTGCCGCCGCGGTGAATGATGCCGCCGACGGAACGACGGAACAACGGCAAGTAATCTTCTTCCAACAGTCCCGCATAGCCGCGCCGAATGCCGACGACGTTCCAATCTCTATAAATCGCCGCCCGAACGACCGCCCGAACCGCGGCGTTCATGCCGGGCGCGTCGCCGCCACTGGTCAGAACGGCTACTTTTCTTGCCATAGCTATACCCCTTTCGTCTCGTTTTGTGTCGCTCTTGGCCGCGCCGCGTCAGGAAACGGAACGGCGCCTGATGCAGGTAACGACCGATCGTATACGCCAATCGCGTCGGTGTCCGATACGTGGTATTCACCGACCAGTCGGCGCGTTCGTGCCAGCCGTACCAGGCGCGATTTAAATCGGCGACGCAACCGGCCAAATTATCATAGTCAATGGTCGGGCGTTTGCCTTGCTTACGGGCTACGCGCTCAATGATGCGAAATGTTTTGGCGTACAACAAAACGACTACGCCGTATTCGCGCAGACGTTCAAACATGTCCTCTTTCAACACGAAGTTGCCGCCGACCGCGATGATCACCTGATGGTAACGGCGTACGCGCTCAATGACCGCGGCTTCCGCTTGTCGCAACGCGTCCGCGCCGAGCGTCGCGCCGAGTTCCGCCAGTGACATGCCGCGTTCGCGCTCCAAAAAGCGATCCGTGTCAATGAACTGCCAGCCCAATTCACGCGCCAGCATCCGTCCGACATGGCTTTTCCCCGTGCCCATGGAGCCGATCAAAACGATATTGCGTTTTTTGATGAGACGGTTTTGACGTTCTTCTCGCATGATCTACCTCTTTGTTTTTATTATAACAAATTCTTAGATAAAAGAATGCGAGCGATATCGGGCGTTGAACGTAGTTTTCCTTGACGCTTTCCGGCGCGCGTATTGACGATAGAATTTTTTGCTTGATTTCGATGCTGCGCAAACGCAAAATGCGCACAAAAAAAGAAGTCGCTTGCGCGACTTCTTTTTTAATCATTATTTGCTTTCCGCTGCCGAATTGTATTCGTGCGATACATGCGCTTCGCTATCTAATTTGGCTTGATTCGCCGCGTAGAGTTTTTGCGCTTCTTCATCGACACGACCCGTGCGTTTATCTTCTTCACGGTTCCAGTAAATCGAATCCATCAGGTCGAAACGTTCCGAAACGAAACCGTAGAGCGTCCAACCGAAGAAGGTAACGAGCGAACCGTAGGTCATCGCGTCGAAGCCCGAAGAGTACAGCGCATAGAAGCTGTACAACGAACCGATGAGCGCGATGAAGGTGGTCGTTCCGCTGTAATGACCCGCCGCTTTCTGAATAACGACCAGAGCCGCCATCGAGAGCAGGTACGGGATGATGTTCGTAACAACCGCCAGGTTAACCAGCGTTTCAAACTGTTCATACAGCGCGTCGCTGATCGTCATTAACGACAGGAGCGACTGAATCACGGTGATCGTGATCATGCCGACGATCGGCGCGCCATAGGAAGTAACTTTGCTGAACAGTTTCGGGAAGTAACCTTCGTCCGACGAGGTTTTGAATACCTGAGCGATCGTGAACTGCCAGCCCAAGAGCGAACCGAAGCAGGACATTACCATGAGACCCATGACGATTTTACCTACCATCGGGGTGAACATCGTCGCGAATGCCAAGCCAAACGGAGCCGAAGACAGTGCCAGTTCCGCGTTCGGAACGATACCGGCCATAACGTTGGTGGACAAGATGTAAATGATAGCTGCGCCCAACGTACCGCCTAAGCAAGCGATCGGCACGTTCTTTTCCGGGTTTTCAACGGCTTCGGAGTTGGCGCTTGCCGATTCCATACCGAGGAAGGCCCACAATGTCATTGCGATCGACTGTGTTAAACCGTCAAAGAATTGCAAATTGTGCGGATTCCAAGCTTCCGTATAGGTCGACGGGCTGAACCAGAACCAACCGAGAACGGAAATACCGAGTACCGGGATAATAACGCCCCACACGGTAACCGAAGAAACGCGGCCGGTGTATTTCGCGCCGCCGAAGTTCAATACCGTCGCCAACCAAAGTGTTGCGATCGTCCACATACCAACGGCTACGGAAGATAACTGCACTTCCATAAATTCCTGCGCGTAACCGACGGCCGAAATCGCGATCGCGATGTTGGCAATCAAGAGCGATACACCGTAGGTGTAGTTCGCCATAAAGGAACCGGCTTTGCCGAACGTATATTCAGCGTAACCGCCCATACCGCCGCCACGGCGGGTGTACATACCACATTTAGCAAACGCATACGCCAAGCACATCGAGCCGACCGCTGTTACGACCCAGCTCAAAATGGACATGGTGCCTACTTGCGCAAGCTTGGTCGGTAACATAATAATACCGGACCCCATCATGTTGACCGCTGTCAAAATTGTCAGCTGGACAACGCTCATCTTATTTTGTGAGCTATCTGCCATTATAAAAACACTCTCCTCAATACCCGCCTTCCATTACGGTGTGCCGAGTCCGCCCGGCACACCGTGTCTGAAAGCAGGCTATTACAAATACGAGAGAATTACGCTTTCGCGAATTCTTCTTCGTATTCTTTCTTCAATACATAACCGTAAGCACGTTTCTTACCGTCTTCGGTTTCCAGGTATACGCCCTGGATTTCCGGCGCGAAGCCCGGCAACTGGTTGATGCCTTCGTTCAGCGCGAGGAAGTATTTCTGCGCGGTAACGCTCCAGCGTTCACCCGGAACGACCGTCAGAACTCCCGGCGGGTACGGCAACGCACCTTCAAGGGCGATGCGGCCTTCGATTTCGTCAACCGGTACCAATTCACCATGGTTGCGAACGAATTCGAGGTTCGCTTTATACGGCGTATTGACATATTCCGGGAAGTATTCCTTCAGGAACAAACGCTTCTGCAGTTCTTTGACGTTACGTTCTTTGTAGAAGTCCTGCATTTCCTGGCAGAGACGACGAATCGTGTAGCCTTTGTATTTGTCGATATTGTTGTAGTAAATGGTCGGCAATACGTCCTGCATCGGCGCGTCTTCTTCCACCAAACGTTCGAAGCGAGCGATCTGCGCTACGAGGTTCTGCATCTTGGTCTGCGTTTCCGCCGGCGTCAAGAGGAACAGAATCGAGTTCAAGTCGCATTTTTCCGGAATGATGTTGTTTTCACGGAGGTAGTTCGCGAGAATGTTGGCATGAATACCGAAGTCTTCATAGGTGCCGTCCTGCGCGTTAATACCCGGTGTGGTCAACTGCAGTTTCATCGGATCGACGAAGTACTGGCCTTCGCCGTAACCGTCGAAGGAGTGCCAACGTTCACCCGGAACGAAACGGAAGTAGTCCAGGTTGCTCGCCATGTCTTCGGTGTCGCCGTCTTCCCACGGTTTGCCGTTGACTGTCGGCGGAACGAACGGTTTGATCATTTTGCAGCTGCGCAAAATCGCTTTACGGGTTTCGATACCGAGTTTAACGGCTTCAACCCAGAGGCGTTTACCTGCTTCGCCGTCAGCCATTTTCGCGTTGACATCCAAGGACGCGAACATCGGGTAGAACGGCGAGGTCGACGCATGCATCATGAACGCGTTGTTCAAGCGTTTATGCGGGCAGTAACGATCCTGGCCTTTGATATGGCTGTCTTTTTTGTGGATCTGCGAGGTCTGCGAGAAGCCGGCCTGTTGTTTGTGGACAGATTGGGTTACGAAGATACCCGGATCATCCGGACCGAGTTCCAAGAGCATCGGACTGCAGTCACGCATCATCGGAATGAACTGTTCGTAACCTACCCAAGCGGAGTCAAAGAGAATGTAGTCGCAGAGGTGACCGATCTTTTCAATGACCTGTTTCGCGTTGTAGATCGTGCCGTCATAGGTACCGAGCTGGATAACCGCGAGACGGAACGGGCGTTCTTCTTTCGCTTTTTTCGGATCCATTTCGGCAGCGAGTTCGCGGAGTTTCTTATCATCGAAGCAGCCTTCCAGGATACCGCCGATGAAACCGAACGGGTTACGCGCGGTTTCCAGATATACCGGAGTCGCGCCGGCCTGAACCAAAGCGCCGTGGTTGATCGATTTGTGGTTGTTGCGGTCATAGAGAACCAAGTCGCCGGGGGCGAGCAAAGCGTTCAATACGACTTTATTGGAGGACGACGTACCGTTCAAAACGAAGTACGTTTTGTCCGCGTTGTAGACTTGCGCTGCGTGCTGCTGCGCATCCAAAGCCGGACCTTCATGAATCAAGAGATCGCCCAACTTAACGTCAGCGTTGCAAAGGTCGGCGCGGAATACGTTTTCGCCAAAGAAATCAAAGAAAGCACGGCCTGCGGGCATTTTACGGTAGAACATACCACCCTGATGGCCCGGGCAGTCAAACTGCGATTTGCCGGCTGCCACATAGTCAGCCAACGAACGGAAGAACGGCGGTAATACGTCTTCTTCATACGCCGCTGCAGCCTGTTCAACCTGGCGGCTGTAGTAACCGCGTTTGGTGTCCGTGTTCGCCGCGTCGATAACATGGTCAATTTGGCCCATGTATTTCAAGTCGAGCGCTTTGCCTTCGGTCAATACGGCAATTACCGGAATGTTGAATCCCGTTGCTTTCACGTTGTCGAGGTAGTCCATTTCCTGATCTGTGATAACAGCTACCGCAACATCGGTGAAGTCCGTATTGTCGAGACATACTTTTTCCCGGCCGACCGCCAAGTCAAAGTATTGTTCTGCGAGCGGACTGTAACCCACTTTCAGATGCTTCATTATTAAGACCTCCCAGTCTTCTTACTTAGACAATAAATGTCATAGCCACAAAAAACGGCATTAGCACAACGATGATGTACATCAGCCTGCCGAATCGGTTTCCCCACTCGGCGATTTGCATTCGCCCGGCAGATCGTCGACCGATTCTGTCCTGGCTCATTATCCAATTCTGACCACCTGAGGTGCAAAAAAACATCGCTACGTGCCACACGGGTGTTTGCGGCTTTCACCCAGCGTTCGACAACATTATAGTACTTTACTTTGAAAGTTGTCAATTTCATAAATTTCATAGAAAT
>OKMX01000300.1_pt1 | contig 10462 bp, 8 predicted proteins | sample 1613551 | NCBI WGS metagenome assembly OKMX01 (sample SAMN04436865, study PRJEB24849) | human gut metagenome | biome: human gut; feature: NICU; material: stool | host: Homo sapiens | place: USA: Saint Louis, MO | collected 2011-10-01 | reverse complement strand
CTCCCCCTACCTCCGTCGCTTTAGGTTGGGAACAGTCGGTTTGGTTGTGGCGGGGGCGGGGTTCGACTGTTGAGGGCCTAAGGCGACGGGGATGCCGGGCTGGCGAGGTGGGTGTGGCGGGTTGAGGGCCGAAGGCGATGGGGTGTGGGCGTACCTGGGTAGGAGCGGCGCAGGGACGCAGGCGGTTGCGGGTCTTAGACGACGGCGAGCCCCGCACCTCGCGAGGAGGAGCAGGGCTCGCCATCATCCGGTCACGCCGGACTCAACGTCGCTCAGGCTGGCAGGCGCTTGCCAGTGGAGGCGGAGAAGATGTGCGCCTGGCCGGGGCGGATGCGCACGTGGATCGTGTCGCCCGGCTGCGGGGCGGTGCGCGGAGGAACGCGGACGATCACCTGGCTGGAGTCCTCACCGGATCCCAGCTTCTCGTCCGAGCTCTCGGCGCCGACCAGCTCGCCGTAGATGTAGGCGTCCGAGCCCAGCTCCTCGACGAAGGACAGGCGCACCGGGATGGAGTGCTCGTCCGTCTCGGAGACGACGTCGAGGGACTCGGGGCGGAAACCGATGACGATCTTGCCGCCATCCTCCGGGGTCATGGCGTCCAGGGTGGCCTTGGACAGCTTGACCTTGGCCGAGCCCAGGGTGGCAACGTCACCCTGAACGGTGAAGCGGCCCAGGTTCATGGCCGGGGAGCCGATGAAGCCGGCAACGAACTCGTTGGCCGGGTGCTCGTACATGTCGCGCGGGGTACCGACCTGCTGCAGGACGCCGTCCTTGAGGACCGCGATGCGGTCACCCATGGTCAGGGCCTCGGTCTGGTCGTGGGTGACGTAGACCGTGGTGACACCGAGCGAGCGCTGCAGCGAGGCGATCTGGGTGCGGGTCTGGACACGGAGCTTGGCGTCCAGGTTGGACAGCGGCTCGTCCATGAGGAAGACCTTGGGCTTACGCACGATGGCGCGGCCCATGGCCACACGCTGACGCTGACCACCGGACAGAGCCTTGGGCTTGCGGTCCAGGTACTCGGTCAGGCCCAGGATCTTGGCGGCCTCCTTGACGCGCTGCTCGATCTCGGCCTTGGGGGTGCCGGCGATCTTGAGAGCGAAGCCCATGTTGTCCGCGACCGACATGTGCGGGTACAGGGCGTAGTTCTGGAAGACCATGGCGATGTCACGGTCCTTCGGCTGGACGTCGGTCACGTCCTTGTCGCCGATGAGAATGCGGCCGGAGTTGACGTCCTCCAGGCCGGCGAGCATGCGCAGGGAGGTCGACTTACCGCAGCCGGAGGGGCCGACCAGGACGAGGAACTCGCCGTCCGCGATCTCGAGGTTGAGCTCGTCCACCGAGGGGCGGTCGTTGCCCGGGTAGATACGAGTGGCGTGGTCAAAGGTGACGGTTGCCATGGGATGCTTCCCTTCACCGGCAGGTACGTGCCGGACGATCCGTTGTGAAAGGTGCCTATGCGTGTCCGCATTGACACGTGCTGGTGGCAGGGTGCCGCCGGCTGGCCCATTGTGTCACAGTTCGGAGGCCGATGGACAATTCGTTTCCTGAGAACACGTCACATGCTGTGTGGATTGAGTCACATCACGTGCGTCTGTGGGTCCCCCGGTACTGTGGCGGCATGTCCGTGAGTCCGCAGGAACCCGCCACCACGCGCCTGGCCAGTGTGGCTCCCGGCGCGCAGGTGGGCGGCTACCAGCTGCTCAGGCGCCTGGGCGCGGGCGGCATGGGAGTGGTCTGGGAGGCCCGGGACGCTGACGGCCTGCACGTGGCGATGAAGATCCTCCACCCACAGGTGGCTGCGGACCCCGTAGCGCGCAGGCGCCTAGAGCGAGAGGCTGGCGTTCTGGCACGGGTGCGCGGTCCCCGCGTCTCGCGCATCCTGGATATCGAGTCCGGGGACGAGTCGGATGACGGGCTGAGCTTCGTGGTCACCGAGCTCGTGGACGGCCCGAGCCTGCAGACCGAGGTCGAACGAGAGGGCGCCTACGCTCTGCCGCGGGACGCCGCTGACCTGGCCGACCTGGCTCACGGACTGGTTGAAGCGCTTGAGGCTGTTCATGCTGCCGGCGTCATCCACCGCGACCTGAAGCCTTCCAACGTCATGCTCGGCTCGGCGGGACCGGTGCTCATCGACTTCGGGATCGCCCAGGTCGCCGACGACGTCCGCCTGACCCAGACCGGCCTGGTGACCGGTACGCCCGGCTTCATCCCGCCTGAGATGCTCGACGGCGGTGAGCCCGACCCGCAGGCCGACTGGTACGCCTGCGCCGGCGTGCTGCTCTTCGCTGTCACGGTTCGCCCGCCCTTCGGGTCGGGGCCGTGGCAGACGGTCTTCCACCGTGTCTACGAGGGGCGCGCCGAGGTTGGGCCGCTGGAGGAGCAGTGGCCGGCGCTCGCCCGCGCCTTCGAGGCGGCTCTGGCGCCCCGTAGCGAGGACCGCCTGGCCATGGGGGACCTGCTGGCGGTGATCGACGACGTCGCCGAGGGTGGGGACGGATGGGTCGGCCCGCTGGCCAGCATGGCTGCCACGCAGGATGACGCCGAGGTGCCCTACGGGATCATGCCGGAGGCCGCGCAGGACCCGGGTGAGCGCACAGATGTGCTGGTCGCGCCGTCGTTCCCGACGACGGCGAGGCCTCCCTCGTATGGCGTCATGCCCGCGCGCCCCGCCCTCCAGGGTGAGACTGCGCCGGCGACGGCGCCGCTCCAGGCCTGTGACGAGCAGTCGACCTGGCAGCCGCAGACCGCGGTGATGGCGCCGGTCGCGCAGCCGCCCCAGCCGGCGGTTCCCTACGCTCAGCCTGCGCCCGCCGAGCCGGCGTGGGAGCCAGGCCCGGGCGGTCCGGGTCAGTGGGCCGGCGTGGGAGTGCTGCCGGACTGGGCGCGAGAGCCGGCCTCTCATGGAGGGGTTGTGGCCTGCTTCGGCCTGCTCCTGATAGCACTGGGCGCCTGGGCGCCGTCGTGGGTGTGCAGCCTGCTGGTGGTGCTCACGGTGGCGGCTGGGACTGTGGGGCGCGCGAGCCAGGCGCTGCGGTGGCGGCGTCTTCAGCGTGGTCAGGCGCTGGGGGGAGACCTGGCTCGGGCATGGATGATGACGCCCTTCTATCTGCTGCGTTCGGTGCTGGTGACGGGGGTCGCGCTCGTGGTGGCGCTGGTGGTGCTGTGGGTGTCGGCCTATCTCTTGGGGCTGGTGCCGCAGGTGCCCTCCCCGACCGGGTACGTGCTGGGGGCCGAGCTGGGGCAGCCGCGCCAGGAGGGAGTCTCGGGCATGGTCCAGGTCGCCGTCGTCGCGATCGGTCTGTGGGGGCTGCCTGGGGCGAGGCCGGTGCGGCGAGGAGCGGCACAGGTGGTGGAGGGCGTAGCGGCGTCGCTGGCGGTGCGGGTCGCGATCGGGGCGCTTCTTCTCGCGGCGACGACGGCGGTGGTGGCCTCGTTCCTATCCGGCACCCTGGTCCCGGTGCCGGGCACCTCGGTGCTCACGCTCCTGGCGGGCTAAGGGGTGCCCTCCCCGCGGAGGAGGCGGAGGTGGCGTGGGTCTCAGCTTCGTTGATGAGTGGCGCTCGTCCGTGGTGAACGCCTATCGTGGCGGTGCCGAATGATTGATGATTCATTCGTCAATCTCACCGACGCTGAGGAGACCCGCGTGGCTAGCAACAGCACCCGTCCGACCAAGGCTGAGCGCCGCTCGGCTGCTCGCGCCCAGGCGCAGGCCCTGCGTGAGGAGCAGGAGCGCAAGGAGCGTCGCGCCAAGATCACCCGCCGCTCCCTGCTGGGAGTCGGCGCGCTGGCCGTGGTGGGTGTGGGTGCCGGTCTGGCCTACTCCGCGCGCGAGGACGGCTCGCAGGGCTCGGCCGCCGTGGCTACGGGCAAGGCGAATAAGGACGGCGTGCCCTCGGTGGTGCTGTCTGACGGCTCCTGGAGCTACGGCAAGGGCATGGTCGCCGGCACCGTCAACGACGGCGCCAAGGTCCTGGACGTCTTCTTCGACTACTCCTGCCACTTCTGCGTTGCCTTCGAGACGCTTCACGCGGACGAGATCACCGACCTGGTCAACGCCGGCACGGTCACCCTGGTGCTGCACCCCTGCAAGATCCTGGGGATGGACTGGACGGATATGGTCATGAACGCCCAGGGCCTGGTCCTGGACGAGGACCCTGAGCACGCCCTGGAGTTCCACAACACCGCCTCGGCGCTGTTCACCAAGATCTACAATGCCCAGGACACCAGCATGATGACGGCGGACAACCTTGTTGCCGCTGCCACCGAGGCGGGGGTCTCGCAGGAGGTCAGCACCAAGTTCGCTGACGCCATCAAGGCCAACACCTACGGTGCGTGGACCGAGCTGGGCACCCAGACCTTCCAGGACAAGGGCTTCACCGGCACGCCCACGATCCTGCTGGACGGCGAGAGCGTGGACCTCAGCGCGATCGGCACGGCCACGGGACTGACTGACCTCATCAAGAAGGGCTGATCCGGCGTCGTGCACCGGTAAGCCGGGGCGTGGTGACGGCTGCGGCCGCGGCCGGCCCGGTGGGTTCGGCTAGCCCGGCCGGTGCCGTTGGCGGGTTGGTCAACACAGGCGTCAGCCAGGTAGGCTGGCGCGCGCGCCGTCTTAGCTCAGTTGGTAGAGCAGCTGTCTTGTAAACAGCAGGTCATCGGTTCGAGCCCGATAGACGGCTCCAGACTTTCCCCCGGAACCACGCGGTTCCGGGGGATCGTGCTACCTGGCTCCCGAGGGCGGGGACGCGTTGTGAACACGTTGTGAGCGTGCCCCGATGCGGCTAATGCGCGCTCCGATATGACTCAAGCACGCCCCGACGAGGCGGCGCCGTCAGGGCAGGCGCCAGTCCACCGGCGCAGCCCCTTGCTGGGAGAGCAGCTCATTGGCACGGCTGAAGGGCCGTGAACCGAAGAAGCCACGGGAGGCGCTCAGCGGCGAGGGGTGGGGCGAGGCCACGATCGGCGTCGTGCCCAGCATGGGGGTCAAGGACTGGGCGGGCCGTCCCCACAAGATGGCCACCAGCGGAGTCTGGCGCGCCACGAGCGCCTCGATCGCCCGCTGCGTGACCGCTTCCCAGCCCCAGCCGCGGTGAGAGGCCGGGGAACCAGGGCGGACGGTGAGGACCCGGTTGAGCAGCATGACGCCTTGACGTGACCAGGGGGTGAGGTCCCCGGAGGTGGGTCGAGCTACGCCGAGGTCATTGACCATCTCAGTGAAGATGTTCTCCAGGCTGCGTGGTGGACGTACTCCCGGCTGCACCGAGAAGCTCAGGCCCATGGGGTGCCCGGGCGTGGGGTAGGGGTCCTGCCCCACGATGAGGACCTTGACGTCCTGCATGGGGTAGGTGAAGGCGCGTAGGACGTCGGTGCCGGCCGGCAGGTAGCCTCGGCCGGCAGCCACTTCCTGGCGCAGGCGGTCACCGATCTCGTGGATCGTCTGCTCCACGGGCGCCAGGGCCTGGGCCCAGGACGGATCAACCAGCTCGGACAGGGGTCGCGCGTCACTCACGGGATGAGCCTAGGGCCTGCCTCGTGGGGATGGCTGGCTCCCGGGGCATGTCAGTCCCGTGGGAGGGCTGGCTCCTGGGATCTGCCAGCGCTGCGCGGCAGGCCGTGGTGGCCGTGGTGACTGCGGCGCACGATGCCGTCGTCACAGGTTCGGGGTGTCTGCCCCGCGATCGCGCCCCAGCGACTATTCTCACGACGTGTCTCCTTACGAGTATCCCGAGGACGAGTTCGACGCCCGCAACGACGAGGCGCACGAACCCATCGGCGTTCACCGCGCCCCGGTTCCGGCATGGCGCAGCTGGGTGCCGCTGCTGGCGGTGATCGTGATCGTCCCGCTGCTGGCCTGGGCGGCCGTGACCCTGCTGGGCAAGGCCGGATACACCGCGCCCTCTGCGCAGGGCTCTGCCTCGGCTTCTGCCACCGCGGAGCTGGCTGGCGGCGAGGAGGCCACCGAGGCCACGGCGGCCGCTGAGGGTGAGCAGACCGCTGCCCCGCAGGAGTCGGCTGCTGGTGAGAGCGAGCCGGTCCAGACCGAGGAGCCGGCGGCGCCAGCCGTGCAGGACGCGGACCTGACCACGGGCGTGACCATCCACAACGGCAGCTCGGTCAACGGCCTGGCGGGGCGCACCGGTGACCGCCTGGCCAACGCCGGCTACACGGACGTCAACGTCCAGCAGGGCGTCTACCGCCAGTCCACGCCGGAGACGACGACGATTTACTACGCCTCGGCAGACAACGAGGCGACTGCACGTGCGATCGGCGAGGCCCTGGGGATCACCAACGTGGTCGAGTCCGCCGAGGTGGCCCAGTCCAACCCCATCGTCATCGTCCTGCGCTCGGACTTCACGGAGTAGGGCAATCGCCCGCCCACCTCGCTCCGGGGCCACGTGGCGTGGCCGTATCCCCGGCCGCCTGAGTCGTCGCGCGATGCTGGCTGGCGGCGGGCTGACCCTGGCAGGAGCGTGGGGTGCCCAGGCGTCCCGGTGTGCTCCCAGGCCTCTTCCGGGGCTGGCTAGTGAGGGCGTGGCGCTGGGGCGCGGTGGTGTCGGCGCCGGTGTCCTACTGGCGGTACGTCTGGCCTCGCGACGCCTCCTTCGCTGCGGCGGCCTACGGCGCTGTCGGCCTGTTCGACGAGTCTCGCCAGGTACTCAGCCACTTGGCGAGACTCCAGGAGGGTCTCGGCAGCGGGACGTGGCGTGCTGGACAGCACGAGGTCCGGCGCCCGCTTGAGGCGCGTTACACGGCTGACGGCGGTGTGCCCGATGACCGGGCGGCCCAGCTCGACGGCGTCGGCTGGCTCCTGTGGGCGGCCGGGCGCCTGGCTGATGACCTTGAGGCCTCAGGCCGTGACCCGGAGGAGGTCCGCTCCTTCCTCGCTCCTGTGGAGGCCGTGGCTGCACGCTCGGCCAGCCACCTCATGTGGCTGACCCCGGGGCCTGGCTACCTGCCGCCGGCCTCCCCCGACTACTGGGAGGTCAGCGAGACCCGGTTGACACTTGGAACCGCTGCGCCGGTCCTGCTCGGGCTGGAGGTGGCCGCCCGCCTGTGCTCGCTGGGGCTCGACCTGCAGGTGGGGCCGGATGTCCTGCAGGCGCGCGTGGGGCAGGTCCGCGAGGCGATGACGCGCGCTTTCGCCCCGCGCTGGGGGCGCCATGAGGGACGCGACGACGTCGATGCGGCGCTCACGCTCGTCCTGCCACCTTTCACGCAGGCCCTGGACGGGGCGCTGGAGGTGCGCCGGCAGGCCTGGCAGCGGATGCAGCGTCCGGCCGGCGGCGTGGCGCCAGGCTCATCCTGGCGCCAGGACGGCATCTCCTGGACGCCGCAGACTGCGCTGCTGGCCTGGTCCGGGCTGGCGCAGGCGCAGCGTGATCCGCAGCTGGGGCGCGAGGGGGAGATCCTGCTGGACTGGCTGGAGGGTCATCGCACGAGTGTCGGGGCGCTGCCGGAGAAGGTACGGGCGGATGGTCGGCCCGCCGGTCCGGCTCCGCTGGCCTGGACCTGCGCCCTGGTGCTCCTGGCCGTGACGCAGGCACGCGGCCGCTCGGCGTAAGAGGCTCTGGACGGGGTCGGGCGCGGCCTGCCGGCAGCCGTTGTGTTTCGCCTCCAGCCGAGGGGCGTGGTCTGCGTCTTGCACTCGAGGGGTGAGAGTGCCAGAGTTGCGGTTAGCACTCGGGGCTGCCGAGTGACAGACCGGGACCCGGTCGCCAGGACGGCAGCCTCAGTGAGCACACCAGGTCGTCGGGTGAGGGCCGGGGCGGCGCGTGACAAGAACGTGCCATCTCGATCCGTCCGTCGCGGGCGCCAGTCGACCGTCCAACCCAAGTGGAGGAACCCACATGGCCAAGATCATTGCTTTTGACGAGGAGGCCCGCCGCGGCATGGAGCGGGGTCTGAACGCCCTCGCTGACACCGTCAAGGTCACCCTCGGCCCCAAGGGCCGCAACGTCGTGCTCGACAAGAAGTGGGGCGCCCCGACCATCACCAACGACGGTGTCACCATCGCCAAGGAGATCGAGCTCGAGGACCCCTACGAGAAGATCGGCGCCGAGCTCGTCAAGGAGGTCGCCAAGAAGACCGACGACGTCGCCGGTGACGGTACGACCACCGCGACCGTCCTCGCCCAGGCCCTGGTTCGCGAGGGTCTGCGCAACGTGGCCGCCGGCGCCAACCCGATCGCCGTGCGTCGCGGTATCGACAAGGCCGTGGACACCGTCGTCGAGCGCCTGCTGTCCGACGCCAAGGAGGTCGAGACCCAGGACGAGATCGCGGCCACCGCCTCGATCTCCGCCGCTGACGAGCAGATCGGCGCCCTCATCGCCGAGGCTCTGGAGAAGGTCGGCCACGACGGCGTCATCACCGTCGAGGAGTCCAACACCTTCGGCCTCGAGCTTGAGGTCACCGAGGGTATGCGCTTCGACAAGGGCTTCATCTCCCCCTACTTCGTCACCGACGCTGACCGTCAGGAGGCCGTCCTGGAGGACGCCTACGTCCTGCTGGTCGAGTCCAAGATCTCCAACGTCAAGGACCTGCTGCCCCTGCTGGAGAAGGTCATGCAGTCCGGCAAGCCTCTGGCGATCATCGCCGAGGACGTCGAGGCTGAGGCCCTGGCCACCCTCGTGGTCAACCGCATCCGTGGCACCTTCAAGTCCGTGGCCGTCAAGGCTCCCGGCTTCGGCGACCGCCGCAAGGCGATGCTGCAGGACATGGCGATCCTGACCGGCGGCACCGTCATCTCCGAGACGGTCGGCCTCAAGCTGGAGAACGCCACCCTGGAGGACCTGGGTCAGGCCCGCAAGGTGGTTGTCACCAAGGACGAGACCACGATCGTCGAGGGCGCTGGGGACAAGGACGCCATCGAGGCCCGTGTCCAGCAGATCCGCAACGAGATCGAGAACTCCGACTCCGAGTACGACAAGGAGAAGCTCTCCGAGCGTCTGGCCAAGCTGGCTGGCGGCGTCGCCGTCCTGAAGTCCGGTGCGGCCACCGAGGTCGAGCTCAAGGAGCGCAAGCACCGCATCGAGGACGCCGTGCGTAACGCCAAGGCTGCCGTCGAGGAGGGCATCGTCGCCGGTGGTGGCGTTGCGCTCATCCAGGCCGCCGAGGCCCTCAGCTCTCTCCAGCTCGAGGGCGACGAGGCCACCGGTGCCTCGATCGTCAAGGTTGCCGTGGAGGCCCCGCTCAAGCAGATCGCCGTCAACGCTGGCCTTGAGGGCGGCGTCGTCGTCGACCGCGTGCGCAACCTGCCCACCGGTGAGGGCCTGAACGCCGCCACCGGCGAGTACGTCAACCTGCTGGCCGCCGGCATCGCCGACCCGGTCAAGGTCACCCGCTCCGCCCTGCAGAACGCCGCGTCCATCGCGGGCCTGTTCCTGACCACCGAGGCCGTTGTGGCGGACAAGCCGGAGCCCCCGGCTCCCGCCCCGGCTGGTGGCGAGGACATGGGCGGCATGTACTGATCGGTCGCCTGGCCACCGTCAGTCACTGACGCGATAGCGAAACGGGCCGTCCTCCTGCGGGAGGGCGGCCCGTTTCGTCATCGCTGGGCGGCACGGGTGGCCGGTGGCGGTCACCGGGCGCCGAAGCGGCCGACGTTGGCCGACTCGGCGTCGTCATAGGCCAGGGCGGAGGCGTCCAGCGCCTGGCTGATGGCGTCGAGACTGGCCTGGACCTGAGCCTGGGTCAGGTGCCAGTCTGCGGCGCAGGCGGCCATAGCGGCGCTGGCGCCGCCGGTCCAGGAGGCCTGGAGAGCGGCGATGTCGCCGTTCATCGCGTCCACCTCCGCCTGGATCGTGGCCACACGCGTGCGGGCTGCTGAGGCGGTGTCCAGGACCGCCTGGGTATCAACGGAGAAGAGAGGCATGAGCGCACCTTTCTGCAGGGCGCCGCTTGTCGGCGCTGGTGCGTTCCAGGCTAGGGAGAACGGACCCGACGCCGCAGGGCGCCTGTGGAGGGTCACTTATGCCCCTGTCACGGGGCCGGCCTGTGGAGCCCGGGCGAGGTCTAGGCCTGGTGCCCAGCGCCGTCGTCGATGATCTCCTCGGTGATGGGCTGGAACTCGCCCGTCCGAGCCTCGCGCAGGATCTTGGCCTCCTCGACCTTGGCGCGCAGCTTCTCGGCCAGGCGCAGGCGCGCAGCCTCTGCCATCGACTGACGGTCGACGACGGGCACTCCGCCGGTGGGCGTGAGCGAGGCGGCCTCGGCCCCGGCAGGCGCGGTGGTCACGCGTGGGGTGCTCATGAGCCGGTCGATGTCTGCCACGCAGGACTCCATCGAGGTGGTGTGGGACAGGTCCTCGTGGCCAGGCACGGGAGGAGGTGTCGGGGCGGCCGGGGCCGACGGCGTGACTGGAGCAGCTCCAGGCCGTGGCACGCCGGCAGCGGGCGTCGCCGCGCCAGCCGCCATCGCGACCAGGGGCGCGGAGGGAAGGGTGGACGTGGTTGCCTGTGCG
>OKMX01000297.1_pt1 | contig 10489 bp, 12 predicted proteins | sample 1613551 | NCBI WGS metagenome assembly OKMX01 (sample SAMN04436865, study PRJEB24849) | human gut metagenome | biome: human gut; feature: NICU; material: stool | host: Homo sapiens | place: USA: Saint Louis, MO | collected 2011-10-01 | reverse complement strand
GGTCCCGCCACGGGCCTCCTACCCTGCTCAGGCTCCCTCCGGCCCCTCCCTGCCGCCGCGTGCGCCTGCCTCGGGTCCGTCCCCGTCCCCTGACTGGCCTGCCGGCCCCCGGGGTCCCGTACCTCCGCAGCCGGCACCACGCCCGGCACGTCGACGCCGTCGCCGCCACCGGCTGCGGTGGGTAGCAGCCGTCCTCGTCCTGGCGCTGGTCCTCGTGGCTGCCCGGGTGGGTTGGCTGGTCCACGCGATCAACTCCGGCCTCGGGCGCGTGGACGCGCTGGTCTCCTCCCCGGATACCTCTGACGGCGAGACCTGGCTGATCGTCGGCTCCGACGCCCGCGGGGCCGGCTCTGGCACCGTCCAGGACGAGACCTCCGGGGCCCGCGCGGACTCGGTCATGGTGCTCAACAAGGCGCCCAACGGCCAGACCTCACTCATCTCCCTGCCACGTGACACCTACGTGACGATCCCGGGCTACGGCGGCAACAAGATCAACGCCTCCTACTCCTTCGGCGGCGCCCCGCTCCTGGTCCAGACGGTCCAGGACCTCACGGGCCTGACCGTGGACCACTACGCCGAGGTCGGCATGGGCGCGGTGGAGCAGATGGTCGACGCCGTGGGCGGAATCGAGGTCTGCCTGGACTATGACGTCTTTGACCCCGACTCCGGGCTGGTCTGGGACACCTCCCAGGGCACCTGCCAGCGGGTCGACGGCACCACGGCACTGGCCTACTCCCGGATGCGCAAATCGGACCCCACTGGAGACATTGGCCGCGGACTGCGTCAGCGTGCGGTGATCTCCGCCGTCGTCTCCGAGGCGGCCTCCTTCAAGACGCTGACCAGCTTCTCGCGCCAGGACGCCCTGGTTGAGGCCGGCACGCACGCCCTGACGGTGGATGACAAGACGGGCACCACGGACCTGGCCCAGATGGTGATGGCCTTCCGCTCCGCCTCCTCCGCGGGCCTGACCGGGGCGCCGCCGATCTCCTCCCTGGACTACCGGCCTGGTGGCATCGGCTCGGCGGTCCTGCTCCAGGACACCACCGCGCCAGACTTCTTCGCCAAGGTGCGCTCAGGCGAGCTGACCACAGCCGATCTCAACCAGCTGGCCACGGGCTAGGCCGCACGGGCGCAGTTCAGGACTGCGCGGGCACCCGCAACGTCGTCACCAGCCCACCACGCTCACGCGCACGCAGGCTCAGCGTGCCGTCATGGGCGCGCACCACCGCGTCCACGATGGCCAGCCCCAGGCCGTAGCCGCTGCCTGACGCACGGTCCTGGCCCCGGACGAAGGGCTCGGTCAGGGACGCCAGGCTCTCGGCGTCGACCACGGGGCCGGTGTTGGTCACCGTGAGCATGAGCTCGCCGCCCCTGGACTCCAGCATGATCTCGACGACGCCGCCCACCGTGTTGTGACGCACGGCGTTGCGCAGCACGTTGAGCACCGCCTGGCGCAGGAGGCGGGAGTCACCCAGGCACAGGGCCCAGGGCTCGTCCTCGTCCTGGCCCGGCCTGGCTGCTGCCTGGCCGGGGTGGGCTCGCATGTCCAGCCTCACCCCAGCCTCCCGGGCCTCAGCGGCAACATCCTCCACCGCCTCGTGGACCAGCACCTCCAGGTCGCACGGACGCCGTCGCAGTCTCGCTGACTGCGCCTGGGCCAGGTCCAGCAGCGCGTCCACGGTCCGCGCGTTGCGGGCGTTGGTGGTTCTCACCCGCTCCAGCAGGTCACGCAGCTCCTGGGCGTCAGCCTGAGGATCTGCCAAGGTGACGTCGATCATGGTCTGGATCGTGGCTAGCGGGGTCCTCAGCTCGTGGGAGGTGTTGGCCGCGAAACGCTGGTAAGAGCTCAGAGACTGCTCCAGGGAGTCAAGCATGGCGTCATAGACGTCCGCCCGCTCCCGGATCTCGTCACGCGGGCCGTCAAGGTCGAGCCGCTGGCTGAGGTCGCCGCGCGCAGCCTCTCGAGCAGCCGTGCTCATGGTCGCCAGGGGTGCCAGCACCTTGCCTGCCACGATCCAGCCGATCAGTCCCGAGGCCAGGGCAAGGGCAACCAGGACCACCACGGAGACACCCAGAATGGACAGGAGCAGCTCACGCATGACGGCGAGGTCGAGCTCAACACCGGCTGGTGTGTGCCCGGCCCCACCGAAGCTGATCTTGACCGAGGCCACCGAGGCTAGACCCCACCATCGCGATGAGGATCGCCCCTGCCCCCGTGACCAGCGCGACGTAGGTCAGGGTGAGCCGGGTACGGATCGCGGGCCGCCAGGGCCGAGGCGGCGGTGAGGTGTCCTGCGGGTGCTGATCGGGCTCGTCATGGGCGTCGTTGGTACGGTGTCGCAAACGTGTGGCCTCCGGCTCACTCACCGAAGCAGTAGCCGACGCCGGCAATCGTGTGGATCACGGGCAGTTCCCTGAGCCTCTTGCGAAGCTTGAAGATCGTCACCCTCACCGTGTTCGTGAAGGGATCGATGTTCTCGTCCCAGGCCTTCTCCAGCAGGGTCTCAGCGGACAGGACTCCGCCATCGGCCTCCATGAAGAGCTGGAGCACCGCGAACTCCTTGGGACTGAGCCGCACATTCTTGCCGTCCCGCAGGACCTCCCTCTTGAAGGGGTCGAGTCGCACGCCGTGAGACTCCAGCACCGGCCCCTGGGCCAGGTGCGTTCGCCTGCCCAGCGCACGCAAGCGCACCACGAGCTCGGGGAACTCGAAGGGCTTGGTGAGGTAGTCATTCGCCCCGAGCCGGAACCCGGCGACCCGGTCCTCCAGGGAGCGGGCGGCGGTCAGCATGAGGATGCGGACCTCGGGGTGGGTGCGAGACAGGGCGGCGCAGACCGTGTCTCCGTGGACGACGGGCAGGTCCCGGTCCAGGACGACGACGTCGTAGTCGTTGATCTCGACCTGCTCCAGGACCTAGGTGCCGTCAGAGACGACGTCGACCGCCATGGCCTGACGGCGCAGGCCCGTAGCGATTGCCTTGGCCAGGTAGGCCTCGTCCCCGGCGAGCAGAATGCGCACGTGCGCGACCTCCATCGTGTCTCGACGGTGCCGTTCACCTTGGAGCCCACGGCACCACCCCCGGTCTCCGGGCGGCCTAGCCACCTTAGGCGAGCGGCGCATAACGACAGCGTTAACACTGCCGTCACCTCTGTGCGCCAGCGGCGGTCCTGGCCTTGTCGCGTGCAGACACGGGCCTGATGTCCTACCAGCACATGCTGCCGTGTAGGACGTCAGGCCCGTGTCCCAAGCGTGTTGGTCTCGCCTTGGCAAGCGCCTCAGCCGAAGTGCGGACGGTTGGGGTCCGCCTGCCAGGAGGTGAAGGAGGAGGTGACGATGTCGTCAAGGTCGTGCTCGGCCTTCCACCCCAGGACCGTGCCGATGCGGGTGGCGTTGCCGATGAGCTGAGGCGGGTCGCCAGCGCGGCGCGGCAGCTCCTCCGGCTCCACCGCGAGCCCGGTGGCGGCGATGACCTTCGAGACGACCTCACGCACGCTCGCGCCCTGCCCGGTGCCCACGTTGAAGACGTGCTCGCTCATCTCCTCGCCGCTGGCCAGGTAGTCCAGCGCCGCGATGTGTGCCGCTGCCAGGTCACGCACGTGGATGTAGTCGCGGATGCAGGTGCCGTCCGGCGTGGGGTAGTCGGTGCCGAAGATCTTGGGGGTGTCTCCCTCGGCCAGGCGTTCGAGGACCATGGGGATGAGGTTGAGGGTCGCCATGTCTCCCAGGTCGTCCCAGCCCGCGCCAGCGACGTTGAAGTAGCGCAGGCCGGCCCAGCGCAGGCCCCAGGCGCGCTCGGCGTCGGCCATCATCCACTCGCCGATGAGCTTGGTCTCGCCGTAGGGGTTGATGGGGTGGCACTCGATGTCCTCAGGCACGACCTCCACCGGAGGCATGCCGTAGACGGCTGCGGAGGAGGAGAAGATCATCTGGTCCACACGGGCACGCTCCATGGCGAGCATCATGTTGGCCAGGCCGCCCACGTTCTGCTGGTAGTACCAGGCCGGACGCGCCACGGACTCCCCCACCTGCTTGCGGGCGGCAAAGTGGATGACGGCGGTGACCCCGCGGGACTCCATGACATCCGTCAGCTCCTGGACGGCCTCGTTGGAGGCGACGTCGAGCTGGAGAAGGTCTGCCCCCTCAACTCGCTCGGGCGTGCCGTAGGACAGGTCGTCGACCACGATCACCTCGGCCCCACGCTGAAGGAGAAGACGGACGACGTGGGCGCCGATGTATCCGGCGCCTCCGGCAACAAGGATGCTCATGGTGCCAGCCTAGTGGCACAGGCCTCCTCGCAGGCGGGTTGGAGGGCCTGACCTGCCTGGAGCCTCAGGCCTGGGCGCGGCGCTGGCGCAGGCGAGCGCCCTTGGCGTGAGCCACCTGCGCCAGCTCAGCCTGGAAGTCCCGCATGGCGCTGCGGATCCGCTCAGCCTCAGGGCCCTCGCCAGCTCCCAGGACCCGGGCCGCCAGGAGACCGGCATTACGGGCCCCGCCGATCGAGACGGTGGCCACCGGCACGCCGGCCGGCATCTGGACGATGGAGAGCAGGGAGTCCATCCCGTCGAGGTGCTTAAGCGGCACCGGGACACCGATGACCGGCAGCTCGGTGACGGCGGCGAGCATCCCGGGCAGGTGCGCCGCGCCGCCGGCTCCGGCGATGATGACGCGCAGGCCCCGGCTGGAGGCGGTGCGGCCGTAGTCGATCATCTCGGTGGGCATGCGGTGGGCGGAGACGACGTCGGCTTCGTAGCTGATGCCGAGCTCGTCCAGGGCCTGGGCCGCAGCCTCCATCGTGGGCCAGTCCGAGTCCGATCCCATGACGATGCCGACGACGGGCTGGGTGGTGGCGCTCATGAGCTTCCTTCTTCCGTTGGTGGTCAGTGGCTGGCGGGACGGTTCAGGCATCACCGCGTAGGACGGCGACGACGGCGCGGGCGCGCTCGCGCAGGGCCTCGGCCTCCTCAAGCGTGAGCGGCTGGGCCGGATCCCCTGGCAGGGTGAGGTTGACGTGCCCGAGCTTGCGCCCTGGGCGCCACTGCTTGCCGTAGAGGTGGATACGGGCCTGCGGGTCGACCGCGAGCGCGCGTGCCAGGGCGCCAGGGCCCGGCTCGTGCTGGCCACCGAGGTAGTTGACCATGACGGTGGCCCGGGCGACCGGCTCGGTCGAGCCCAGCGGCAGGTCGGCCACGGCCCGCAGATGCTGGGCGAACTGGCTCGTCACGGCCCCGTCCTGGGTCCAGTGACCAGAGTTGTGCGGGCGCATAGCCAGCTCGTTGACGTACAGCGCGGTGGGCTGGCCCGGCTCCTCGACGGCGAAGAGCTCGACGGCGAGGACTCCGGTCACCCCGAAGCCGGTGGCCACCGCGCGGCCGATGCGCTCGGCCTCCCGGACAGCGGCCTCATCCAGGCCCGGGGCCGGGGCGAGGACCTCGGAGCACACGCCGTCAGCCTGGACGGACTGGACCACGGGCCAGCAGGCGACCTCGCCGCTGGGGCTGCGCGCCAGCAGGACCGCCAGCTCGCGGGTGAAGGCCACGGCCTCCTCCAGCAGCAAGCTGGTCACGGCCGCACCTCCCAGGCTTCCCCCGCCTCCGGTCTGAGCGCTGCGGCGTCCCTCACGCGCGGCAGCCGTCTGAGCAATCCACTGACTGGCCTCGCCCTGGTCAAGCTCAGTCGGAGAGTGCACCAGCAGGACCCCGTGACCGTCGTAACCGCCTCGTGGGGTCTTGATGACCAGGGGCCATCCTGTGACCTCACCGAAGGCGAGGATCTGAGCGCGCATCTCCTCCTGGCTGCCGGCGGCCTCGCTCCACCGAGGCTGAGGCAGGCCGGCCTGCGCCATCGCGCGGCGCATCGCGAGCTTGTCACGTGCCAGCTCCAGGGCAGCAGGGGTGGGCTGGACCGAGACCCCCTCGTCCTCAAGCTGACGCAGCAGATCCGCGTCCTGGTGCTCATGCTCGAAGGTGAGGACGTCAGCGGGTGCCGCGGCCTGCAAGCTGGCAGCGTCCTGACTGGGCCGAGCCTGTCCGGTCACCACCCGGCGGACTGCTGCGGCGTCGTCGGCCAGTCCCACGGGCGCGTCCACGGTGACCTGGGCGGTCGAGCCGTCCGGAGCCTCGACGAGCGCACGCAGGTGGATGCCCAGTGCGCTGGCCTCCTCCTGCATCATGCGGGCCAGCTGGCCTCCTCCGATGACGGCCACGACGGGCTCACGGTCAGTGACAGCGGGGGACACGGTGCGTGGAGCGCTCACAGGCCCAGGCTACCTGCCCCGTAGGCTGGACAGGTGCCCACCACCTCTCGCCTCGGCGTCGTGCCCGCTTCATCAGCCTCGGACGCCTCAGCCACCCCCACGCCCCCACCTCCGGCCGGGTCTCGGACCAGCCCCAGCTTCTCCCGCCTGCCCCGCACCGCGCAGGTCCTCCTCATCTGGGCCTGTGCCTCGGCGCTGACGGCCCTGCTGGCCCGCCTGGGCGCGCAGGACACTCCCGCCACGTACTGGGGGCCCGCGGCGCCGTCGTGGAGCACGCACGTGTCCTTCTGGGACTCGGGGTGGTACCAGCGGATCCTTGAGGAGGGCTACCCCACCCAGCTGCCGCTGGACGAGTCAGGCAACGTAGCCCAGAGCACCTGGGCCTTCATGCCCTTGCTGCCGGTACTCGCTGGTCTGCTGACCTGGACCGGGATGTCCTTTACCGCCAGCGCGACGGTGGTGAGCCTGGCGTCCTCGGCGACGGCGGCCGTACTGACCGACCGTTGGCTGGCCCCGCGCGTGGGAGCCAGGACCTCGCTGTGGGCGGTGGTGCTGGCCTGGTCCGGTCCGTGCGCGCTCGTGCTGCAGATTCCCTATGCCGAGTCCCTGGCGCTGGCCCTGGCAACAGGCGCCTTGCTGGTGGTGAGCCGACGCCGTTTCCTCCTGGCTGCTCCGCTCGTGGCACTGGCCGCGATCGCTCGTCCCGTCGGGCTGCCGCTAGCCGTCGGCTTCGGGCTGTGGTGGCTGTGGGAGACGGCCAGCGACCGTGGCTGGCGCTGGGTACCAGCCCGAGTAGGCGCGGTGAGCGCCGAGGTGGTCCGGGACACTGACGTGCCCACGCCCCTGGCGGCCCAGGAGCGCCTGCAGCTGGCGGTCCTGACAGCGTGGAGCCTCGCCTGCGCCCTGGCCTGGCCCGCCCTGGCCTGGGCCACGACGGGACGGATGGATGCCTACACCGCGACTGAGACCGCGTGGCGGGGCAGCCACCTGGCGCCCTTCCAACCCTGGTTCACGCGTGCGGGCTGGTGGGTAGGCGACCACCTGGGCTGGGCGCTGCTCATGGCCGTGCTGGCCCTGACCGCGCTGGCGCTGGGCTCACGTGCGCTGCGGGCGCTGGGACCGGAGGCCTGGACCTGGTGCCTGGGCTACGTGCTCTACCTCCTGGCCTTCTTCGATCCCACCACCTCCCTGTTCCGCCTGCTCCTGCCGCTGACACCCCTGGCCTGGGCGCTGGCCTCGGCGTGCACCAAGCGAGGCCGCCTGGCACTGGCCTGTGCGTGCCTGGCCGGACAGGCTCTGTGGATCAGCTGGGTATGGGACTACTCCAGCATCTCGATCCTGTGGGTGCCCTAAGGGGCCACCACGCTGCCACGGCTTAGGATCACCCCCGTGCCCAGCGCAGAGATCAGCACCTCAGCCCAGTCAACCCCACCGGCTTCCTTACGCGAACGCGTGGTGGCCTGGGTGTGCGAGTTCATCCAGTTCGGGCTGGTCGGGGCGTTGTCCTTCATCATCGACCTGAGCCTGTTCAACGTGCTGCAGCACGGGCCGATCGGCGTCCTGGCCGGGCACCCGAACACAGCCAACGTCGTCAGCGCGACGATCGCCACGATCTTCTCCTGGGTTGCCAACCGCTTGTGGACCTACCGGGGCCGCACCCAGGCCAACGTGGCTCGCGAGGCTCTCCTGTTCACCTTCGCCAACGTCGGCGGGGTGCTCATCACCCAGTTCTGTCTCTTCTTCAGCCACGAGGTCCTGGGCCTGCACTCGCCGCTGGCGGACAACGTGGCGGCCTACGTCGTCGGCTTTGTCCTGGGCACGGCCTTCCGCTTCGTCTTCTACCACTACATCGTCTTTACCGGCACCCCTGACCAGCCCGCCTCCCCCACCGCGGTCCACGGCGCCGTCGTCGGCGGGGTACCCGCCACCCGCGCAGGTGGCGGCCTCCCGGACGAGGCTGAGGAGCAGAGCGCGTCCCCCTCCTCCACGAACGTGCCCGATCGCACTGATGAGATGTGACGTGCCGGCCAGGCGGGCATGAGGATCCTTCCTTAGCCTGGCCCCGTGACCTCACTCGCAGCTGCCACAGCCCTGGCCACCAACCTGGCCTCGTCCCTACCTACTATGCCTGCTCCCGCCCTCGGGCCGGACTGGCTGGACCCGGCCAATATCATCACCACCTTCGTCGGATGGATCGGCCCGTGGGCCATCCTCGGCGTCATGCTCGTCATCTTCGCCGAGACCGGGCTGCTCGTCGGCTTCTTCCTGCCCGGTGACTCCCTGCTGTTCACGCTGGGGATGTTCGTGGCCATGGGCGAGGCCGACCCGACCAAGGGGGTCCCGGTCCACATCTGGATCGCTGCGCCGCTGGTGTGGCTGGCAGCCATCGCCGGCAACCAGACCGGCTACTTCATCGGTCACAAGGCCGGCCCCGCGATCTTCAACAAACCGGACTCGCGTCTGTTCAAGCAGGAGTACGTCGAGCGCACCAGTGCCTTCTTCGCCCGCCACGGTGGCAAGGCGGTTACCCTGGCGCAGTTCGTGCCGATCGTGCGTACCTTCACCCCCGTCATGGCAGGCGTGGGCAAGATGCACTACCGCCACTTCCTGGGCTTCAACCTCCTGGGAGCGACCTTCTGGGCTTTCGGCATCACGTGGCTGGGCTACTTCCTGGGCAACATCACCTGGATTCAGGAGAACATCGACATGATGATCCTGGCGATCGTCTTCGTCTCCCTGCTGCCGATGATCATCTCCGGCCTGGTCAGCAGGCTCAAGGCCAGGCGCGCAGGCGCCTGAGCCGCGGCTGGCCACGAGGCCTCGCCTGCCCACGCCACGCGCGGCAGACGAGGCCTCGTCGTCGAACCAGCCTCACGCGGTCATGAGGTCACGACGGCGCAGGCCCACGATCCCCGCCCCCACCAGGGCTGCGGCGACCACCGTCATGAGGGCCAAGGCGCCCCAAGAGACCTCCTGAGCCGGGTACTGGCCGATGTGGTGGAAGACGGAGGTGGCCAGCACGGCGTCGTCGAGCCCCATCATCTGCCCGAACACCGTCAGCATCGCCCCGTAGACCTCCAGCGCCCAGACCAGCCCCACCAGGCACGGGGCCACGCCGTAGAGCAGGAGGCCGGCTCCCAGCAGCACCCATGCCTCCGGTACGTGGACCACCACGCTCACCAGTGCCGGCCACCACAGCCCGCCCTGACCGGTCGCGGCGACGGCGCCCACGGCCGTGCCCAGGCCGCACACCAGCGTCAGCCACAGGCTCCCGGCACCGGCGACCACGACCCATGCACCCATCCATCGCGCACACGAGACCGCCACGGAGAGCACGGGCTCGGTGCGCCGCCCCTGCTCCTCAGCCTTGAGGCCCTGGACGGCGAGGATGGCGAAGACCGAGATCATGACGGACATGAAGACGCCCATGAAGCCGAGGAAGCCGTCCACGATTCCCTCCGCTCCCCAAACAGCTGAAGCAGCTCAGCGGGCATCGCGTCTGCGCCGTCGGCTCATCCAGGAGCAGCAGCTCAACGGGAGAGGCGAGCGCTGCGATGAGCGCGACCTTCTGCCGGTTTCCCTTGGAGTAGGTCCGTCCCTTCTTGCGGGGGTCGAGCTCGAAGCGCTCGATGAGCTCATCCCTGCGCCGGGTATCGACCCCGCCACGCAGGCAGGTGAACAGGTCGATCGCCTCGCCTCCGGTCAGCCCCGACCACAGCTCGACGTCGCCAGGCACGTAGGCCAGGCGGCGGTGCAGCTCCACCGCGTCCCTCCAGGGGTCGCCTCCCAGCAGCCGCACGGTTCCGCGGTCCTGGCGCAGGATGCCCAGCAGGATCCTGATCGTGGTGGACTTGCCGGCGCCGTTGGGGCCCAGGAGGCCGTGGACCTCGCCAGGGGCCACGTGGAGGTCGAGGCCGTCGAGGGCGCAGACGGAGCCGTAGCGCTTGGTCAGGCCGGAGATGCTGATGGCTGCCTGGGCGGGGTCAGCATGCGTCGTGGTGCTCATGAGGCGCTCTCTGCGGGTGTCGGGACGGGGAGAGGTCAAGGCACGGCGGCCGCCTGGCCAGGAGATCGGGCTCTCGTGCTCAGAAACGACGACGGCGCCCCACGCTCACCAGGGCCCCTTGCGGCAGGACCTTGTTGGGGTCCAGACTCTTGGGCACGGCGTTGAGCAGCACGGAGAAGACCGGCGGGCGACGCTGGGACAGCTCGATCCGCCCGCCGTCGGCCTCCAC
>OKMX01000296.1_pt1 | contig 10493 bp, 9 predicted proteins | sample 1613551 | NCBI WGS metagenome assembly OKMX01 (sample SAMN04436865, study PRJEB24849) | human gut metagenome | biome: human gut; feature: NICU; material: stool | host: Homo sapiens | place: USA: Saint Louis, MO | collected 2011-10-01 | reverse complement strand
CATACGATATCGGTCTCGGCATTCCTGCTGAACCGCTCTTCCGATCTTCTGAAATCACTGGTCGGGTGACATCTACCGCGACTGATCCCGAGACAGTACCCCCGACCGAGACCGGGCATCCGGCCCCTGGCCAGGCTGGTACCCTCGCGGACCCTGCGACCGCCTCCCTGGAGCGTGCCGGCAGCCTGCCCACTCCTCAGCAGGCCGTGGCCGCCGCCAAGGACAAGGTCCTCACCTCTGCCGTCGCCGTCGACCTGGCCCACCAGGCCCTGGGGCAGATCACGGAGCCCCTGAGCGTGGGTGCCCACCTGGGAGCCCGCAGCGAGGGCGAGCGCGTGGTGACTCACCTCTTTGAGTGCAATCTCACCGGTTATCGCGGCTGGCACTGGGCCGTGACGCTGACGCGTCCGCCTCGCGCCCGCACCGCGACCGTGTGCGAGATGGAGCTGCTGCCTGGCGCGGAGGCGATCCTGGCTCCCGCGTGGATCCCGTGGGCAGACCGGCTCCAGCCTGGGGACGTCTCACGTTCGGACCGGCTGCCGCGCCGCGAGACGGACGAGCGCCTGGAACCGGGCTGGGAGGCCACGGGTGAGCAGGAGGGGGACGTCGTGGGAACCGACGCCCTCGACTTCGGCCGCGCGCGCGTGCTGTCCGCCGAGGGGGTGCAGCGTGCCGCCCAGCGTTGGTACGACGGCGACCATGGCCCTGACGCCGACGGCGTGCGCAAGGCCCACGCCACCTGCGCCACCTGCGGCTTCCTCGTGCCGCTGGCTGGCCCGTTGCGTAACGTCTTTGGCATCTGTGCCAACGAGTGGGCGGCCGACGACGGACGCGTGGTCTCCCTGGACCACGGTTGCGGCGCACACTCGGAGACTGATCTGCCTGATCAGGGGCCGGAGTGGCCGGTGACGCCCTCGCGCCTGGACGAGGCGGCCATGGAACCCCTGGGGACGGACGGAACCTCGATCCGCGACGGGCGCAGCCAGGCTGAGGAGATTGAGGCTGCCTCGCAGGAGGAGCCGGAACCGGCTGAGGCCGGTGACGCTGAGTCTGGTGACGCCCCGGCGCAGGCCGAGGACTCATCGGATGGTGCCGAGCAGACCCACGAGGCGGGCGGGGCCGCTCAGGACGCCGAGCAGACCGAGGCGCCCAGCAGCTCTGAGCAGCGCCACGCCTCGGCGCTGGACGCCGTTGCCGAGCTGGCGGCGACGGCGCACGGGCATGAGGACGCACCTCGTGCGGTCCCCACAACCCTGGATGAGCTGGAGGCTCAGCTACCCTTCGGCGGCTAGCGCTACCCCTCTGTTTCCTTCGCTACCCCTTTGTCTTCTTCGCACCCCCGCTGCGCGCGCTACGGGGGTGCGAAGAAGACAAAGGGGTAGCGGACGACGTTCCGGGGGAGCGAAGGGCAGAGAGGGTTAGCGGGTGACCAGGGCCTCCAGCCCCATCAGCGGTGCCCCAGCGGGCGTGGCCTGCACGATGGCGGCGTTGGCGATGATCCGCTGCGTGGCACCCACCACCCGGCCCCCGGCTGCGTGCGGGGTGAGCAGGAGGTTCGGGGCGCTCCACAGGGTGGAGGTGGCAGGCAGCGGCTCGGGGTCCGTGACGTCCAGACCGGCTGCGGCCAGGCGGCCTTCGCGCAGCGCCTCCTCCAGGGCCTCCTGATCCACCGTGGTTCCGCGCCCCACGTTGACCACGACGGCGCGCGAGGGCAGCAGTGCCAGCCGTTCGCGTGAGAGGGCACCGGCAGTGTCCGGGGCACTGTGCTTGCCAGTAGCTCTGGGCTGGGTCGGTTGCTGTGCTTGCCTGGTAGCTCCCCTTGCCTACTGAGACCGCACACCGAGCCTGCCCATGCCCGGCCTTCGCTATCCCTCCACCACTGTCGCTACCCCTTCGTGTCCTTCGCACCCCCGTAGCGCGCGCTATGGGGTAGCGACCAACACCAAGAGGTAGCGACAGACAGAACGGGGTAGCGGCGAGCGCGATGGGGTAGCAACGCAGGCCAGGTCTGGCCCGCACGTTCGGGGTGGGACGACGCCAAGGGGTAGCGATGGTGGGAACGAGGTAGCGGCGAAAGCAGAGGCTGGCCCGTACAAGCGCGGTCGACCAACACCACGGGATAGCGGGCGACCTCATGGGGTAGCGGCAGGCGCCAAGGGGTTACAGCAAACGGCGCAAGCGCGTGACTCAAGTGCCCAGCGCCCCGTCCTTCGCTATCCCTTCACCACCGTCGCTACCCCCTTCCCGTCCGTCGCACCCCCGTAGCGCGCGCTAAGGGGTAGCGGGCGACCTCATGGGGTAGCGATGGCGCGAACGAGGTAGCGGCGAGCGTGGTGGGGTAGCGGCGCAGGCAGAGGCTGGCCCGCACGTTCGGGGTCGGACGACGCCAAGGGGTAGCGATAGCGGGCGCCGGGTAGCGGCGGCCAGAACCGAGGAGCAAACGGAGGCGTGGCCGGCCCCAAGCCTCAGGCCCGAGCTCCAGACAGCCGAGGCTCCGCCCCAAACCTCAGGCCCGAGCCTCAGACCAACCCAAGCCTCAGCCCGAGCGGACCGCAGCGTTGCCAGTCCCTCTATTCTGGGTCTCAGACCGATATTCCGGGTCTCAGACCGAACGAACCTCGGCGTCGTCAACCTCGATGGGCTGCGCAGGGGCGGCAGGCTGCTGTGCCGGCGCGCCGAAGAGCCGCTCCTTGACGGCGTCCACCACCTTGTCCGTGAGGGCCTCACCCTGCTGACGCGCAAAGCTCGTGGCCTTGGCGGAGGCGGAGTCGACCTTCTCGCGCACGAAGGGCTGCTCGGCCACGCGGGTCGCCGCCGCCTTGATCCGCTCGTACTGCGCGCGCCCGGCCCGCGTCCCCAGGACGTATCCCGCGCCGAGACCGAGGATGAACGGAATCTTGCTGGCCATGACTGCCTCCTGGTTCTGGGCGGTGAAGCGTCGGGCGATGGCGCCCAGGGCAGCGTAGCAAGCGGGCTGACCTCCGGCGGTCGGCGACGTCCCGGGTGACGTCCCGGGCGACGGCGGGGCGGCGTTGCGAGAGCAGCCGCACCTTCGTTAGGTAAGACTTACGTTGCTATACGTCAGTATTCATTGCTTCTACTATTGAGTTGTGACCAGGAACGAGACAACCACGAGCAGCACCCGCCCTCACACTGAGGAAGTCGGGCAGGCTCCGGTTGTCCCTGCGCTGGACGCTCGCGCTCCGCTGAGTGGGGCGCTGAGCCTGGCCGAGCTGGCCGACGACGCCGCTCAGGCTGGTACGCAAACCTCCGGTGACGAACAGGCCGGCACGGCCGGTGTCCCCAACGCGACGCCCGCCCCGAGCTCGACCGACGTGGCCGGCTTGGCCGACGTGACTGATGCGGGCAACGTGACCGGCGCGGCCGACGCCGAGGCCGCCCGTGAGTCTCGCGACGCAGCCGTCTCCCTTGCCTCTCGGCTGAACTGGTTGCGCGCCGGCGTGCTCGGCGCGAACGACGGCATCGTCTCGGTGGCCGGCCTCGTCATCGGTGTTGCCGCGGCCACGCCGGAGAACACTGGTGCCATCCTGACCGCCGGCGTCGCCGGGGTGCTGGCAGGAGCGGTCTCGATGGCTGCCGGTGAGTATGTCTCGGTCTCAACTCAGTCGGACACCGAGCGGGCGCTGGTGGTGCGCCAGCGCGAGGAGCTTGCGGAGGACCCCGAGGCTGGCATTGACGAGCTGGCATCTCACTATCGCGCCAAGGGACTGAGCCCCGCCACCGCGATGACGGTTGCTCGTGAGCTCACGGCGCACGACGCCGTCGGCGCGCACCTGGAAGCGGAGCTTGGCCTGCGGGAGGACGAGTACACCAACCCCTGGCACGCCGCCTTCTCCAGCGCGGTGGCCTTCACGCTCGGGTCGTTGCTGCCGATGCTGGCGATCGTCTTGCTGCCGACGGCGGTCAAGATCCCGCTGACCTTCGTGGCCGTGCTTGTGGGCCTTGCCCTGACCGGCGGGTTTTCCGCCCGACTGGGCGAGGCACCGGTGCGTTCCGCGGTGATCCGCAATATGGCGGGCGGTGCGCTGGCCATGGTCGTGACCTGGGGCATCGGCCACCTCATTGGTGTCTCGGTCTGAGCTGGCTCCGCGCTCGAAGATCGCACCCGGCTGCCCGGTCTCTCCCCTCGGCCCGGGCGTTCCCCGCTGCCGGGAGTCTGCACGGCCCCGCCACTCGTCGCTTAAGGCCCTGAACAGTCGATCCCCATGCTCCCCACAATGGAAGCGACTGTTAGCGGCCTAAAGCGATGGAATTGTGGGCGCGGTGGAGGGTGGCAGAGCTTGGAAGCGACTGTTCAGGGCCTAAGGCGACCGTTCAGTGCCTGAAGCGACGGCCCTGGTGGCAGGGCCCCACCTCAATCGACGACGGCCGCGCCGCCCGCCTGGGTGATCCAGTGCGGCAGCGTGCGGGCCAGCGCGTAGCCGTCACGCCCCTGGACCACGGGAGCATCGGCCTCAGCCAGGGTGCGCGCCTGCGGCCCCAACCCCATCGGGTGGGCGATCTGACCGCCGGCCAGCATCTGCTCCTTCTGGGAAAGACGCCGGATCGCCACGGCCGCCACCCGGTCAGAGTGCTCGCGCACCACCTCGGAGTAGATGAGGAGGTCGTGCTGACCGTCGTCCCCGATGAGAAGCCACGTCACCTCGGGCAGGTCGATGAGCAGCCGACGCAGCTCGGTGCGCTTGTGCTCAATACCTGAACGGAACCAGCCCGTGTTGGTCGGTCCCCAGTCCGTCATGAGCATGGGGGCGTTGGGAATGGCGTGCTTCTTGAAGAACGAGCGCAGCGTCGGCACGGCGTTCCACGCCCCGGTGGACAGGAAGACCAGCGGCGCCTGCGGGTGCGCGGCGTGCACCTGCGCGAGCAGCTCCGGCATACCGGGCACGGCCTCGCGGTTCGAGGCGTTCTTGACCAGGAGGTTCCAGCCGGCGATGAACATACGGGGCACGTTGGTGACCATGACCGTGTCGTCGATGTCGCAGACGACGCCGAGCTGAGGGCCGGGGGCCACGATGTTGACGCGCGCCCGCACGAGCCCGGCGCCCGCGGCATCGATCTCAACCTCGTGCCAGCCCGGTGCCAGCCCGTGATCGCGTACGACGACGTCCACATACCCTCCGCGGTCAGCGCGCGTGCGCACCGAGACTCCTCCCACGCGGATGGTCACCGGTAGGTAGGGGACGGGGACGTCAATGAACTGGCGCCATCCGCGCTGGGCGTCGATGAGGGAGTCCAGCGCGAGGTCGCGCACCTCGGTGGCGGTGACGGGCAGCGAGTCCGGGATGGAGCGGAACAGTGGCCCCTCGGCCGGGGCGTCCTTGGGGCGCATCACCATGCGTGCCAGGACGCGCGCCATCGAGCCGTGCTCGCCGGCCGAGCCATAGCCGTCGTAGGTGACCACGCGCGGCCGCCAGCCGTGGGCGCGCAGCACGGGGATCATGTCTCGATGCAGGCGGTCCTCGGCGGCGCGAGCGATGTCAGAAAACGGCATACCGGGATCTTAGCGGGGCCCGGTGACACGATCCTGAGCGTGAGCGCGCCGCGTGCTATACGAGCCCGACCTGCTCCGACCCGGCCGTCCTAGCCTCGTCAGTCTCGGGCTGCCCACTGCCGGCCTGCTCTGGCCGCACCGGCCCTGCCTGCCCAGCACTAGTCCGCTCCGCACGCGCTTGTCCGGCCCGCTGCTCCGCGCTCGCGCTGGCCAGCGCCGCCCCGGTGGTGAGCGCCCACCACGTGTAGGACGAGCCGACGACGCTCGCCCACACCGGCCAGTCCTGCTCCACGTGGTTCTGCTCGGGGAACCACCACTGCATCGCCAGGACGAAGACGGCGGCCCCCGCGGCCGCGGCCGTCATCAGCGCCGGTGAGTCCCACCGCCGCGCGGCCACCATGAGCGCCATGAGCGTCGGTACGCACCACACCCAGTGGTGGGACCAGGAGATGGGGGAAATGAGCAGTCCCAGCGTCATGGCGACCGAGACCTGGAGGGTAAGGATGAGCCCGTCGTCCGACGGCGTCGCGCGCCGCCCGGCCAGGTCCGTCAGCCCGTCCGAGCTCGCCGGTCCATCCGCCCTCGTCGGTCCGTCCAGGCCCGCCGGCTCGTCCAGGCCTGTCCGGGCTGACTGCGGCCGCAGCCCGTCCAGCCGTCGCAGCAGCAGCCAGGCGCCGACCAGCGCGCCAAGCACCGTCAGCGCCCACACCACGGTCCGCAGGTCTTCCGGCAGCCAGCGTGCGACGAAGCCCTTGAGGTTCTGGTTGCCGGAGTAGTCGGCGAAGCCGGCCCGACCCGGGTCCCACATGGCGGAGAAGAAGAACTGCGCGGACTCGCTGGGCGAGATCAGCCAGCACAGCGCGGTGACGCCGGCGGCCGTCCCCGTCATCGTGGCAGCAGCCCGCCACTCCCGGCGCGCCAGCAGCACGATCACGGCGATCGCCGGGGTGAGCTTGAAGGCCGCCGCGAGTCCGGACAGCACCCCGCGCCAGGGCGAGCGCGCGGGCACGGCCAGCAGGTCCACGGCCACGAGCATCATGAGGATGGCGTTGACCTGGCCGTACTCCATGGACTTGTACACCGGCTCGATGACGCACACGCCCGCCAGCGTCACCCAGGGTGCGAGCGCCCACGCCCGCCTCTGGCTCGCCCCCAGCGCGCGTGCTGCGGCCCAGACGCTCATGCCCACGCATACGGGCGTAGCCAGGACCAGGAGCGCCTGGATGCTGCGGTCATCCAGCCAGGTCAGCGGCATGAAGGCCCAGGCAGCGAAGGGCGGGTAGGTGAAGGGCCACAGCTGCTGGTCAGGGTTGGCCCACCAGTCGTAGAGGCTGCCGCCGGCCTGCCACTGGGCGACGGCGTGGTAGTAGATCCACGCGTCGAGCTTGAACATCTCCTCGCCGGCCTTGTTCCACAGCCGCGGGTAGCAGGACAGGAGGACGGCGCACCAGGCCACCACCTGCACGGGGATGGAGTCGGCCCAGCGCTGCCAACGAGGTGAGGGCGGCGTCATCATGCCTCCAGGTGCCCGTGAGCGCGTGCCCTGCGCAGGGTGCGCAGGCCCACGAGGAGAACCACGACGCCGATCCACGCCGCGCACATCGTCAGCGTGTAACCGCCGTGGGCGCCGGCCGCGTCAATGGCCCGGCCACCGAGCATAGAGCCCAGCGAGACGCCGATGTTCATAGCGGTACCGATCCAGGCCAGGCCCTCGGTCAGCTGGCCGGGGGCCACGGTGACCTGGACGATGTTGTTGCCCGAGGTGATCGTGGGGGCGGTGCCCAGGCCCACGAGGACGTAGAGCACGGCCAGGACCGCGAGGTTCGGGGCGAGCAGGAAGGTCGAGGCCCCCAGGGCCAGCCACGCCATGCCGACTCCCAGCTGCTTCCATAGCGGCCAGCCCCAGGTGCGCGCGCCGTAGACGAGCGCGGCGATGAGCGATCCGGTGGCCCAGCAGGCCAGGGTCACGCCGGAGAGGCTCTTCTGGTCGAGTTCGGTGGCGAAGGCGACGGCGGAGACGTCGTTGGCGCCGAACATGATGCCCGAGCACAGGAAGATCAGGACGATGGCCCGCACTGACCCGTAGGACAGGACGGAGGGGAGCCGGGCCGGGGCGAGCGCGTCGAGCTCGGTGCTGCGTGCGCCGTCGTCGGAGCCTCGACGGCGGGGACGGGCCGCGCGTGGGTGTGGCGCCGGCTCGGTGGCGCGCTGGGAGAGGAACCACAGGCCTCCGCCCAGCTGCAGGCTCAGGGCGACGATCCACCCGCTGGTCACCGGCAGCACGTGCGTGGTGCACAGGGCGGTGGCGAGCACCGGGCCGATCATGAAGGCAACCTCGTCCAGGGCGGCCTCCAGGGAGAAGGCAGTGTGGACGTCGTCGGGCGAGTCCAGCAGCGTGGTCCAGCGCGAGCGCACGAGCGAGCCCATGGACCCGCCTAGTCCGCCGGCCAGGCCGGACAGGACGATCAGCGTCCACAGCGGCGCGATCTGCTGGGTGGCCACGATGAGCCCGAGCAGCGAGGCGGAGGAGGCCAGGATGGCTGGCAGCATGATGCGGGCCTGGCCGTAGGCGTCAACGAGCCGGGCCAGGAGCGGGGAGCCGACGGCGGCCGCGATGATGTTGGCGGCGCTGACGGTCCCGGCGGCGGAGTAGGAGCCGTACAGGCTCTGGACCGCGAGGATGGTGGAGATACCCACCATGGACATGGGGAAGCGGGCGAGCAGGCCCGCCAGCGAGAACTGCCAGGCGCCGGGCTTGGCGAGGATCCGGCCGTAGGTGGAGGTCATGCGGTGCATACGGGCCTTAGCGGACGGTGCCGAGCGCGTCCTCGCGGGACAGGGAGAAGCCCTGGCCGCTGACCTGGCTCCAGCAGCTGATGGCGGCCTCGGTGGCGGTGCAGGCGAAGGAGTCGTTCTTCGCCGAGGAGCCGTAGCTCAGGGCTGCGCCACCGGCGGCCGCGGCGCCACCGCAGCTGCCCAGGGCCTGGCCGTCCTTGGTCACCGTGACGGTGAAGGGAACGGTGGGGTCAGAGTTGCAGGAGGCGTCCTCGGGAATGAAGCTGTGCTCGTTGATGGTGCAGGAGACTGAGTCCTCGCCCAGGGTGCAGGAGATGTTGCCGCTGGGGGCGGTGAAGGAACCCATCTCGACGGCGTCCGCGGGCGCCGGGGCACGCAGCGTCTGGCTCTGCGTGGGCGAGGGGGTGGGCGTGGGGGCCTCGGTGGTGGCCTCCTGCTCGGGGGCGTCCTGGGTGGCGGCCGGCTGCTCCTGCTGGGCCTGGGTGGTGGGGGCGGAGGTGCTGGGCTCGGAGCTGCCGGAGGAGAAGAACCACACGACGATCGCCACGACCAGCACGAGGGCGATCGCGGCCAGGATCGCCAGGACGATGGTGGAGCGTCGCGGCCCGCTGGGGGCCCGGCTCTCAGCGACGCCGACGCCGAAGACGCCGCCGTCAGAGCCGCCCGCCCAGGCTGCGGGCTGGACAGGGGTGGGCTGTGCAGGGGCAGGCTGGACGACCGGTGGCAGGGCGGAGGTGGCGAGTGCCGGGGCGACCTGCGTGGGGGCCGGGTCGGTGGCCCGGGCGACGCCCTCAGGCGCGAAGACGGGAACCGCCTGCGTGGGCGGCTGGGTGGCTGGGGGGGCGGCCGGGTAGGCCTGGGTCTGCGGCTGCGCGGCGGAGGCCGCAGAGGTGGCGGAGGCGGTCGACGACGTCGCAGCCTCGGTCGCGGGGAAGGCAGCGGTCGGGATGGGGGTGGGCAGGGCCTGCGTGGGGCCGCCGGCCTGGGATGGGGACTCGGCGGCGCTACCGCGGGAGGCCAGGGCGGCGTTGATGGCGGGGTCTCCGAGCCCTGCGAGCCAGTCCAGCAGAGCCGGGTAGGTACGGGGGTTGGCAGCGATGTAGGGGCGCAGCCCGGGGTAGTTCTGAGCGAGCTCGTGCAGGGTGGCGAGTTCGGCATTCGGGTCGCTCGCGCGTGCGACGAGATCGTCCTGAGACCGAGACATGCTGTGTCCTCCTGAGTTGTGCCCACCATGGCACGCGGGATCCGCTGCCGAAGGGTCGGGGCTCGCGGCGTGGCCGGAGACTGGCGCACTCCGACTGGACGAGCCTACCTGAGTAGCGCAGGCTCAGCCTTGTGCGGACTCGGCTGCGCGGCTGGTGCTGAGAGCGGGCCGCCGTCAGCCTGCGGCGGCGACGACCGACAGCGGGCTGGCCTGCACTCCCTCAACGGGCTCGGTGCTGGCCGTCTGCTCGATCGCCGGCACGGCGTGCGCGGGGACCTCGGCGCCCACGGCCCGCAGGATGAACACGTCCAGCGCCTCCAGGTAGGCCGAGCGGGCCTGCGCCTGGAGGGGGGTGGGGCGGCCTCCCATGATGGCGGCGTGGATGAGCGGGATGACGATGCTGGGGTCCTGCTGCGGGATAGCGCCCTTGTCCATCGCGTCAGTGAGGATCTGGGAGAGCATCTGCATCATGAGACCGGCGTGGGCGCGCAGGCGTCCGGCGGTGTCCCGGGACACGGAGTGCGACAGCGGGCCGTAGGTGGGGAAGTGGTAGTGGCGCTTGAGGAGCGCCTGCTGGCGCACGTAGACGCGCAGCCGGTCGATCGGGTCCTCGATCCCTGCCAGGGCGCGGGAGAGCTGCTCGGAGTAGCGCGCAGTCTCGTACTCCATGAAGGCCAGGAGGAGGTCCTCCTTGTCCGCGAAGTGGTTGTAGACGGCGGTGCGGCCCACTCCGGCGTGGGCGGCGACGTCGGACAGCGTGATCTTGTCGAAGGAGCGCTGGCTCATGAGCTCGGACAGAGCGTCAAAGAGCGCCGTGCGCATCCGCTCGCGGTGCTCGGCGAGTGAGCTCCCCATAATTTTCGGCATGAGGGAACCCTAACCTAGAAAGTGACGGATCAGGGAACGGTGTCACAAAGACGTGACGTGCGATTTCAGAAGATCGGAAGAGCGGTTCAGCAGGAATGCCGAGACCGATCTCGT
>OKMX01000291.1_pt1 | contig 10702 bp, 8 predicted proteins | sample 1613551 | NCBI WGS metagenome assembly OKMX01 (sample SAMN04436865, study PRJEB24849) | human gut metagenome | biome: human gut; feature: NICU; material: stool | host: Homo sapiens | place: USA: Saint Louis, MO | collected 2011-10-01 | reverse complement strand
GGGGTGGTCGGTGGGCGCATAGGTGGTCGATCGGGGAAGCGAAGGCGGCCCGAAGAGCGGCGGCCGCGTCCAGAGTCGTTGCTCGGGCTCCACAGGCTGGCCCCGTGACACCCCTGGAAGCTCCCGTCCACAGGCGCCAAGCGGCGCGAGCTCCTCTGCCTCCATCCTTGGACCATGGTGGATGCGCCGATCGAGATCACGCTGACCCGGGACCTGCTAGATCGCGGGCTGAGTCGTTACGCCCTGGCACGCGCGACCCGCGAGGACAGTGCCGATCTGATCCGACTGTGCCCGGGGGCGTACGTGCGCGCAGCGGACTTCCGCGAGCTTCATGCCAGTCAGCGGCACCTTGTGCGTGTCTGTGCGTTGAACCTGGTTGACCGCGTCCGCCCGGGGGCGGTGCTCGCGCGGGAGTCGGCGGCCGTCATCCATGGCATCCCGCTCATTGGAGCGCTGCCCGAGCAGGTGCAGCTGGTTCGTGTGGGCCGAGCCGGCGGCCGGCGCACGACGGCGACACGCACCCTTCCCGGCCCGGCTGACTATGAGGTGGTTGAGACCGAAGGTATATCGATATCCAGCGTCGCCCAGACCCTCGTCGACCTGGGCAGACGCCGGTCTCTCGCCTCGAACCTGGCCAGCCTGGACCATGTGCTCAGACAGGGGTGGGTGACGAAGGAGTCCCTCATGGAGCTCGTCGACCGCCATCCTGGAACGAGGGGCAATGCGTCGATGCGGAGATGGATTGAGCTCGCGGACCCGCAGTCAGAGTCTCCGGGTGAGAGCCTGAGCCGAGCGGTGATGATCGAGAACCATCTGCCGATGCCCAAGCTTCAGCGCAAGGTGCTCGATGCGCGGGGCACGTTCCTAGGGCGGGTCGATTTCATCTGGCCTGAGCTCGGCGTCATCGGTGAGTTTGACGGGAAGGTGAAGTACGGGCGGGAGTTGACGAGCGGGAGGATCGAGGATGTCATCGAGCGTGAGCGGCGGCGAGAGATCGCGATCGAGCAGGCGACCGGCATGCGCCTGGTGCGGTGGATGTGGAGTGACGTGTGGGGCAGTCAGCGCATGGTGCAGATGCTCGCGGATGCTGGAGTGTGCGCCACGCACTGAATGCTCGCAAGCGCTGTGCACTGCGGTGGAGCAGCGAGGTGGTGCCGGACGGTGGTCGTGCCGGAGTGGGCGGGCCTCTTGCTGTCCGACGGCGCGAGTCACGACCGACCATCCAGTGCGCGACGGACCGCGTGTTCCTCGTCCGACCGTCGGCGTGTGGCCTCCTTCTGTCCTGACGGACCACATAGCCCTCGTTGGACCACCTATTCCTCGATCGACCGTCGGTGTGCTGTCCTTGTGCTCCGCGACCGACCATCCAGCGCGCGACGGACTACTTCTTCCTCGAGCGACCACGGTATTCGCGCGAATGCGGTGGTCGGCGGAGGTTTTTGTGGTCGGTCGCGCATGGGGTGGTCGGTGGGGAATGCGTGATCGATCGTTGGGCGGTCGGTCGTGCATGAGGTGGTCGGCGGGCACACACGTGGTCGGTGGCGTGCAGGCAGTTAGTGAGGTGGCGGCCGGCTGGGCCAGAGTCGGCCTTCATGGCGCAGACAGGATCGGGGTGTCGGCTGCCGGCTGGGGTGTGGCCGGGGTGTCGGCTACTGCTGGGGTACGCGCACCTGGCAATGGCAACCTGCCGTGGCGCCGGCGGCCAGTTCCTGCCTCGGCGCATGCTCCGGCGCCGGCGCACGCTCTGGCCCTGGCACGCTCCGCCGAACCAGCACCTGTCTGGGGCGTCACGCGCATTCGGGGAAGGAAAATGAAGTTGAGTGGAATAGACTCAACCTTGCTTCGGTTGGACTGATCGGAGACCCACGGGACCCCCGCCCGGGACCAGGCCTGGACCTCACCGCCACCGGCCGACGGCGTCGCGCAGTTCGCGCCGCACGTCACCGGAGTGCGGACCCCAGGCCCGGCTCCCTGGCCAGGACCCGCGAGCCTGATCAACGTCAAGGAGGTCCGAATATGGACACGAACTACACCACCCGATCGCAGGAGGCCATCAGCGGCGCCATGCAGGCCGCTGCGGCTGCCGGCAACCCGCAGGTCGACACTGCGCACCTGCTCAACGAGCTCCTCGGGCAGGAGGACGGCGTGGCCCTCGGCCTGCTCGCCGCCGTCGGCCCTGACTCCTCGCAGGCAGCCACCACCCGCACCGCCGTGGGCCAGGAGGTCCGCCGCGTGCTGACCCAGCTACCCGCGTCGTCCGGTTCCTCGGTCAGCCAGCCCCAGCCCTCGCGCGCCCTGCTCGCTGCGTTGGAGGCTGCCTCCACGGAGGCCAAGAACCTTAACGACGACTACATCTCGACCGAGCACCTGCTCATTGGCCTGGCCTCGGGCAGCCCCTCCAACGATCCGGTCGCCCGCATCCTCGCCGAGGCTGGCGCCACCGCGGTCGCCCTGCGTGACGCCCTGCCCAAGGTCCGCGGCAACGCCCGCGTGACCTCGCCCAACCCCGAGGGCACCTACAAGACGCTGGAGAAGTACGGCACGGACCTGACCGAGGCCGCCCGCGAGGGCAAGCTCGATCCGGTCATTGGCCGCGATTCCGAGATCCGGCGCGTGGTCCAGGTCCTGTCCCGCCGCACCAAGAACAACCCGGTGCTCATCGGTGAGCCGGGCGTGGGCAAGACGGCGGTCGTCGAGGGGCTGGCCCAGCGCATCGTCGCCGGGGACGTCCCGACCTCGTTGCGGGGCAAGCGCCTGATCGCGCTGGACCTGGCGGGCATGGTCGCGGGCGCGAAGTACCGCGGCGAGTTCGAGGAGCGGCTCAAGGCCGTCCTGCAGGAGATCAAGGATTCCGACGGCGAAGTCGTCACCTTTATCGACGAGCTCCACACAGTGGTCGGTGCTGGCGGCGGCTCCGAGGGCGCCATGGACGCGGGCAACATGCTCAAGCCCATGCTGGCGCGTGGCGAGCTGCGGCTGGTCGGTGCGACCACGCTGGACGAGTACCGTGAGCGCATCGAGAAAGATCCGGCCCTGGAGCGTCGTTTCCAGCAGGTCTTCGTCGGTGAGCCCTCGGTGGCGGACACGGTCGCCATCCTGCGCGGCATCGCACCCAAGTACGAGGCCCACCACCAGGTGACGATCTCCGATGGCGCCCTCGTGGCGGCGGCCCAGCTGTCCGACCGCTACATCACCGCCCGGCAGCTGCCGGACAAGGCGATCGACCTGATCGACGAGGCCGCCTCGCGCCTGCGTATGGAGCTGGACTCCTCGCCGGTGGAGATCGACGAGCTGCGTCGGCGCGTGGACCGCATGACGATGGAGGAGTCCTACCTGGCTGACTCCCTGGAGGAGTCGGGCGAGAGTGACCCGGCCGCCGTCGAGCGCCTGGAGAAGCTGCGCGCTGAGCTGGCTGACGCCACCGAGAAGCTCACGGCCCTCAACGCCCGCTGGGAGGCGGAGAAGGCGGGGCACAACCGCATCGGTGAGCTGCGTGCCCACTTGGACGAGCTGCGCACCAAGGCTGACCTGGCTGAGCGCAACGGCGACTTCGAGGAGGCTGGGCGCCTGCGCTACGGCGAGATGCCGGCCCTGGAGAAGCAGATCCGTGACGCCGAGGCCTCCGAGGCTGCGGCGGAGACGGTGGTGGGCCCCGACGGCGTCGAGCGCGCGGCGAGCGAGCCGATGATCGCCGAGAAGGTCGGCCCGTTGGAGATCGCTGAGGTGGTTGGCTCGTGGACCGGTATCCCGGTTGGCAAGCTCATGCAGGGCGAGCAGGCCAAGCTGCTCCAGATGGAGCAGGTCATTGGTGAGCGCCTCATCGGCCAGAAGAAGGCTGTGGCGGCTGTGGCTGACGCGGTGCGCCGCTCGCGCGCTGGCGTGGCTGACCCGGACCGTCCGACCGGCTCCTTCCTCTTCCTGGGTCCCACGGGCGTGGGCAAGACCGAGCTGGCTAAGTCCCTGGCGGACTTCCTCTTCGATGACGAGCGCGCCATGGTGCGCATCGATATGTCCGAGTACTCCGAGAAGCACTCGGTGGCGCGTCTGGTTGGCGCACCCCCGGGGTACGTGGGCTACGAGGAGGGTGGTCAGCTGACCGAGGCCGTGCGGCGTCGCCCTTACTCGGTGGTGCTGCTCGATGAGGTGGAGAAGGCCCACCCTGAGATCTTCGACATCCTCCTGCAGGTCCTCGACGACGGGCGCCTGACCGACGGTCAGGGCCGGACCGTGGACTTCCGCAACGTCATCCTGGTGCTCACCTCCAACCTGGGCTCCCAGTTCCTCATCGACCCGATCATGAGCCCGCCGGAGAAGGAGCACGAGGTGATGACCCAGGTGCGTGCCTCCTTCAAGCCGGAGTTCCTCAACCGCCTGGACGACATCCTCATCTTCGACGCCCTGAGCAAAGAGGAGCTGGGCCGCATCGTCCAGATCCAGCTGGACAAGATGCAGGAGCGCCTGGCCGATCACCGCCTCACGCTCACGGTCACTGACGCGGCTCGCTCCTGGCTGGCGGACGAGGGCTACGACCCGGCCTACGGGGCGCGCCCGCTGCGCCGCCTGGTCCAGCGCGAGATTGGCGACCAGCTGGCACGCATGATCCTAGGTGGCGAGGTGCTCGACGGCCAGGAGGTCGTCGTCGACGTCAGCCCGGAGGGCGCCTCGGCAGGGCTTGTGCTCGCGGCACGCGGGGAGGCCTGGGCGCCGAGCGCAGCCAGCGCCGTGTGAGCCGGCCTAGCGAGTACTGATTGCCGACGGCGCAGCGCGGTCGGTAGCGCGGCTGGGCTCGGCGCTGCGGGCAGGAAGGATGGCCCGGCTGGTCTAGGACCGGCCGGGCCGCTTCTGCAGGTTGGCGAGGGGTGCTGGCCTAGGCACTGGAAGCACCGTGTTGCGCGAGATGGGACAATGCCTGCATGGCTACCTCACAGTCCTCGGATTCCAACGTTTCGCCCCAGCCTCGTCGGCGCGGGCCGGGGCGTCCGCCGGCAGGCAGTGAGGACAAGCGTGAGCGAGTGCTGACCGAAGCGGTACGGCTGTTCGGGGCGCACGGCTACGCCGGGACCTCGCTAGCGGATATCGCAGAGGCTGCGCAGATCTCGAAAGCGGGTCTGCTGCACCACTTCTCCTCGAAGGAGGAGTTGTTCGCGCGGGTGCTGGAACACCGTGACGAGGAGACGGGGCAGGCCTTCCTGGCAGCCGTGGATGATTCTGATCCCTGGGGTGTGCTGGACGCTTTTGTCCGTCTGGTGGAGCACAACACCCACCAGCGGGAGATGGTGGCCATCTACACGGCGACGGCGGCCTCGGTCATGGACGCGGAGCACCCGGCGCACACGTGGTTCGCTCGGCACCTGGAGACCTCGGTGGTGAGCATGGAAGAGGCTCTGGAGCTGGGTAAGAAGCGGGGGCTGGTGCGGCCTGAGGCGCCGTCACTGCTCATTGCGAGGACGTTGACCGCGCTGAGTGACGGTCTGCAGATCCAGTGGCTGTGCTCGACGACGCCGGGCAGCGCGGCGAGCAAGGCACTGGCCACGCAGATGGTGGAGGAGATCCAGCTGTACGTCGATGGGCTCAAGGAGCTGTGGCGAGTGGAGGATGGGACTAAGGCCTAGGCGGACAAAGGGGAAGGAGGCTCCTTCGTCGGGATAGCTTGGAGAGGTCGCTGTAAGGCAGGTATCACAGTGTGGGCCAAAGGTCTCACGGAGTTCGAGGACGCGCTACCCTGTGTGTCGCGTATGCATGCCGTGCGCGGGTCACCCTCGTCATCCCTGATGCGGTCTCTCTGGCCTGCACATCGGCGCGAGCGTGATCCCAAGGAAAGGAGATGGATGTGGCCAATGTGAATCGTTCCCGTCGCAGGGGGGGATGCCTTCCGTAGGTCCGTCGCTGCTGCTGGTGCAGCGGCGCTCGGTATGAGTCTGCTTGCAGGCGGAGTGATCGGCGGGGCGCAGGCTGCTGGTCTTGACGCAGACGCTGCCTACGAGGTTACCGGTGTCGAGCCGGCCGACAGTGAACCCGGTGGCCGGCACACCAGGTTGCGTTATGCACGGCTGTCTTACAAAGAGGTGGCGGAGGATGGCGGTGTTGTCAAGCTGGCACTCAGCAAGTGGACTATTCTCACCACTAACTACAATGCCAATAAGAACATCCCATACTCCGGTCAGATCCTCTTCACGTTCAATAACCCGACCTTCTACACGCAGATCGAGAGCGTGACGGTCAACGGTGTGGTCTACACCAGCGAGAAGGATGGTCGTCTGTGGCGGCACGACATTGACACCGGTGGCGCCCAGTACGACCTTCCCGGTAGTGCAACTGAATCCGAGGTTGTTGTGACGCTCAAGGATGGGCAGACGATCGAGAGCCTCGGCCTTTCCGATCTCCCCATCGCTATGGACATGGTGTGGACGAACAACCGGGGCCAGAGCATCCCCGAGTCCCAGTCGAACACCACAATCCAGGTGCAGGCTTCACTGAATTCCGACGATGCGGACCAGGTCATCAAGCGCAACGGCTGGGTCAAGGTCAAGCCGGGATCGCAGCTGGTCTACGACGCCAAGACCCGTTCGATCAAGACGATCCACTCGTGGAAGTCGAACCAGAACTACTTGGAGAGCGACTAAAACTGGGTCCTCTACATGAAGGAGTACTTCCCGGCCTCCTTCCTGCCCTACTTCGAGCCGACTGCTGAGATCTACTCCTCGGACCCCACCGGGGAGCTGCTGACTGGCGTCGTGCCCACGCCTGCCGTGCAGCAGGTTCAGATCTACAACACCACAGACCCGGCCTACAACGTCACCCGTGACGTGGACGAGTACCACTACTACGTGCGCCCAACGTCTGATAGGAATCTGCTCAGTGTGGCGCATGCCGACCTTCACGCCAAGAAGGGCGAAGGTGGTAAGTGGACCCTGGACATCTCCGGTAGTGGGTATGGTGGACCGGGCACGTGGCCCAAGGAGATGAAGGACGGCAACTGGACGATTGACCCGGACACGGGTGTTCTCTCGATTCCTGCTGACACCATCAAGCCTGCGCGGGCATACGACCTGGTGAAGAACAACTCCCAGGACGGCTACCGCTACTGGAACGTCACGGCTGAGACCCAGGGGAACGGAGACGTCACCGTTACCCCGGCGACCGATGTGCCCTTGTACAACTCCATCGGAGACAAGGAGTACGGCGTCGTCGATGGCAGACTTCTCCACCGCGCAGCAGAATGATAGTAAGCAGTTCGACGCTGCACGTGGCAACGCCAACCAGAACATCTTCAACGGCGTTCTGGGGCAGAGCAGGAACGTCACCATCTCCTACAAGATCAAGGACGGTGTCGACCTCACCGAGTTCGCGGCCCTGCTGACTCAGTATGCCAAGGACAACGACTCCCTCGCTGCCTTCGAGTCAATCCAGTACGCGGACTTCCCGGCCTGGGACCGCACCACGGACTACGGCTTCCGTAGCGGTAACGCGCAGGCGGCCGCAGGAATCGGCGGTAACGGCCAGTTCGCGCCGAAGGAGATTGCCAACTCCTACCACGCCTCGTACATCGACATCGTCGACACCGACAAGGACGGCCTGTTCGACTTCATTGAGCGCCAGTTCGGGACTGACCTCTACGACCCGGACACGGACAAGGACGGTGTGCCCGACGGCCAGGAGGTCCTCGACGACCAGACCTTGGCCGTGGACAAGAAGGACCTGGAGACCGGCGAGGTCATCGACCCTGGTTCGGCGATCAAGAGCTACAAGGCTCCTGAGCCCTCCACCGAGACCACCGCGGTCTCGGCTGCTGCTGACAACACGGTCTCTGGTGCCGCCCCGAAGGTGCTGTACGACGACCCGACCTCGACCAACACGCCCGCGGACAAGCTCCTTGCCCAGCAGGGCGCTGGTGACGTAATCGTTCGTGCCTACGCCTACGTCCCCGCTGAGGGTGACAAGGAGGTGACGTACGACTCGACCAAGCAGTACGCCGAGGTGAAGATCCCCTACGCGGACCTGCTGAGTGGCAAGTTCTCTCTGTCGATCCCCGCGAACTCCATCGACGACAGCGTCAACCAGATCGTGCTCGTGGCCTTCCCGCCGGACGGTGCTGAGGCGCAGGCGACCCTCGGGTCGGTCATTACGGTGAACCGTGACTCCGAGCAGTCTGATGCTGACACGTATGAGCCTGTGGGTCAGGACGTGACGGCTGGTGTGGGTTCGACGCCGTCGGCTGAGTCTGGTGTTTCCAACACGTCGGATCTGCCGGAGGGTACGTCGTATGAGTGGAAGGAGACTCCGGACATCTCGGTGCCTGGTGACAAGGACGCCACGGTTGTGGTGACTTACCCGGATGGGTCCACGGACGAGGTTGAGGTGACCGTCAAGGTGACCGACAACCGCACTCCGGTGACGCCTTCCTTCGACCCGGAGGGTACGGACAGCGAAGGCAACCCCTTCGTCGCCAACCCGTCTGCTGACGACCCGGCGCAGTGCACGGTGGCTCCTTACGTCACTGTGCCCACGCAGGAGGGCATCACCTACACAGTGACAAACTCCAAGGGCGAGACCATCACCCCCGACGCTAACGGCCACTATGTCTACGCCTACGGCGAGACGGTCAAGGTGACCGTGGTTGCCAACGACGGCTTCGTCCTCAGTAAGGATGCGCCCTCGGAGTGGACCTTCAGTTCTCCGAAGGCTGCTTCCTGCGTCCCCGCGTGGGAGGACGACAAGGTTCTTCCTGGCGACTCCGTGGCGATCCTGAACACGGGTGACGAGGTGTCCGAGGGGACGACGGTTGAGGTTGAGGGGCCTGGTAAGGCTGTGCTGAACCCTGACGGTTCGATCATGGTGACCCCGAACGGTGACGCCAAGCCTGGTGACAAGATCACTGTCACGGTCAAGAACCAGGATGGCAAGGTCATTGACAGCTTCACCGTCACCGTGGGTGAGGGTGAGAAGGCTGCCGCTGACAAGAAGCCCTCGAAGAAGACCAAGCTCGCCAAGACTGGTGCTGCTGCGGGTATGACTGCTGTGGTGGCTGCTGGTCTGGCTGGTCTGGGTGGTGTCCTGGTGCGTCGTCGTCGCGCTGAGGAGGACTGAGCCCAACGACCCGGTTGTGACTGACCGTTCTGGTTGGTCTTGAGTGCAGGGGTGGTCCTGGGAGCACACGCTCCAGGACCACCCCGTTGTTTTGGGGAGTGGCCGTTCTGCGATGTCTTGCTATCCGAAGCTGAGGGATCGCTGTATGAGGCATGAATGTGGTGATCTGTAGCACAGAATCTGTCGGGAGGCTCGATGGTTATATGGGCCGTTTGTCCCGTGATGCTGCGACTTGATCGCTGGCGAGTCGATGTGGCTGAAGGGCTGGGTTCGAGCCTGCCTCTTGGAATTTCAACGGTTCCGGCTAATAATCGCTGTGTTCTGAGTTCCGCCAGGGCTGTTCGGCCGCTGTTCCTGCCTGTCGGGCTATGGCCCTATTTGTGATCCCCGCGGGACATGCCCCGAATAAATAGAGGAGAAGTCGTGAGACGATCTCATCTCGCATCCCGTAGTTCCGCTCTGCTGACGCGCGGCAACAAGACCGCCGCCGCTATGGGCGCCGTCGCTCTCGTTCTCGGCATGGCAGCTGGCTCTGGTCCTGCCGCGTTTGCTGTCGACGAGGAGCTGCCAGCTGCCGCGACTGCTGCAGAAAGCAGTCAGTATGTCTCTGTTGGCGTGAAGATTGACAGTGGTACAGAGGTTCGCTGGGTTGACAAGGGTGACTTGTCGGCGATGCCGGAGAAGCTGCGTGACCTGCATGTGACGTTGACGGCTGCTGACGGCACGGTTTTTGAGTCCAGTCAGCTGTCGAACGGTGTGGCGTCCTGGGTTGGTGGCAAGGGCTTTGGAACTTCGGCCTGAAGGACCTGCCGTACGGTGACTACTCGGTGAAGATCGAGGGCGTCGACGATTCCGGCTACGAGATCTCGGACAAGATTCTTGGTGGCGGGACTGCGATTGTTAATGGTGGCACGGTCACGATCAACGGGAACACGGCGAACCTGTTCGTCAACCTGAAGACTGCGGAGGAGCCCTCGACACCGTCTGGCACGGTTGAGGGTGCCCAGCAGGTGACAGTCGGCGTCAAGGTCAACGGCACTCGTATCGACTGGCAGAAGGCCGGCGACATCTCCGTACTGCCTGAGAAGCTGAGAGACGTCGTCGTGACACTGACGGCGAAGAGCAACATGACCTATGCCGACGAGAAGGGGCAGGCGGTCACGGTGGCTAAGGGCACGGAGTTCGTGTCCAGCAAGATGTCTGACGGCGCTGCGTCCTGGGTTGGTAATGTGAACTATCCGGTCGTCCAGAACTTTGGCCTGAAGTACCTGCCGTACGGCGAGTACTCAGTCAAGATCGAGGGCGTTGAGAACAGCGACTACATCATCGACGCTGCGGCCACGACGAACGGTTATGCCCTTCGCCAGAATGGCACGATTGAGGTCAGGAAGGACACTCCGAACCTGTTCCTCCACCTCATCACGGACCCGTTCACGATTGACTCCGACGGTGACGGCGTCTCTGATGGTGACGAGGTGTCTGGGGACAAGAACAAGGACTGGGACGGTGACGGGAAGGGTGACCCGACCGATCCGACCAAGGCCGACTCTGATGGCGATGGCCTGAACGATGGTGACGAGATCACTCGCGGCACCGACCCGAACAAGGCCGACAC
>OKMX01000288.1_pt1 | contig 10775 bp, 9 predicted proteins | sample 1613551 | NCBI WGS metagenome assembly OKMX01 (sample SAMN04436865, study PRJEB24849) | human gut metagenome | biome: human gut; feature: NICU; material: stool | host: Homo sapiens | place: USA: Saint Louis, MO | collected 2011-10-01 | reverse complement strand
CTCCCCGCCGCCGCTTGACACACCACATAGGGGCACCCCCCTCAATGTGGGGAGAACGGAGGTGGGTACGGACGCGGCGACGGCGTGGGCGGGGGAGCCCCCTCAGTGTGCGGAGAACCGCTCCCCAGCGCACAGCTGGCTCCTCAGCGTGGGGAGCTCCCGGCCCCTCGGTCCGCGAAGGAGTGTCGCCGACTACCTAGAGACCGGGCTGATACCCAGCTTCATGCCTGACAGGCCCCGCTCCTGGTGCCCCAGGCGCTGAGCGACCTGGGCCAGCTCGATCGCGGCCGGAGCGTCAGCCGCCGGCCTGCCCCCAGCGCTGACCGTGGCGGGAACGCCGACGTCCGCACCCTCGCGCAGCTTGATGTCCAGAGGAAGCTGAGCCAGCAGAGGGACCTCGTAGCCCAGCACCTGTGACAGCGAGTCACTGACAGCCTGGCCGCCCCCGGAGCCGAAGACCTCCAGGCGCGTGCCGTCAGGCTGGGGCAGGTAGGACATGTTCTCGATGACGCCGACGACCTTCTGCTTGGTCTGGGTGGCGATCAGCCCCGTGCGCTCGGCAACCTCGGCCGCCGCCGTCTGCGGCGTCGTGACCACGAGGATCTCAGCCTTGGGCAGCAGCTGGGCCACCGAGATCGTCACGTCGCCGGTGCCCGGCGGCAGGTCGAGCAGGAGGACGTCCAGGTCCCCCCAGAAGACGTCAGAGAGGAACTGCTGGACCGCCCGGTGGAGCATCGGGCCCCGCCAGACCACCGGCTGCTTGTCCTCCACGAACATGCCGATGGAGATCACCTTCACGTCGTGCGCCACCGGCGGCACGATCATTCCGTCGAGCTGGGTGGGGACGTGGTCCACCCCCAGCATGCGGGGGACGGAGAAGCCGTAGATGTCAGCGTCCACCACACCGACGCTCAGTCCCTGGGCGGCCATGGCCGCAGCCAGGTTGGTCGTCACCGAGGACTTCCCGACCCCGCCCTTGCCGGAGGTCACCGCGTAGACACGAGTGAGGTTGCCAGGCTTGGAGAAGGGGATCTCAGGCTCCGCCTCCCCACCGCGCAGGTGGCTGCGCAGGGCGGCACGCTGCTCGTCGTTCATGACTCCCATGCGCACCTGCACGTCGGTAACGCCCTCCAGCGCGCCGACCTCCTTGCGGGTGTCGGCCGTGATCGTGTCCTTGAGAGGACAGCCGGCGACGGTCAGCAGGACGCTGACGGTGACCACGCCCTCCGGGCTGACGTCAATGGACTCCACCATGCCGAGATCGGTGATGGGCTGACGGATCTCAGGGTCGATGACGCGTCCGAGCGCCTCGCGCACCTGGTCCTGTGTAGGGATGGTCGACATGGGCCCATCCTATGTACCAGGCAGCGGGCCCCGATCGTGGTGAGGAGCACGTAGCACGTGTACGGCCCTGTCGCACCACGGCACCGGCACCAGTCCTGCCTAGGCTGAGACAGGTCCCGGTCCCGGGACCGCGACCCCAGAGAGACTCGCCGATGCCCACCTTCCCCCTCCCCCAGCTGACGCTCCGTCGTAGCGGGCCGGTGCCCGCCGCGTCCGCTACGCCCGAGGCGCCTGCTGCGCCCCAGGCCCGGGCGGGCAGGCACGTGGCGGGGCTGGACGGTCTGCGTGCGATCGCCGTCGTCCTCGTCCTGGTCTACCACCTCGCCCCCGGGCTCCTGCCCGGCGGCATGGTCGGGGTGGACGCCTTCTTCGTCATCTCCGGGTTCCTCATCACCAGCCTGCTGCTCAGTCAGCACCGTGCCACCGGAACGATCAACCTGCGCCGTTTCTGGACGCGGCGTCTGCGCAGGATCGTGCCCGCGCTCCTTATCGCGGTCGTCGTGGTGGTCTGCCTGGCCGCCTTCCTCGGAGGCGACGTCCTGCTGGGAGTGCGTCGGCAGGTGCTCGGCGCGGCGACCCTGGTCTACAACTGGGTCGAGATCCTGGCGGGCTCGTCCTACTTCGACCTCGCCCAGCCCCTCCTGCTGACCAACGTCTGGTCGCTGGCGGTGGAGGAGCAGTTCTACCTCCTGTGGCCCTTCGTCGTCATCGCTGTACTCCGCCGCGGCACGAGCCGCGACCGCACGCGCCGGGGAGCATGGATCTGCCTGGCGCTGTCGCTGCTCTCAGCGACGGTCGCCCTCGTCGCGACGCTCACGGGTGCCTCAGCCTCGCGGGTCTACATGGGGACGGACACCCACGCCTTCGGCCTCATGCTCGGCGCGGCGCTCGCGCTGTGGCACGGGTACGCCACCGACGACGAGGCCTGCGAGACGCTGGCGGTGAGCACCTCCCAGCGGCTCGCCAGAGGGGTGCTGGGCTGGCTGGGGCTGACGGGGCTGCTGCTGTGCGCCAGGCTGGGTGCTGACGGCAGCCAGGCGGGCGGCTGGCTGGTTGAGCCGACGCTGTGGCTCGTGGGCGCCTCACTGTGTGCGGTGGCGGTCGTCCAGGCCGTGACCGCCGAGGTCAGCCAGTACCCGGGCCCCGCGCGGTGGCTGACTGCCGTGCTGGACCTGCCCCCGATGACCTGGCTCGGCAAGCGCTCCTACGGCCTGTACCTCTGGCACTGGCCCGTCTGGGTCCTGGCCTTCTACGGCGTGCCGCCCACCACGGACCCGCGTCTGGTCGCGGGTGCCGTCATGGCCCTGACCCTGGCCGCCACCGAGCTGTCCTACCGCTACGTCGAGACCCCGATCCGTCTCAAGGGTCTCAAGGGGTGGATCGGGGGCGCGGCCCACGCCGGTCCGCGCTCGGTGCTGGCGATGTCCGGCGTCGTCACTGCTGCGGTGCTGCTGGTGACCCTCGCCTTCTCGGCCCAGCCTCGCCTGTCCACCGCGCAGGAGGCGATCGCCAGCGGGGCCCGGGCGCTGGCCTCCGCCCAGGCTGCCGCACCGTCAGAGACGACGGCGTCGCCCTCACCTACGTCCAGTCCTGAGCCTGTCGCTGAGGTGACGGGGGACCAGGTGGAGGTCGTCGGTGACTCGGTGACCCTCGCCTCGGCGCCGGGCCTGGAGGCGGTGCTGCCGGGTATCGCCATCGACGCGCAGGTCTCACGCTCCTTCTACGCGGCTGTGAGCACCCTGCAGGAGATGGACGCGAGCTACGGGCCCCGCCCCTACGTCGTCGTCGCGCTGGCGACCAACGGCTCGGTGAGCGCGGAACAGCTCGAGGGGCTGCTGAGCTACCTCGGCCAGGAGCGCAGGCTGGTGCTGGTCACCGGCTACGGCCCGGCCCGTACGACCTGGATCCCGGGGGCGAACCAGACGATCCAGGACTACGCGGCGGCCCACCCCGAGCAGGTGGCTGTCGCGGACTGGAACGCCGCCATCACCCCCCACCCGGAGATGCTCGCCCAGGACCAGGTCCACCCCGCTGCCGAGGGCGGCCAGGTCTACGCCGAGACGATTCAGCAGGCCCTGAACACGGTTGCCGGAGCCTGACGCCGGGCTGTCCTCAGCTCCCCGGCGGCCAGCCCGCCTGACCGGGGTCAGGAGCGCTCGTGCTCCTCGTCAGAGAGCTCCTCGACCACCTCGACGACCTCCGCGACGATCTCCTCGCGTCCGCGGCGCTCCTCAGCCAGGATCTCCTCCAGCACGTCCCGCAGCTCTCCACGCACGAAGTCACGGGTCGCGACGTCGTTCATGGCCAGGCGCAGCGAGGCGATCTCGCGAGTGAGGAACTCCGTGTCCTGGAGGTTGCGTTCGGCGCGCTGCCGGTCCTGCTCCGCCGTGACACGGTCCCGGTCGTCCTGACGGTTCTGCGCCAGGAGGATGAGCGGGGCCGAGTAGGAGGCCTGGGTGGAGAAGGCCAGGTTGAGCAGGATGAAGGGGTAGGCGTCCCAGGCGTAACGGTGCGCGTACTGCACCAGGACCACGTTCGCGGTGATCCAGGCGACCACGAACACCGTCATGTAGAGGATGAAACGTGGCGACCCCATGAACCGGGCCGTGGCCTCCGCAAAGCGCCCGAAGGCGTCCCCCTGGCCGGACGAGCGCTGCGTCAGCCAGCGCGGCCGCTTTCCGGTCTCCAGGGGCGTGTCGAGCGACTCAGCCATTGGCGCTCCTCTCGATCGTCTCGTCAGTGACCTCGTCGTCGGCCTCGCGCCAGTCGTCCGGCATGAGGTGGTCGAGGACGTCGTCGACGCTCACCGCGCCCAGCAGGCGGCCGGCGTCGTCCAGGACAGGCAGGGCGGTGAGGTTGTAGGTGGCCAGCAACCGGGTGACGGTGCCGATGGAGTCGTTGGCGTGGACGTCCTCCAGGTCCGTGTCGAGCAGCGCTCCCACAGGCCGTTGGGGGCGCTCACGCAGCGCCCGCTGCAGGTGGACCATGCCGAGGAACCGTCCGGTCGGGGACTCCGTGGGCGGTCGGCAGACGAAGGCCACTGACGCCAGGGCCGGGGGCACCTCGCGCTTGCGTGCGTGAGCGAGGAAGGTCGCCACGGTCGCCTCGGGCGGCAGGATGATCGGCTCGGTGGTCATGAGACCACCGGCTGTGTACTCGTCGTAGGCCATGAGGCGGCGTACGTCGGCGGCCTCCTCCGGCTCCATGAGGGCGAGCAGCTCGGCCGCCTTGGACTGGGGGAGCTCGGAGACCAGGTCCGTGGCGTCGTCGGGCTGCATGTGGTCCAGGACGTCAGCGGCACGGGCGGTGTCCAGGGCGGAGATAAGGGCGACGGCGTCGTCGTCGCTCAGCTCCTCGACGGCGTCGGCCAGGCGCTCGTCCTCCAGCTCAGCCGCGACCTCGACCTGACGGGCCAGGGGCAGGTCGGACAGGACGTCCGCGAGGTCGGCGGCCTTGAGGTCCTCCATGGTGGCGAGCAGGGCGGTGGCACCCTGCTGCGCGTCGCTGGCAGCCAGGCCGGTGACCTCGTCCGGGCGCACGGTGAAGGTCTCGCCACGGCGCAGCCCCAGCGGCCCGGAGGAGGCGCGCTGGACGAACAGGCGCGTGACCTTCCAGTCCTTGTTGCGGTCCACCTCGATGGCGACGTCACGGACGGTGACCTTGCCGGTCCCGTCGCGCAGCGTCACCACCCGGTCCAGCAGCTCGCCGACCACGAGGGTCTCGACCTTGCGCTGGGAGAAGCGTCGGATGTTGACCAGCCCGGTCGTGATGACGGCTCCGGGCTCGATCGCGGTGACGCGGGACAGGGGCAGGAAGACTCGACGGCGTCCCGAGACGTCGATGACGAGGCCGACCGCCCGGGGCTCACCACGCAGCCGGATGAGGACGACGACGTCGTGCACCTTGCCCACCGCGTCCCCCAAGGGGTCGAAGACGGTGGTGCCGACCAGCCGGGCGACGTAGACCCTCGTGCTGCCGCGCGAGGCTGTGCGGGCCATCGTGTTCTCCATGAGCACACACTATGCGCCAGCAGCGTGAACGTCCCACTGGCCGCTGCCGGCCCGGAGGTGGCGTGCGACCATACAGCCATGAGCCAGCCCATCGGAAGCGCGAGCCCACAGCCGTCCGCCACGCCTCGTGGCCGAGCGATGCCTCCGGGCGAGGAGGTGGCCTCCTTCGCGACCTATGCCGAGGCGCAGCACGCCGTCGACATGCTCAGTGACGAGGGGTTTCCGGTTGAGCACCTGGCGATCGTCGGCACGGACCTGCGTCAGGTCGAGACCATCACGGGCAGGATGAGCTGGGGTCGAGCCATCGTCTCCGGGGCCGTCTCGGGCCTGTGGCTGGGGCTCTTCTTCGGTGCGCTGCTGGCGCTGGTGGGGCCGAGCCAGATGGGCGGGGTCGCTCTCATGGGCTCCGCGGTGCTCATGGGGGTGCTGTGGGGCGCCCTCTTCCAGGTCGTGGGATATGCCATGACCCGCGGGCGCCGGGACTTTACCTCCACCAGTGCTGTCGTGGCCTCGCGCTACTCCATCATCGCCGCTGAGCACGTCATGGACGCGGCTCGCGCGCTGTCGGGCCTGGCGGGAAACCTCTCCCGCGGGGGTGAGGCGGCACGTCGTGCCCAGGAGCGCAGAGCGGCTCGTCAGGCAGGCCGAGGCGGCGGCCCGACCACCTTCGGCTCCCGTCCGGACGAGCAGCCCCGCTTCGGGGTGCGCCTCAGCTCGGCGGACCAGGTCCAGTCAGGATCACAGGCCGTCGAGGACGCGCCCGGGCCCGCGGCGCCGGCGGAGCGCTCCGCGGCGAGCACCCCCTCGGTGACCGAGGCCAGCCCCGCTGCGGGCACGGAGCCGGACAGGGGGCCAGCCCCGGACAACGGCGAGTCGACGACGGACCCGGCAGCACCGTCGTCGGACCAGGACGACTGAGCCGGGCACGTCCCGGACAGGCATAGCGCCTCGGAGGAAGGAGGCTGGATGAGTACCCCGGTCGGGCTGTCGACCGCCTCGTGCCCCCTGGGCAAGGCGGAGTACACCTTCCGTCTGGCTGCTGAGCTGGGCTACGACGGTGTGGAGGTCATGGTCTGGTCCGAGCGCTCGACGCAGGACCCGAAGGCGCTCGCGGAGCTGGCGCGCCGCTACGACCAGCCGGTGCTGGCGGTGCACGCCCCGACCCTGCTGCTCACTCGCTCCGTCTTCGGCGCGGACCCGTGGCGCAAGATCGACCGCTCAGCCGAGCTGGCGATCGCAGTAGGGGCGCCGACGGTCGTGCTCCACCCGCCCTTCTTCTGGCAGACCCGCTACGCGCGTTCCTTCGTGCGCGGTATCGCCGACAGGGAGCGGAAGGGCAGCGTCTTCTACGCGGTGGAGAACATGTTCACCTGGCGGCCCCGGGACCCGCACTCCACCCGGGACTTCCAGGCCTACTCCCCGACCTGGGACCCGGTTGGCCAGGGGTACCGCTCCGTGACGCTCGACGTCTCGCACGCGGCGACCGCCGGGTGCGACGCGCTGGCGATGGCTCGATCGCTGGGACCGACGCTGCGGCACCTCCACCTCACCGACGGCATGCCCGGCTTCCGCGACGACCACCTCATGCCGGGCGAGGGAAACCAGGACTGTGCGGGGCTGCTGCGCTACCTCGACCGGACCGGCTTCGCCGAGCGCGGCGGGCAGGTGGTCGTGGAGGTGAACACCCGCGGAATGAGCGAGGAGGAGCGTCGCGAGGGGCTGGCAGGGGCGCTGGCCTACGCGAGGACTCACCTGGACGGCTGAGGCTGTTCCGGGTAGGTCCGCTGCGCTACCTCGATGCCGGTGGCCGCGTGGCTGAGCCCTGGCCGTGGGCCGAGACCCTGGCCGCGGGATCTGCCTCCGCGTTGAGTGGCGGCGTCCCGTGTGGCAAGCCCTAGCCGCGGGCCGTGGGACCTGCGGCCAGGGCACAGGCGACCGGCAGCGCCTAGCTGCAGCCGGCGGCCTCGTGCTCGCGGTGACCGTCCGGCTCGATCTGGAAGGTCGCGTGCGTGATGCGGACCGGGAAGTGCTCGGCCACGCACTGCTGGAGGGCGTCGAGCACCTCCTCGCTGCGGCCGGCGTCGAGGCAGGAGTCATGCACCACCACGTGAGCCGTCAGGACTGGCAGGTCACTGGAGACCCTCCAGGCATGCAGGTCGTGGACGGCCAGGACCTCGGGCAGCTCGCTGAGGTGTCGGCGTACCTCCGCCAGGTCCAGCTCGGTGGGGGTGAAGTCCATGAGCACCCGCCCGGCCGCGCTCAGGAGGGTGACCGCTCGCGGGACGATGAGGGCCGCGATGAGCAGGGAGGCCACGGCGTCGGCCTGGACCCAGCCGGTCAGGCGGATCACGAGCCCGGCGACGATCACGCCGAGGGAGCCGAGCGCGTCCCCCGCCACCTCGAGGCACGCCGCGCGCATGTTGAGGCTGGTGCCCCGCCCGCCCATGAGGACGGAGAGGCTGACCAGGTTCGTGGCCAGGCCGATCACCCCCATCACGAGCATCCCCTCGGCGTGGATCGTCTCGGGCTGGATGAGGTTGATGACGGCCCGGACGGCGACGGTGACACCGACGATGCTGAGCATGCCGGCCTGGAGGGTGGCACCGAGGACCTCGGAGCGCCGCATGCCCCAGGTCGAGCGGTCGGTGGAGGGACGGGAGGCCAGGTGGGCGGCGAGTAGCGCGACGACCAGCCCGGCTGAGTCCGTGGCCATGTGGCCGGCGTCGGCCAGGAGTGACAGTGAGCCGGAGAGCCAGCCGACGACGGCCTCGCCCACCAGGACGACGGAGGTCAGTGCCAGGGCGATCGACAGGCGGGTGCGGCCAGCGCCCTGACCGTGGTTGTGGGCGTGTCCGTGACCGTGGTCGTGAGGGGAGCCGGCTCCGCGTGCGGCTGCGTCGTGGCGCTCGTGACCGTGGTCGTGAGGGGAACCGGCTCCGCGTGAGTCCCGCAGCGCATCGGTGAGTCTCGAAGAGTCGTGCGTCTCAGAGATCGGGGTATTGCGGGGGGAAGTCATGCGTGCGCTCCCTCGGTAGGCACCTGGGCTGCTCGCGCCAGGCAGGAGGTGGCGACGAGCACGGCCGTGAGCTCGTCGGCGTGCTCGAGCTGGCTGACGTGGGCGCGGCCGTGGGCGTGCGTGGAGATGAGGCCGGCACCGCGCAGCACCTCTAGGTGCTGGGACACGGTGGACTGAGCCAGGCCCAGGTGGCTGGCGAGCTCGCCGACCCGGTGCTCGCCACCGCGCAGGTGGGACAGGATGGCCAGGCGGGTGGGGTCACCGAGGACCGCCAGGAGGTGGGCCAGTGAGCGAGCCCGGGCGACGGCGTCGTCATCCTGGGCGACATCAGTAGGTAGAAGCTCGTGAACTATCGTCATGCGGCGATAATATCGCTAGGTAACGATGGATTGTCAAGGGTGGCGACGGCGGACAGGCGTCGGGGCGTTGGTGGTGGGGTGGGGTCGTTGGAGCGTGATGCTGCTGCGGGGCACGGGCTGACTCATGCCGCGCGCCCGTTGAGGACGGGCCTTTGCGTCGTGTGAACGAGTCTTTGTGGCGTGCGAACGCGCCTGCGGTGTGGTCGTGCGTGTCTCGCTCGATCTCACGCCGCAGGCGCGTTGTCAGGGGTGGGAGGCTCGATCTCAGCCGTCGATCAAGCCACTGACCCAGGCCTCAACCTCGTCCGCGCTCCGCGGGACGCCCGCTGTCAGGTACTCAACGGTCCCGTCCTCGCGCACGACGACGTCGTCCTCGATCCGCACGCCGATGCCGCGCAGCTCCTCGGGCACGAGCAGGTCGTCCTCCCGGAAGTACAGGCCCGGCTCGATGGTGAAGACCATGCCAGGCGCGAGCTCAGCATCCATCGACATCTCGCGGCGTGCCTGAGCGCAGTCGTGGACGTCCAGGCCGAGGTGGTGGCTGGTTCCGTGGACCATCCAACGGCGGTGGTACTGCCCGTCGGCGGACAGGGAGTCCTCAGCACTGACGCCCTCAGGCAGCAGCCCCCACTGCGCCACCTTCGCGGCGATGACCTCCATCGCCGCGGTGTGGACGTCGCGGAAGCGGCAGCCGGGCTCGTTGGCGCGGGCGAAGGCAGCGTCGGCCGCCTCCAGCACCGCCTCGTAGACACGTCGCTGAGGCTCGGTGAAGCGGCCGTCCACCGGGATGGTGCGGGTGACGTCAGCGGTGTAGAGAGAGTCGACCTCGACGCCGGCGTCAACGAGCACCAGCTCGCCGGGGCGAACAGGCCCGTCGTTGCCGATCCAGTGCAGGGTGTTCGCGTGGTTGCCGGCGGCGGCGATGGTCTCGTAGCCCAGGCCGTTGCCCTCCTCGCGCGCCTTGGCGCCAAAAGCCCCTTCGAGGACCCGCTCGCCACGCCAGTGGCCGGTGGCTCGGGGGATGGAGCGGATGAGGTCGTCGAAGCCTGCCTTGGTGATGTCCACGGCCCTCTGAAGCTCGGCGACCTCCCAGGGGTCCTTGCAGATGCGCAGCTCGCTGGCAGCCTCGGCCAAGGCGTCATCGACCTGCGTCGCCTCCTGCCCGCTGGCCAGTCCCGCGGCCTGACGCACCTGGTCCACCAGGGAGGTGACGGCCTCGTCAGCCTCGGCGATGACGCGCAGCTGCACGCCGTCGACCCCGGCGTCCTTGGCCAGAGCGTCCCCCAGGGTGTCGATGTGGGCGGCGCGGATCCCGGTGACGGCCTCAACCTCCTTGATAGAGGGCCGCACCCCCACCCACAGCTCGCCGTAGCGCGGGTTGGCGTAGAACTCCTCGCTGGAGCGTGAGGCGCGGGGGCGGAAGTAGAGGACGGCCTCGTGAGTGACCTCGCCCTCGGCTGGTGCCTGCCCCGGTGCGGTCAGCGGCTCCAGGACGAGCACGGCGTCGGGCTCAAAGTCGGTGCCGGTGCCGGTCAGGTGGGCGAAGGCCGAGTGCGGACGGAAGCGGTAGTCGTTGTCGTTGTTGCGGGTCTTGAGGGGACCGGCGGGGATGACGAGCCGCTCGCCGACGAACCTCGCCCCGAGGGCTGCCTGCCGCTTGGCTGCCCAGGGCGCCGCCGCTCCCTGGGCGGGTAGGTCTGCCGGGCGCGGGCCCCAGCCTGAGCCGATGAAGTCTCGGAAGGCCTGGTTGGTGGGCTGGCGCGAGCGGTTGCTGCCGCGCTGGGCGAGGGACTGTGGTTCCTCCTCGGAGGAGGTCGAGGTGTGCTGGGTGTCGTTCATAACCGCATCCTGTCACTGCTGGACAGCCTGGGCCACAGCGCCGCTGCCGCTCTGGCCGGGCTACCGGCGTGAAGGGCGCCAGGTCAGCGGACCCCAGGTCAGAGGGCGCCGTGGCGGCCGGGTACGGGGCGGGCTCGGTTGCCTGGACGACGACGGCGCGCGGGTTGCGGAGATAGGGGGCCTGGCCGGGCGGTTGCTGACGACGAC
>OKMX01000285.1_pt1 | contig 10920 bp, 10 predicted proteins | sample 1613551 | NCBI WGS metagenome assembly OKMX01 (sample SAMN04436865, study PRJEB24849) | human gut metagenome | biome: human gut; feature: NICU; material: stool | host: Homo sapiens | place: USA: Saint Louis, MO | collected 2011-10-01 | reverse complement strand
AGGTGCTCGCGCAGCTGCACCGCCACGGCAGGGTCCGGGGAGGCGACGGCGAGCAGCGGCACCTCGTAGGCCACCGCCTGCTGAGCGAGCAGCGCCAGGTGCCCGCCTCCGGCTGCCAGACCGGCAACGCGAGGCGCTAGCCCTTCCTCACCCTGTGCCAGGCGCGAGACGACCTCAAGCGCCTGGGTTCCGATCGAACCGGTTGAGCCCAGCAGGACCAGACGACGTGCCCCGCTCTGCGTGGATGCCACGACTCCGCTCACTCCACTGACAGCAGGACCTCAACCACACGGGCGAGGTAGCGATCGACCGAGGCCTCGTCATAGGCCCTGGAGCGGCGAGCGGCGGAGAAGACCGTGCCACGCACCTGACTGGCGGTCAGCGGGGCCTGGGAGTCGAAGTAGGCAGCCACCTGGTCCATGAGGGCGTCGACGTCCTGCTTGGCGTAGCCGATGCGCTCAGCCGGGCTGAAGCGCTCCCCCACCGGTCGCAGCAGACGCGGGTAGAGGGTCGTGGCCAGCTCCGCGACCTGGTCCATCCAGGCCTGGCGACCGTGCTCCGCGACGAAGTCCGCCCGGCGACGCTGGAGGAAAGCCGCCTCCAGGCGGTCCAGGGCGGCGTCGACGGCATCGGCCTGGTAGCCACCGCGCACGATGTCGAAGGCAACCGTGCGCACGCCCTCGGAGTCCATCTCCTCGACCTCTCCGGCGTCGTAGATCTCGTGAGCGGTAGCGAAGTAGTGATCGACCTGCTCTGCCCGGTAGCCCCGACGCATGAGACCCGCCTTGGGGAACATGTCGCTCATCGCCTTGTCCTTGCCCTCTCCTGGTTGAGTACCTCGGTGGCCAGCTGACCACAGGCACCGTCGATGTCGCTGCCTCGGGTGTCACGGACCGTGGTGGTGATACCCGCCCGCCGAAGTGTATCCACGAACAGCTCCTGCACGTCCGGCTCTGAGCAGGTCCAGATGGAACCGGGCGTCGGGTTGAGCGGGATGGGGTTGACATGTGCCCAGCCGCGACCACGGGCGTTGAGCTCGTCGGCGAGCAGCTGAGCACGCCAGGCGTGGTCGTTCATGTCCTTGATGAGCGCGTACTCGATGGACACGCGGCGCCCGGTCGTGGAGTAGTAGTCGTAGGCGGCGTCAAGCAGCTCGCCGACCTTCCACTTGGAGTTGATGGGGATGAGCTCATCGCGCAGCTCGTCGTCAGGGGCGTGCAGGGACACAGCCAGCGTCACCGGCATCCCCTCGGTGGAGAGCTTGCGGATCAGCGGTACCAGGCCCACCGTGGAGACCGTGATACCGCGCGCGGACATCCCGAAACCCTCCGGCGTCGGGGAGGTCAGGCGCCGCAGGGCGGCGACGACGTTCTTGTAGTTGATCATCGGCTCGCCCATGCCCATGAAGACCACGTTGGACAGGCGTGCCGGCCCGCCCGTGAGGTCCCCCCGCTCGGAGACCTGGGCGGCGTGACGCACCTGCTCAATGATCTCGCCGGTGGACAGGTTGCGGGTCAGCCCCATCTGGCCGGTGGCGCAGAAGGGACAGGCCATGCCGCAGCCGGCCTGGGAGGACACGCACAAGGTGGTGCGGTCCTTGTAACGCATGAGGACGGACTCCACCCTCACGCCGTCGTGCAGCTCCCACAGGTGCTTGATGGTGCGCCCGCCGTCGGCGCGCAGCGCACGGACCTCGTGGATGAGGTCAGGCAGGAGCTCGGCCGCCAGCTGCTCGCGCTGGGAGGCGGGCAGGTCGGTCATGTCCTGGGCGTCACGGGTGAAACGGGTGAAGTAGTGGCGCGAGAGCTGGTCGGCTCGGAAGGCGGGCAGGCCGGCGTCCTTGAGGACCGCCTTGCGACCGGCCAGATCGAGGTCGGCCAGGTGGCGCGGGGCCTTGCCCTTGGGAACGGGGACCGCGAAGGACAGCCGCGGCTTGGCGTCCGGTGAGGTCGCGCCCTCCGGGGCCTGGTCGGTGGGCATGACCTGGACCTCGCCGGCGGGGCGGGGACGACGGCGCAGCGCCACCGGCTGGGGCGCTCGGCGACGCGGGGAGTCCTGACGGTCACTCACAGCAAATAGGTTCCTCTCGACCTGGAGCCAGCCCGTGCGGGCAGACGAATCCGCGCCGGGCGCGAGGACGAGGGTACCCGCCACGTGGCGCACGCGCCGCAGCGCCCGTCACACCTGCCTCTCAGGCAGCACCCGGGGCCGCCAGTCCTCGCTAGCCCAGCAGCAGGCTGGCGAGGTAGACCACAGGAGCCGTCACGAGGATGGAGTCCAGACGGTCCATGATGCCCCCGTGTCCTGGCAGCAGCGTGCCCATGTCCTTCAGCCCCAGGTCCCGCTTGAGCAGCGACTCCCCCAGGTCCCCGAGGGTAGAGACCACCACGACGACGGCGCCCAGGACTCCCCCCGCCCACACGGGCGCGTCCAGCAGCCACAGGCACAGGCATCCCGCACCGACCGCGGCCAGGAGGGAGCCGGCAAAGCCCTCCCAGGACTTCTTCGGCGAGACGCTCGGTGCCATCGGGTGACGCCCGAAGGTGATTCCGGCGAGCCATCCACCGGTGTCATTAGCGGCCGGCAGGGCGATGAGGGTGAGGACCTTGCCGACCCCGTGGTCCTGGGAGACCAGCAGCACGCCGAAGCCCGCGAGCAACGGCAGGTAGGTGGCGGCAAAGACCGCCGCCGAGGCGGCCACCGAGCGCGAGCGGCGCACCTCGTCATGCGCGGCGGTGCGAGGCACGCCGTCATGATCGCCGGCCTCCAGGGCCGTGCCGGTCTCAGCCTCGGCCTGGTCCAGGAAGCACCACAGCACGCAGGCACCCGCCGTAGCGATGTAGGCACCGAAGGCGGCCTCGGCACCGATCGTCCAAGCGCTCACGGCCACCCCGACCGTGCCGATCCACAGCGGTGCCAGCGGCAGGCGGATGTCCTTGCGGGCAAAGGCTCCGGCCAGCTCCCACAAGGCGCCACACGCAGCCACCACAACCAGGAGGACGAAGAGCACCTTGTCCACCAGCAGGCAGGCCAGCACGACCCCGATGAGCACCGCTGCAGCCCCGAGCGCCGCCGGCAGGTTGCGTCCCGCGCGCCCGGTGGAGGGCAGCGGAGGACGGTTGCGCGTGGGCGGCGGGGTCAGCAGGGTGCTCAGCACGGTCATACGACAAGCCTGGGGAAGCGGTACGGGAGCTGCAGGGCGGCAGAGATCTGGGGCCTCAGACCTCCAGGAGCTCGGCCTCCTTGGCCGTCAGGGCGGCGTCGATAGACTCGACGAAGCGCTTGGTCAGCGCGTCGAGGTCCCCCTCAGCACGCTTGACATCGTCCTCACCGGCCTCGCCATCCTTCTTGATGGCCTCCAGCTCCTTCTTGGACTTGCCTCGGATGCCACGCACCTGGATACGCGACTCCTCCGCCCGCGAGCGCGCGAGCTTGACGTAGTCCTTGCGGCGCTCTTCGGTCAGGGCCGGGAGGGTGACGCGGATGACCGTGCCGTCATCGGTCGGGTTGACGCCCAGGTCCGACTCGCGGATCGCCGAGGTGATCTCCTTCATCGCGCCGCGGTCGAAGGGGCTGACAATGACGGTACGCGCCTCAGGGATGGTGATCGAGGCGAGCTGCTGCAGCGGAGTCGGGGCGCCGTAGTAGTCGACCACGATCGAGTTGAACATGGAGGGGTTGGCACGGCCGGTGCGGATGGCAGCGAGCTCACGCTTGGCGGCGTCCAGGGCCGCTTCCATCTTCTCTTCGGCCTCGAGCATGACGTCGTCGATCATGGGTCTTCCTTCGGTGTGGGTGGGGTGATCGTCAGGACTGTGCGGACGTGATGAGCCGGTCGGCTCAGGCGGAGGTGGTGACCAGGGTGCCGATCTTCTCCCCCAGCAGTGCCCGGGTGATGTTGCCGGCCTCACCCATGCCGAACACCCGCATGGCCAGGTTGTTGTCCCGGCACAGGGCGAAGGCGGAGGCGTCGACCACCTGCAGGCCGTCAGCCAGGGCACGCTCGTAGGTCAGGTGCTCCAGGAGCTGGGCGCTGGGGTCCTTGCGGGGGTCAGCCGTGTAGACGCCGTCGACGCCGTTCTTGCCCACGAGGAGCTCGTCGCAGTGGCTCTCCAGGGCGCGCTGGGCAGAGACCGTGTCCGTGGAGAAGTAGGGCAGTCCGGCCCCCGCTCCGAAGACGACGACGCGTCCCTTCTCCAGGTGGCGGATGGCGCGCAGGGGGATGTAGGGCTCGGCCACCTGAGTCATGGCAATGGCGGACTGGACACGGGCGGGCACGCCCGCCTTCTCGATGAAGTCCTGCAGGGCCAGGGCGTTCATCACGGTGCCGAGCATCCCCATGTAGTCAGCCCGGGCGCGGTCCAGGCCACGCCGGGACAGCTCGGCCCCACGGAAGAAGTTGCCTCCGCCGACGACGACGGCGACCTGCACGCCCTGGCGCACGGCCTCAGCGATCTGGCAGGCAGCGTCGGAGACGACGTCAGGGTCCAAGCCCACAGCCCCGCCGCCGAAGACCTCACCGGAGAGCTTGAGGAGGACCCGTCGGGGTCGTGGTGCTGCGGCATTCTCCTGCTGCTGGGCGGTCATCAACACTCTCCTGTGCTCTCGTGTGCCCGGTGGCTGGGCTCTCGGTGCGCTCGCGCACCTGGGCAGAGCCTACCCGCTTCGCTCGCCCTCGTCCGACGCCCTGCCTGGTGACGGTGCGTTGCCCTGCACGACGCAGGCAAGGCTGCCGGCCGTCGCACTCGGCGAGGGCCGGCAGCCTCAGCTTCCTACTCAGATGGAGGAAGGTGCTGAGTCAGGAACGTTTTCCTCCACGGCGCACGAGCAGGCCCGCACCGCCCAGGCAGGCCGCCACGAGCACCAGAGCAGCGGCACTTGCACCGGTACGAGCCAAGCCCGTCGCCCGAGTCGTCCGGGGCTTGTCTGCGGCACGAGCGGTAGAGACGGCTCCGGGATGCTCTGGCTCAGACGGCTCAGAGGGCTCAGAGGGCTCAGGCGAGCCTGGCTCATCAGGCTTGCCAGACGGCTCAGGCGAGCCTGGGCAGGGAAGAATAGTCAGGTCGAAGGAGGTCGAGGCTTCTCGCGGCGCCAGCCCTGTGCCATCACTCTGCTCCAGCACGCTCACCGTGACGTGGTAGGTCTTCTGCTTCGCGATCCCGGTCTGGACGCGGCCCGAGGTCGTCCCGCTCTGGGCGTCGTAGGACAGGCCATGAGGCAGCCCGTTGACCGAGACCGTCCGCTCCAGAGCCGGGTCACCGCCGCCCAAGACCACGGCCGGCGGGTTGATCTCCTCCCCGTCAGTCACGGTGACGTCGTCGATGCCGTCAACGTTCACCGCAGGCGCCTCGCACAGGCCTGGAGCGATGTCAGCCAGCGTGAAGCGCAGATAGGCGACGTCGTGGAAGATCCGGGGCTCATACAGCATCCCGATGGAGCCGTCGGGCTGGACCGCCATCGTCGTGTAACCAGTGCCCCCAGGAATGAGCTCGCGCCGGTGGCTCCAGGTCTTCCCGTCGTCACAGGAGGCCAGGACGGTCCCACTGGTCCGGGCGCCCTGGTTGAACGCACCGGAGTACAGCAGCACCTTGGCGCGGGCCGAGCCCGGCGCAGCGTTGGGGTAGGCGCGGATGACCTGAGCGTTGTTGCCGGAGTCCAGCAGCTGGGTCTCGGCAAAGGGCTCACCCCAAGTGGCGCCGCCGTCCTCAGACAGGGCCACGATACGGTGGCCTCCGCCTGGAGAGGCGTTGGTGGCGCGGGAGTTGAGGATGAGTCGCCCGTCAGAGAGCTCGGCCGCCTTGTTCTCGTCGAAGCGCCACGAGGGCTCGCCCTCGCCGCGAGCCAACGGTACCTCCCTCCCTGCGGTCCAGGTCTGCCCATGGTCGTCAGAGATGACCGACATCGCGACGATCTCGCCGTTGGTGCGCACGCACGCGATCTGCTGAACCAGTCGGCCAGCGAACGGGGCCGGCTTCTTCTGAATCCCCGCCCCGAGGTAGCGAAGCAGGAACGCAGGTCGGTCTTGTCATGGAGAGCCTGGGCCGTGATGACCCGCTGGGTCCAGGTGTGACCGTTGTCCGTCGAGACGGACAGCCCCAGGTTCATCGTGCGTCGGTTGGTCTCGTCGATCCGACCGTCACCGCCACGGGTGTAGGCCGGGTTGTTGGCGAAGACGCCTGCGTCAAAGCTCTGGACGTGGAAGTTAAAGATCGTCCCGGTCTGGGCGTCGACCACGTAGGAGGGGTCCGAGAAACCGAGCGGCTGCGCCCATTGGAGTCCCCTTGAGCAAGGACGGTCTCGCGCTGCCAGGTCTTGCCGTTGTCGGTGGAGCGGCGTTGGACGATCCAGTTGGCGTTCGGGGAGTCTCCGCCACCGGCCCCGCCATCAAGCGGACGGCGGTCGTAGGAGGCGAGCAGGCCACCGTTAGGCGCCATGGCGATCGCGGGGATACGAATGTTGTAAGCCCCTTCTCGCGAGACCGACAGGGGCACGGGCTCGCTCACACCTGCCTCCAGCGTGGGGTTGGCGTCAGGGCTCGTGAACGAACCGGCCTGGTCGAACTCGCTGGGACCACCGACCTGGATCTTTTCACCCAGCGTCGGCTCAGCAACCAGGACGCCGCCCTGGTACCCGGTGCGGGAGGTGACAGCCCAGGTCACGCTCGGCGTGAAGCTGCCAGCCTCGAGGTCGGCAGCCGTGATGGTGTGCGAGGCGAAGAGGCACTGATCCGAGCCTCCTGCCTTCATCACCGACCAGCGGCAGTTGCTGACGTTGTCCAGGTTGGAGCTGCTCACGAGCAGTGAGCGGTCAGTGCGTGAGTGGTTGGTCGCCACGAGCCGGTAGTCGACCACCTGCCCCAGCCTGTAGACGCCATCGGCCGGCGGGTCGCTGACCACCTCGATCGTCCCGGAGACCACAGGATCGTTCGGATCCCGCGGGTCCTGGCTCACCGAGACCGGGACCGTCACGGAGCCGGTGCCGATGACTCGCGACTCCCCCTGGTCATTGCGCTGCGAGTAGGCGCTGTAGGTGACGGACAAGGTGAAGGCACCGGCCTCGACATCTGCCTCGGTGACCACGTACTGCGCCCTACCGGCGCAGGTCTGAGGCGAGGACGGAGCCATCCACTGCCAGCGGCAGGCCTCGTGGTTCGTCAGCGTCGCGGCGCTGGGGCGCAGCCCGGGATAGCCGCCGGAGGTGTTGGTCACCGTGATGTCGACCGGGACCTGCTCCCCGGCCGTCCATGAGGTGCCGTTGGAGGGAACTCCCGTGACTGCCACGGCGATCGCCACCTCATCGCCAGCAACGGGTTCGGCTGAGGCGGTAGGAGCGAGAGCAGCGGGAAGACATAGGACAAGTGCCGCAGGCGCGGACACGAGGGTATGGGTTCGTCGTTGACCCATACCCCGATCATCAGACCTCCGACATCACATGTCAACTGAGTCACAAAGAGGTGGGGTGCGGACAGAACACGTCTGTCCGCACCCCACCTCTGACTCACTCACCAGAACACCCTGGTGAGCCAGTGATGATCAGGCGCCGACGCGGAAGCGCACGAAGCCGGTCAGCTCGCCACCAGTGGCCTCGATCACCTTGCCGACCGTGGTCTTGGGGTCCTTGGCGTAGGCCTGGTCGAGCAGGCAGATCTCCTTGAAGAAACCGCCCAGACGGCCCTCGACGATCTTGGCGATCGCCTTCTCGGGCTTGCCCTCGGCGCGCGTGGTCTCCTCGGCGATCTTGCGCTCCTTCTCCACGACGTCGACGGGGACGTCCTCGCGGCGCAGGTACTGCGGGGAGTAGGCGGCGATGTGCATCGCGACGTCGTGGGCCACCTCAGCAGCCTTGGCGTCGGTGCCGACGAGCACGGCCACCTGGGCCGGCAGGTCGGGGTTGGTGCGGTGCAGGTAGAGGTCAACCTTCTCGGCGGACAGGCGGGCGACGCGGCGCACGACGATCTTCTCGCCGATGACGGCCTGCATGCCGTCGGTCAGGGCCTGGACGGTCTCGCCGTCCACCGGAGCCTGGGCCAGGGCCTCGGCGTCCTCGGCGCCGGAGGCCACTGCGGCGGCCAGGACCTTGTCCGCGAAGTCGATGAACTTCTGGTTCTTGGCCACGAAGTCCGTCTCAGCGTTGATCTCGACCAGGACGCCGACCTGACCGGCCTCACCGTCAACGACGGTGGCGGCGATCAGACCCGCGGAGGCGGAACGGCCCTCGCGCTTGGCGATGCCCTTGAGTCCCTTCACGCGGATGATCTCGACGGCCTTGTCCAGGTCGCCGTCGGCCTCGTCCAGGGCCTTCTTGACGTCCATCATGCCGGCGCCGGTCTTCTCGCGCAGGTTCTTGATGTCAGCAGTGGTGTAGTTCGCCATGGAATCTCTCCTATGAAGCTGGGTAGGAACGGGCGGGGACCAGGCTCAGGCCTGCTCGGTGCCGGCCTCGGCAGCCGGGGCAGCCTCAGCGGTCTCGGCGGGAGCGGACTCACCGGCCTCAGCACCGGCCAGGAGCTCAGCCTCCCACTCGGGCAGCGGCTCAGCGTCAGCGGTGCCAGCCTCGGCCTCCTCACCGGTACGGGCGCGGCCGGCCGAACGGGCCAGCAGGCCCTCGGCAGCGGCGTCGGCGACGACGCGGGTCAGCAGCGTGACGGCGCGGATGGCGTCGTCGTTACCGGGGATGCCGTAGGTGACCTCGTCGGGGTCGCAATTGGTGTCCAGGATCGCGATGACCGGGATGTTGAGCTTGCGGGCCTCGGCGATGGCCAGGTGCTCCTTCTTGGTGTCCACAACCCAGATGGCCGCGGGGAGCTTGGCCATGTCCCGGATACCGCCGAGCGTCTTGGTCAGCTTGTCCTTCTCGCGACGCATCATGAGCAGCTCCTTCTTCGTGCGGCCGGAGCCGGCCACGTCGTCGAAGTCGATCTGCTCGAGCTCCTTCATGCGGTCCAGGCGGGCGCGCACGGTGGAGAAGTTGGTGAGCATGCCGCCCAGCCAGCGCTGGTTGACGTAGGGCATGCCCACGCGCTGGGCCTGCTCGGCCACGGCGGCCTGGGCCTGCTTCTTGGTGCCGACGAACAGGATGTTGCCGCCGCGGGCGACGGTCTCCTTGACGAAGTCGTAGGCGGTGTTGATGCCCTCGACGGTCTTGACCAGGTCGATGACGTAGATGCCGTTGCGCTCGGTGAGGATGAAGCGCTTCATCTTGGGGTTCCAGCGGCGGGTCTGGTGACCGAAGTGGACGCCGGACTCCAGGAGCTGACGCATGGTAACGATGGCCATGACGGTCCTTTCGTTGGGGACGGAGAGGTTGCTCCGCACCCGTGTATCGGGGGACGTGCGCAGGTATCCGCACGTCCCGGTGGGTGGTTCTTCCCTGCAACCGGGTCCGCGAGGACTCGGCTCCGCCCGTGAGGACGGATAGGGCCTGGTGCCCGTGACCCACAGACCACCCACCACCGGTCAGCGGTGGGACCACGGCCGTGGTATCCGAAAGGATGGGCACGCGAAGTCAGCCACTGAGCGACTTCATGAAGCCACGCAGAAGGCTGCGGGCGAGACGATATCACACGCGACGGTGACCTTTCGGCGTCGAGACGGGAAAATCCTGCCCGGCGCGGTGTCGTTCGCGTCACCCTGCTCGGGCTCCACAGGTGCCCGCCGTGACACCCTCCTCCACAGGGCTCGCCCAGGCGCCTCGCGCCCGGTGACCGCGTGGGGCCAGCCTGGTGCCATGCCAACGCCTTCTCCGGCCTGCGAGCCTGCCTGCTGTCCGCGTCCGTCACTTCGCATACTGCCCTCCATCCTCACGCTCGCGCTCGCTCTCGCCCTGCTCCCGACCTCCTGCCAGCCGCTTCCCGCGGCTGCTCGGGCACCGAGCAGCGGGCCGACGGCGCAGCTGACCGAAGGCATGACGCTCTACTCACCCCGTCCAGGGCGCCTGCACTACCAGTGGCCTACCGGCTCAGCGGCTCGCGTCCTGGAGGCCTTCGACCCGCCCGCCGTACGCTGGGGGTCTGGGCACCGGGGCGTGGACCTGGCGGCCATCGCCGGTCAGGAGATCCGCGCGGCCGGGGCGGGAACAGTCGCCTTCGCGGGGATGGTGGCCGGTCGCCCCGTGATCTCCCTGGACCACGCTGACGGGATCCGCACAACCTACGAGCCGGTCCAGCCGGCCGTTGCCGCCGGTGAGCACGTGGCGGCAGGCGGCCTCATCGGGTACCTCCTGGCCGGGCACCGTAGCGAAGGCGCCGACGCCCTGCATTGGGGCGCGCGGACCAGCCGCCATGTCTACGTCAACCCCCTGCGGCTGATCACGCCGGCGGTCATCCGTCTCAAGCCGCTCTAGGCGCGGGGGGGGGAGGCTCAAAACTCGTGGAGGAGGCGCCGTCCCCTCCAAGCCGCTCTAGGCGCGGGGGAAGGCTTGCTCATAGACCGCGCGCAGCCGCTCGGCACTGACGTGGGTGTAACGCTGCGTCGTGGCCAAGGAGGAGTGTCCCAGCAGCTCCTGGACGCTGCGCAGATCAGCGCCCCCGGACAGCACGTGGGTGGCGGCTGAGTGCCTCAGCCCGTGGGGCCCGAGGTCCGGCACTCCCGCCTCAGCCGCGAGACGGTGGACGACCTGGCGCACCGTGCGTGGATCGACTCGTCCTCCCCTGGCCCCGAGGAAGAGCGCCTGCCCGCTGTCCGGCCTGGCGAGCCGGGCGCGCAGCTGCCACCACCCCTCCAGGGCACGGGCCGCCGGCGTCCCATAAGGCACCACTCGCTCCTTGTTGCCCTTACCGAGCACGCGGACCGTACGTTCACCACGGTCCACGTCGGCCAGGTCGAGCGCGCACAGCTCTGAGACCCGCACGCCGGTGGCATAGAGCATCTCAACCAGGGCCTGGTCGCGCCGGGCCAGGGCGAGGCGCTCAGGGCCCAGGCC
>OKMX01000284.1_pt1 | contig 10930 bp, 20 predicted proteins | sample 1613551 | NCBI WGS metagenome assembly OKMX01 (sample SAMN04436865, study PRJEB24849) | human gut metagenome | biome: human gut; feature: NICU; material: stool | host: Homo sapiens | place: USA: Saint Louis, MO | collected 2011-10-01 | reverse complement strand
GCTGCTCGAAGCCGGAGGGTTTAGACCCGCGCTACACCCTCGTTCGTGAAGAGCCCGTTACAAGCCCGACAACGCCACCGCTGCCGCCCCGCGCTGGTGTAACCATGACGCGTCATTTTCGCACTGCAAATAGGGCAAAAAGGAATACTCATGCACACGAACACAACACGAGCAACTCAAAACGCGACTTTCCCGCGCCGTAACAGACAAAAACCTACCCTCTACCAACACATCCTGTCCGACCTCGCAGTTGAGACCAACCAACTCAAAACCCCAGTTTCGCCCACCACACCAACCAAAACCCGGAATAAAAACAACACCAAATGTCCTATAGCCCGTGAAGTCGGTAGTGAAGTCGCACGGAAACGACGGGCCGAGCCCGTGAGGGGTTCAACGGATAAAACTAGACCCCCTAGCCAGTGTGGCTAGGGGGTCTCTCATCAGCAGTCCTGGAACACGTACACGCCACCGTCAGGGGCATCGCACACGATGTAGTCGAAGCTTGCGTCTCGTTCGTACTGGTCGTAATCAAAGTAGCGCACGGCTTCTTCAGGCCAGCCGGCCTGCATCGCTTCGATGGGCTCGGTGAGGTAGTCGCTGAATGAGGGCCACCAGCCTTGATACGCCTCGTAGAACCTCGTTCGGGAGCCACTGCCCTCGTCCCCGGTCTCCTCGCAGTACGCGAGATACGCTGTCCAATCATCTTCGCCGATCCTGAGGTAGAGGTGGCCGATATCGTGTGCCTCGGTTGGGGACATCTCACCATAACCAGGCGGCATGTGCTCAGTATCAAACACCCACATCTCCTCACATCCTTGTGAGGACTTTGCAGGATGAATGTCTTGGGGTGTCACATGGGCTGCGTCGATTGCTGGGACCCATTCCCCGACCAGTCTGCCTTCATTATAGCATCTGAGGCATCCGACCCAGGCTTGGGGTTCGTTCGAGTTGTTGTTTGTCATGGTGACCTCCCGAGTAGGTGGAGGTGAGGCCGGGCAATCCAGCTCGGGTAAAGACGCACACAAACGACCTCACCTCCAACAAACAGCTCGGGGTCGCACTGCGACCCGCCCCCCCCCAGGGGTGAGAGTTCTGAGAGGTTCAACCACTTGGCGAGCTCGCTTACGCGAGCAACGCCCATCAGCGCCCCTACGGGGCGGCAGGGACATTCATCGGAGCAGCGAGACCTATCACTTGGCATCGAGCACGGGACAGTGAGGAGGATGAGGGGGTGAGGGGGGTGAGGGGGGTGAGGGCCAAAGAAAGCCCATCATAAGACCACCGAATGGTCACCATAAGACCACATCACATCAGGTCAACACCTCAGGTCAACACATGGTGTATCGCCTAATGTATCGCCTGTATCGCTTGTGTATCGCTTGTTCGAAACAAAGTGATACAACTTGAAACATGGCTTGAACAGGCAAAACATCTCTAATTTTGTGTGATGTATCGCCTGTATCGCCTGATTTCAAAAAGTATCGCACGCACACGTAAAAAATGGACCCAATACGCCTATATACGCGTGTATATAAAAGTTTTCGACTTTAGGCGATACAGGCGATACAAGGTCAGATTTCTGTTGAGATACCAAGCAAAACGGTGTATCGCTTGTGTGATTTTGGGTGATACACAAGTGATACAACGGGGTTTAAGTGATACAACTCCTGAGGTGAGGTTTCCAAGGTGAGGTTATGAGCATGACCTCCCCATCATTCACTTTCTCCCACGAGATCATGCACGAGTGAGGATGAGCTCGCGCCCCATAGGGGCGCTGTACAGTTGCTCCTCATCGCGCCCGCTAGGGCGCGGTCTCGGATGCTTCTTGAACCCCACCCACAGCACCACGGCGGAGCCTCACTGCTTCCACACGATCTCAACAGACTCAGGAGCAAACCCCTTCTTGCCCTGCTGTGCCCTCCTGAGCGTGACCGTCATGAGGGTGTCGATCATCGTTCGTTGCAGGGCCATAGGAGCCTCTAGAAAGGCCTGAGCAGGGTCTGACGTGCCGAGAATGGGTGCGAGCACTGTTCCGGTGCCAGATGTGAGCCTCTCGGCTTCTAAGCGGGTGATCTCAGCCCGAGCAGCCTTGCGAATGCGAGCAAGATCCTCACCCTCGATCACCTCGGCGTCGTAGTCACGTTCGGCACGAGCAATGCGGGCTCGTTGCTCGGCGATCCGCTCCGAGAACGCGTCCTTAATCTCAGGGTCTGCTTGTTTCTTGCGTCGCCTGAGGTCTTTCCTCTTGAGTCGTTCCACAACGAGAGCCCGAACAAAGTCATCGATAGCACTTCGGGTTCTGTTGAGATGCCCAGCCTTGCACGAGTAGTAACGAGCCCGAGTCCGCACCGGTTCCCCACACACTTCACACCGATAGAGCCCTGCTCCGAGGTGTTTCCTGACGGTCGAGCCGCTCCGGTTCGTCACGCGGGCGGGGTCGTCGAGGAAGTTCTGAACCGTCCACCACTGGTCTGTTTCGACAATCGCATTCCACTGCCCGAGGACGAGCTCGCCGTTCTCATCTTTGACGAGGTTGTCACGCAGGGCTTTACGCCGAGACTCCCCAGTCTCCTGCCGACGAACGTCTTTTGAGGTGTAGACCGAGTACCCGGCATAGCGTGGGTTTCTCAGAATGCCGAGCACCGTTGACGCACTCCACGGGCGATCCTCAGGCACAGGGCGCGGTACCTTGCCCTCGACCTCGCGCCGTGCGTTGCGCTCGAGGACGACTGTCCGGCTGTGAAGTGGCAGGTGTGGCACTCCCAGACCCTCACCGTCCATCTGCGTGCCACTCAGAGCGCGTGCGATGCCTTGGAGCGAGTCTCCGCGCAGGAACGCGGCGTATATGGCTCTGACTCCCTCGGCCTCGTGAGGGATGATCTGACCAGAGGTGGAGTATCCCAGGGGTCTGACACCCTTGGGAGGTCTACCTTGCCGGGCTCGCTGGACGTGGGCACGGGACTGCCGAGCACCCTTGCGCTCCACCTCAGCACGAGCCACAGCGGCCTTGATACGGGCATACATGCGCCCGCCGTCTGTGCTGAGGTCCGCGTCTCCGTTCGCGGTTACGAGGAGTAGTCCTCGCGACTCCGCTCTGTCGATCCAGTCCTCCAGCTCCCGAGGTTGGCGGGTGAGCCGGTCGAGGTCATAGCAGACGATAGCGTCCAGGAGACCGGCCTCGTAGTCGGCGACCATCTGTAGGTAGGCAGGACGTTTCTTCGTCTTGTCTGAAGCCGAGATCGACTGATCAACATAGGTCTCCACGACCTCCCAGTGGCGAAACCGTGCGAGGTTCTCGCAGTCTTCACGCTGGCGCTCGATAGCGAGCCCGTCCATCTCTCTGTCGAGTGAGATACGGAGATAGATGGCTGCGCGGACTGGCTGAGAGGAGGTCTAGTTCATACCTCCAGTTTACTTCTTAGACGTAAGCCCTGTGCGGAATTCGACCACGTCCCCGTCCTGCATGACGTAGTCCTTGCCCTCCATGCGCATCTTGCCGTGGGCACGAGCTTCCGCGATCGACCCCAGCTCCATGAGCTCGTCGAAGGAGATGATCTCGGCCTTGATGAAGCCCCGCTCGAAGTCGGTGTGGATGACACCAGCCGCTTGAGGAGCCGTCCACCCCTTGTGGATCGTCCAGGCCCGCGACTCCTTCTCGCCGGCGGTCAGGTAGGTCTGCAGCCCCAGCGTGTCGAAGCCGACGCGCGCCAGCTTGTCCAGACCGGACTCCTCCTGGCCGTTGTCGTGCAGCATCTCCGCGGCCTCGTCGGGCTCAAGCTCCACGAGTTCGGCCTCAAACTGGGCGTCAAGGAAGATGGCCTCGGCCGGAGCCACCAGCTCGCGCAACTGGGCCTGCTTGGCCTCGTCGTGCATGCCCTCGTCATCCATGTTGAACACGTAGATGAAGGGCTTGGTGGTCATGAGCTGGAAGGAGCGCAGCGCCTCGGCGTCCAGCCCCGCCTTCTCAGCCGCGGCGGACAGCAGCGTGCCCTCCTCCAGGATCTTCAACGCCGCCTGGGCGGTGTCCAGCACGGAAGCATCGGTCTTCTTCCCGCGCACTTCCTTCTCCAGGCGCGGGATCGCCTTCTCCAGGGTCTGGATGTCGGCCAATAACATGTACTTTTTTCTTTACAATCCCTTTTTTGTTTAATGCTTCAAATTCAGGAACTTCTTTTTTAAAATACAAGCCGTCTGTTTTAATTAATACAAGTCCATATTCACTATTTACATACTTTTGTTCGTAGCGTGCGATTCTATCTCTAAACACGCCAGCTACCATTGAAGAAAATGCACGATTATACATTGGAAACTTAAATATTTTTGCTTCGTGAGTAGACAACTCACGTTTACCAATCGTTCCATAAATTTTGTTCCGTAACATTTTATAAAAGAATTTTGTTTCTTCATCCTCTTTTAGTCGATCAATTTTTTCAAAATAATCTTCTAACAGTCCTTTACGTGTTCGGAAAGTATACGTTTCTAGTATTTCTAATGCTTTTACATCATAAAAATCCATAATTAACTTTAATTCAATTTCAGTAACTGTTAATGTACGACTAAGATTTTTTCGATATTGTTGAAAATGTGAACCAAAAGCAGTATACGTACTTTCTTTTGCAATTGCTTCAATGGCAACTTTTACAAAAACGAACGTTGATAATTCTTTGTATGGTTGAGGTTTATCATAACTAACTAACCGCTCTAATAATTTTTCTTTGTCAAAACGCACATTTTCTAGGTATACATTCGATGGCAGTTTATAGTTTCTCATGATATTTGTATATGCTTCAGCAAAATCATATTCAATCATTCGTTCATTAGGAACAAGTAACTCTTTGTTATACTTGCTTCCTGAAGTTGCTCCACGATAACTATCTGTATCAGGATAAAAAGGGATTTTTTGTGGATCATCCCATCCAAGGTAATGGATTTGCGAAGTATTTTTAGTAGAATTTACATAGATGTCTTTCAAAATATAGTGGTTTCCGTTAAATCCATCTAATTTGGCACGTGTTAAATAAGTTAATCCTAACATTGTTTTTACTTTTTTTTGAAATGCATCAGATTTCATTACCTCATTGCTCATAAGTTCCACCTAACTTTTAGTATTTAAATTTCATTTTTTGTTCGCTCATTTCATCGATTAAACGACCTAACTCTTCGATGAATTGATTTTGATATGTGTCCATCATACTAGATTCTTCACTTCTATTACGCCCTACTTTATTTCTAAATAGATAAGGCTCTACATTCATAGCTTCGCTTGCATTATCAATTAATCCTTCAAGAGTATCAATATTCATTACTCCAGAAGGTGAAAAACCTCCTCCTCGGCCATTTCCGTAATCAGATGCCATATCATAGAAATCATTCGTATGATAAATTTCTAGTAATTCTTTTTGGTAAATTTGAACGAGTTTTTCATTTCGACCTTGTTGAATCTCTTGAAAAGTTTCTGAAGAATCGTAATCTATATTTGATCCATAGGCTTGATTGTATGCATTCTTTGTATAAGCACCTGTATAGTTTTCTCCTCTATTCTCTGCCGATACTTCATTGACAAAATCTTGGAAAACATACTTAGAACCTGATGGAATAAAGCCACGAGCTTGGAAATTTTTCATGCGTCGACTTGCTTCTTTAAATACATTCTGGAATTTTGCCATGGGTTATTCTCCTGTTCATTACTTCTTTCTGTTAATTATAACAGAATAACTCTTTTTCGAAAAAAGGTTATTCATACTTGCGCCATTCGTCCACAATTATATTGCCGATTCGTTGAATCATTGCTGGCTCGGGGTATTTTTCCATTAGACGATAGACAGGTTTATACTTGGTAATAACAGCGTCTTTCCGATCAGACCATGCTCTTGGATAATTATTTGTATCATCCATGTATTGGCGTGTACATACACGAATCATGTTCTCTTGTTCTGGCGCTAATTCTATTGCTGATCCCACTCTTTTGTCATTGGATTCCATTCACTCACACTCGCTTCCTTTAAGTCTACTAAGATTACTTTTCCAATATGCCAGTCAAACGCCTCAAAACGGCCACAGTCCCATTTTTTTACGTTACTAATACATTTATACCCATAACGTCTTGCAACCTCTTTGATGCGCTTATAAGGGTGATCAGAAGCTAACGACTTTCTCTTTTGCTTACTCATTTGTTACACGCCTTTCATATTTTTTAAGCTAACCACAGTTAGGTGATTTAATTGAACTTGTAACGCTTCATCGGCTTCTTTTTCACATACGATAATTTTTACTAATGCCGAATTATCGTAAATCGTTAAACATTCCGCACGTATCTTACCTTGAAACGGTTTTACAGAACACCAATAAATGCCGCCAACTTTTACATTACTTTTTGTCCGTTTTCTTTTAATCGGTACATCGAATCTTCTTCCTTCTGAATGAATATAATTTTCAGTGATCACACATTTTCACGCTCCTTGTTTTCAAATAAAAAGAGGTCTTCTATCTTTAAATCTAAAGCATTTGCTAAAGAATAGGCTAATTCTAACGATGGTTTTTGCTTTTCTTGTTCTATCCTGCTAATCGTCATACGTTGACAACCTATTTTCATGGCTAATTGTTTTTGTGTTAGATTTCTTCTATCTCGCCATTTTTTCAATTGATTTCCCTGGAGCATCCAAAAATTGACTGTCATTTAATAGGTCACCGTCCTTTTGAGCTTCGTAATTATTGACTATTTGATTACAAACAGGACAAGGTTTAACCTTTAAAATGCCAAAAAGTGAATCAAATTCTTGTACCACTCGTTTGTCATTACACCACTTACACATTTTTTTCACCGCCCATTAATCGATAGTCTGGTGTTTGTCGTTCGTCATTGAAAATAAACAAATGATTTTTTGAGTTTGCAAATAAACGACTGTAAATCCGATGCCCATAAATTGCTTGAATCTGTAAGTTTGTTAGATTCGTTGTAATAATCAATCCTTTTCCTTGGCGACCATCAACGATTGCATTTAATACGCGAATCATAAAGTCAGTAGCTCGCTTATTCGTTTCAATGCTTCCTACCTCTGCTCCTAAATCATCAAGTACAAAATAATCAGCGTCTAGCGCCAGTTGTACCGCTCGTGCTTCAGTTAGATACTCACTTTCATCGTCATAACTATTTCGAATACGTCGCAATAATTGATCCAGACTGAAAAATAAACACGAGTAACTCAAATCGTTATATTCATTCAATTTTTTTAAAATACTCATTGCTAAATGACTTTTTCCAACGCCAACTGGTCCACTAAAGACCGTAGTAAATGCTGGCTGTTGCTCTTCTTCTTGTTCTTGCTCAATTGATTTATTATTTTCTAAACGTAATCGGTAATACTCCCTCGCTTGATTTATAGCAAATTCTTTGGCCTGTTCTGCTTCAGTACCTGGTTTCGCATGGTAATTTTCAAAGCAAGCGGATTGCAGTGTTGAATCAGTATAAACACTGTCTTTTAAAAGAACCTCTTGTGTAGTCCGTCGCTTCTTCCTGTCAAAAGCTTGTTCGAATCTCTTTTGTTCTTCTTCCCTGATACGTTCTTCCCTACAAGCTAGACAAAACGGTTCAAAGTCTTTAAAAACTTTTAATCGAGTACCGTGAATTTCGCAACGTTCGTCTATTTCATGCACTTGTGATAAATACTCAAAGTAATTCGTCCCAGTCACTCATACTCCCACCTTTTTGGTTATTATCATTCTTGCGCTTGTTGTAATAACCAGATAAATGTTTTTTCACCTTTTCAGGTGTATCTAGTTTTTTTGTTTCCCAAGATTTTAGAATGGTATCCAAATAGTTATAGCTCTTAGCCCCATTTTTCAACATTTCATCAATGGCCAATATAACAATTTCGTCATATCCTCCAAAATCTTCTACCCAAAAATTAATCGATTCCATAATCGTTGGTGCTTCTGCTGGGTGGACTTGAGTTAACCAGTAGGAAACAGCTTTACTATCTTTTGTCTTATCTACACTAGAATAAGCAGCAGTTTCTTTTGTTTTTATTTTATTTTCTTTGTTTTTATTTTCTTTTATTTTATTGCTATTTTTTTCGGTAGCAATCGCATTAGCATTTTTAGGTTTGCTATTTTTTTTTGATGGCTTTGCTATAGCATTGCTATCCGTTTGCCATTTTTTTGCTATATTTTTATTTTCCTCATTCATAGCATTTGACTCATTTTGATTTTGTGACCAGCGTTTTTCAGCGCCTTTTCTACCTGCTTCAGAACGTTTTTTTGATTTTTCTTCCATAAAGGCCATTCGTTTATTCAATCCTTCGGAGTAAAAACACTCACCGTCTTCGGTGAAGGCAAATAACCCAAAGTCTTCAATAACTGATTTAATGATTGAAGTATCTACACGAAGATCAAAGGCTATCGTATTATAATCTTTGATACTCGTGTAGTTTCCTTCTTCCCTTAATCGTTCTAACAACATAAAATACACGCCATAACCTTCTGCACCAAATTTCATGCGTACTGGAATTAACTCATCAGAATTTCGTGCATTGCTATCATGAGAAAAGTAAGGTTGTATATTTTTCATATACTTGCTTTTCTCCTTTTCGGGATTTTATTTCCTACCTGAATTTATTTATCTCTAAAAATTGGTTCGTCTAAACGGATAGCTTTTATCAGTGCATAAGTTTTATCGTATGCCATATTTGGCGACCAAGTCACAAAATATTTAACATCGCATATTGCATATGTTTTTGATAGTTCATTTAATTTTTCAGCAATATTATCAGTAAATTCAAACCATTCAATACTATATTGTTTATTCATTGTTTTTTTCTCCTCTTCTTTTATGCCAAGAATTTTCGAACATAGTTTCCAACCAGCTTTTCTATATTCATCCAAAAAATTTGATTTTCCTATTTCTTGTTTATCCATTACTTTCCACCTTCTAATACCTTAAATGTACTTTTACGCTCGTCTATTAACGCTTTATTTATCTCATGCTGATTCCAAGGAGCAATCATTTTAACTGTATATTCAACAACCAACTCAACAAATTCATAATGAATATCATTAATTGAAATAACTTCATAAGCCATTTTCCTATCTTCAGCAAATATAATATCACCGACTTTTACCATTTTTTTGGTGTCTCTGCTTTGATCATAACGATCGATTAGCTGAGCCTGTTTTTTATATTCATTACAATTAGTTGGCTCTCCGACTTTTTGTGCCAAAACATCGATTTCTAATCTTATAGATTTGCTAAAATACAGTTTTTTTATTTCGAGTATGCGAATAATAATATATTTATATCCCGCATACTCAAGAGAATCACCAATTCGAATCTTTTCGTTAAATCCTTCTTTGTATACTTTCAGGGAAATTAGCAATGGCTATTCCTCCTACAATAAACCGCCGTCAATCAGCAATAATTCGCCGTTTCCTTCAAGGTTTTCTAACTGAATAAAAGCTTCTTCAACACCTGTTTTTACCCCATCTTCTGAAAAACTTTCAGCAAGCATTTTGAGTGCTTCGTATTTATCAATTGTTTTCATTTCCTCGAAAAACTCTTTTTCGTCCTCAACTTCGCAAACAAGGTCATTGTAAAGTTTTAAGCATTGTTTTTCGTCTTCAGCAGCGATTAATGCAAAATAAGGGTCTTTCATTTCATAGAATTTCATTTATTTTTCCTCCTCAACAAAATCAACAATCTCAACACCTACAATATAATCTTTCAAACGATACCATTCATCTTCAACCAACAGTTCTTCTTTATCATTTTTTAAAGTCATAGCGAACCACTCTTCGCAGTCAGCATCTGCACTAAGCAATCTGAAATTGATTGGATTTTCTTTAAATTTCACATCATATAAATCATCTTCACCTAGTTCTAAGATATCTAATCCTTTACAATTTCCACCTTTTTCAAAAACAATAAATCCTTTGTAGTCCCATTGTTGGAAACTCACTTTAATTGTATGAGTTCCCCATTGGATATTTGGATCATAATTTTCCATCGCTGCTCCTCCTAGTCATATTCGATTTCAGTATCGTAACTGTTATAAATAACGTTTACGTGTTCGTTTACTTCTTCGTCTTTCTTTAGCCAATATGGCCGTTTTCCATTTCTCAGAGGTATTCCAATTCCATCGATGAAAGTTTCGTTATTGTGCACAACGTTAAACGTGATATACTCTGCTATTTCTTCTAAAGTTTCATAGTCATAAAAGAAGTGCCGAAATTCTGCAAACCATTCTTCGTTAAAAAATTCTGGATCAAGTTCTACTTTCACTTTGTCACGTCTTACTAATTCAATGTTAAATTGTTTCATTCTACTTCCTCCTCAAAAGTATTTAAAACGGCAACCATATGTCCGTTATCGTGCAAATATTCTAGTAAGTCTTCAATTTCACATATATCTACATCTTCTGTACCATAATAAATACCATCAATAATTAACGCTAAATCTAAAAAGCTTAGTTTCCCTGGTTTCATTCCGCTTCCTCCCCTAACCCATAAATTAGGGCAACAGCAATTTCCATTTCATGTAATTGCGATAATGCAAATTCGTCACGCCACTTTTTAAATTCTTCAGTTGCTGGTAAGTAATCTTCGTATGAGCCAGCTTCAAAATCCATTTTTAACTCTTTTTCATCTTCTACTGCCATAACCATCCGTAGACATCCTGTAAAGGTCATTCCATCATCAAGATATTTTCTAAAAAATATGATTCGTTCCTTTACTACTTTTGGTAAATTCATACGTGGAGTGCTTACTTTGTTAATCTCCTCTTCTTCAACAACTCTGAAGCCATAAATGTTATTACAAGCTGTTCTGATTTTTTCAGACATTAAATTCCCTCTCTTTCTATTACTTGTATTTTTTTGCATATTGCTTATACGATTGGCTACCACCTATTTATTCAAATTGTATTTCCATTAATTCAACT
>OKMX01000281.1_pt1 | contig 11137 bp, 10 predicted proteins | sample 1613551 | NCBI WGS metagenome assembly OKMX01 (sample SAMN04436865, study PRJEB24849) | human gut metagenome | biome: human gut; feature: NICU; material: stool | host: Homo sapiens | place: USA: Saint Louis, MO | collected 2011-10-01 | reverse complement strand
GCAAGGCAGCGATTACCTACCGCACCGCAAACCTGTCACCCGCTGAGTTCGGCGACTCGCCCAGCAGGAGCTCGGTGATGTCGGCGTAGCCGCGGATGAGGGCCTCCTGCTCCTGCGGCTGGGCGGACAGGACCTCGTCCTCAAAGGCCTGACGCAGTGCGGCGGTCGAGGCGAAGGGGCGGTGCTCCCACGCGCGCTCGGCCGGCCAGGTGGCGTCGGCGTAGAGGCGCGAGAAGACCTCAACGAACTGCTCGCGCTCCATCTCGTTGACCTCGTCCAGGCCCACCGCCCGGCCATGGACGAGTGCGACGTCGGCCCCGTCCTGACGGCCCAGGTGGAAGAACAGCAGGTTGAGGATGACGGCGGTCAGCGCACCGATCGTCACGCCCGAGCCGAAGAGGATGGCCAGCCAGCTAGGCATCATCGAGGCGATATCGGGCTTGAAGGTCACCAGCAGCGCCAGCCCCACCGAGGTCGAGACGATGACGGCGTTGCGGTTGTCATGCATGTCAACCTTGCCGAGGGTCTGGATACCCACCACTGCCACCGAGGCGAACATCGCCAGGGAGGCTCCGCCGATGACGGGGGAGGGGATGGCGGCGACGACGGCAGCGGCCTTGGGCAGCAGGCCCAGCACGATCATGATGACGCCGGCGCAGGTGACCACCCAGCGTGAGCGCACCCGCGTCAGGCGCACCAGACCGACGTTCTGGGCGAAGCAGGTGTAGGGGAAGGAGTTGAGCACCCCGCCCAGCATCGTCGACAGGCCATCAGCGCGCAGGGCGTTGGCCACGTGCGTGGGCGTGATGCGCTTGCCGACGACCTCGCCGGTGGCGAAGACGTCACCAGTGGTCTCCACCGCCGTGACAGCCATGACGATGAGCATGGAGACGATGCCGGTGACGGTGAAGGTGGGGATGCCGAAGTAGAAGGGCGTGGTGATGCCGACCACGGCCGCCTCGCCCACGCCGGAGAAGTCAGTGTCACCCAGGACCCAGGCCAGGCCCGTGGCCACCACGAGGCCAATGAGAACCGAGATCGTGGACATGAAGCCCTTGAAGACACGCTGGACGAGCACGATGAGGGCGATGGTGAGCATGGCGTAGCCCAGGCCTCGCAGGGTGGGGCCGGCAGGATCCGCCCCCGCGGCGCTGGCCTGGGTACCCCAGGCGACGATGTCCCCGGCGGACACGCTCATCAGCGTGGTGCCCATGACCGTCAGGAGCGTGCCGGTGACTACCGGCGGGAAGAAACGCAGCAGGCGGGCAAACCACGGCGCAACGAGGAAGGTGGCGAGACCGGCAGCGATGATCGAGCCGTACATCGCCGTCAGCCCCTGCGTGCCACCGGCACCGCCTGAGGCTGCCAGGCCGATGGCGATGAGCGGCGAGACCGCGGTAAAGGTCACACCCTGGATGAGGGGCAGGCGTACACCAATCTTCGGTCCCAGGCCGGCGGACTGGATGATCGTGGCGATACCGCAGGTCAGGAGATCGGCGTTGATGAGGTGGACGGTGGTGGCCGCGTCCAGGTTCAGCCCGGAGGCGATGACCAGGGGGACGACGACGGCGCCCGCGTAGAAGGCCAGGACGTGCTGGACCCCGAGGACGGCAAGGCGTCCGAAGGGAGGAACGGCGTCAACGGGGTCCTTGGGGCGAGGGGAGGAGGAGACAGGATCGGCGACACTGGGAGGCTGGCCGTAGGACATACGAAAGGGACTCTCCTAGGATGGGGCGGACATACCGGGGCGCCTTGAGAGCCCGTTGCGTGCGCTCCCACCGTGGGGAGGACAGCGCGCGGCACGGGAGATGACGTCTGCGACCCGGCAGCCGCCATGCTACTGAAGGAATCTTGATGTCTGCCCTTCCTCCTGTGCGTCCCGCCTATGACCCACACACTCAGGTGGTTCTTGATGCGCTGGACGCTGCTGGTCTCGACCTTCCCCTGAACGAGGAGACCTTGCCTGCCTGGCGCAGGCCGGTCGAGGTCACGCGCCAGCGCCTGCTGGACCGGCACCCGGACCTGGTAGCGACCGAGCGTGAGATCAGTCGCGAGGACGGCTCGGCGATGACGCTCGCCGTCGTCCGCACAGGCCAGGACGCTCTGGTCCGTCCTGACGAGGCGGGAGCGGGTGCGCCGTTGTTCCTCTCGCTGCACGGCGGGGGACGGGTGGTGGGCAACCGGTACGACGACGTCGTACGTTGCGTGCCGTGGATGCGGCGATGGGGAGGGGTGATCGTCTCCCCGGAGTACCGGTTGGCTCCTGAGCACCCCTCGCCCGCGGCGACGCGGGACTGCGTGAGTGCGTTGCGGTGGGCGCATGTGCATGCTGAGGAGCTGGGCTGTGATCCGCAGCGGATCATCGTCACCGGTCCGAGCGCTGGGGGAGGACTGGGCATGTGCCTCGCGCTCGCCGGCCGCCAGCCGGGCGGACCTCGTGCGCTGGGTTATCTCCTGGATTACCCCATGCTCGACGACCGCACCGGGATGCAGGACCCCGACGGCGTCGTCCGGCCTTCCTCTGCGGCGCAGTACCCGCAGGACGGGCGCTGGCCGGCGTCCTGGAACAACTGGGCGTGGGACCAGGTCCTTGGCGAGCGGAGAGGAGGCGCGAAGGTGACTGAGGAGGACGCCGCCTCCCGCGCCCGCGACCTTGGCGGGATGGGCGCTGTCTTCCTCTCCGTGGCCTCTGCGGAGGTCTTCCGTGACGAGGTCGTGGAGATGGCGAGCAGGATCTGGCGCGACGGCGGAGACTGCGAGCTGCACGTCTATCCCGGCGGGACCCATGCCATGGAGGTGGTGTGCAGCACCTGGTTGGCGCGTGACCTGGAGCAGGCACGTCAGTCCTGGCTGGAGCGTCTCCTTCAGCCGCAAGACCCGGCCGAGAACCTGCGGCGGGTCATCGCCAACGGCACCTACCCGGGCCTGCTAGAGCCTGCAGCGCACTGAGGCAGGGTGCCCGGGAGCACGCCGCCCGCCGTTCAGCGGCCAACTGAGGCTAGGAGCGGGCGGTAGTGGGACTTGATTGCTACCAGGTAGGAGTCGGTGTCTCCAGCCTGCGCGGTCCGCAGCATCTGGCGGTGCGAGGTGGCGGTGTCCAGGATGTCCTTGGGTTCCGGGGCTCGCAGAAGCGGGATGAGCAGGACGTGGACGGCCCACAGTGCGTCGGTCAGGTGCCGGTAGAGCGGGTTGTCCAGCCGCGCCAGCAGCTGGGAGTGGAAGGCGCGGTCCTGCTCGGGGAATGGCTGTCCCCGGCGCGCCAGCTCCTCCATCTCCTCCACCGTTGCCTCGATCTGGGGGTCCTGGTGTCCTTTCCACGCGCGGACCACCTCGGGGGCCAGGGCAGTATCGAGCGTCGCGCGTAGCTCGACGACGTTGAGCAGGCCCTGGTAGCCCTTGTCACGGTTGAGCAGGCCGCGGAAGACGAGCGACTCCACCATGGGACGCATCGAGGCCTGGCCGACGAAGGTTCCATGACCGTGGCGGACCTCGACGATGTCGAGGGCGACGAGGGTGCGCACTGCCTCGCGTACTGACGAGCGGGAGACGCCCAGGTCCTCGCACAGCTGGGACTCGGTGGGCAGCGGGTCCCCGGGCTGGAGGTGCGCCTGGATGATGTAGTCCTTGATCGCCTGCATGGTGAGCGTCGCCTGAGTGGTTGGGGCTGGGCTCAAGGACGGATAGGCGCTGCGTAGGTCGGATGAGACCGTGGTGGTGCCGCGCGCGGAGGGCCTTGCGATTGTCATGGCTCTATTGTCCTTGCCTTGGACTCTGGGGTGGTCTGTGTTACTTCATTCTACCAACGTCAGACAACAGACGTCCGACCTTCAGGAGTGCTTCAATGGCGATCACGACTCCCCGTCCTTCCCGCCGCGGTTTTCTTCAGCTGACCTCGACGCTCGGTGTGGCCGCAGGCCTGGCCGCCAGTGAGACTGTCACTCACGTGGAGGGAGTGGGAGACATCGTCTCCTCCGACCCCGCCACCGCTCCCTCCTTCAGCCATCTCTTCGGTACCGATGCCACCGGCCGTGACATCTTCTCCCGCGCGGTCTACGGCGCCAGGGTCTCGCTCGTCGTGGGCCTGAGCGCCACCGGTATCGCCCTGGCCCTGGCTACGGTGCTGGGCGCCGTGGCGGCCACCAGCCGCAAGTGGATCGGCGAGGCCGTCATGCGCGTGCTCGACGTCGTCATGTCCTTCCCCGGTATCGCGCTGGCCGCGGTGCTGGTGCTGGCGATGTCGACCCGGCTGCCGATGGTGCCCGTCATCATCATCGCGACCGCGGTCGTCTACACCCCGCAGCTCACCCGAGTCGTGCGGGCCAACGTCCTGGCTCAGTTCGGTGAGGACTACGTGGCCGCTTCCAAGGTGATGGGCGCTCGTGTGCCCTGGATCCTGGCCAAGCACGTCGTGCGCAACTGCGTGGCCCCGATCATGGTCTACGCCACGGTCCTGGTGGCTGACGCCATCGTCTTCGAGGCCTCACTGTCCTTCATCGGTGCGGGCATCACCTCGGTCAACACCCCGACCTGGGGCAACATGCTCTCCGAGGGCAAGGCACTGCTGCTGTCAGGGCACTGGTGGCCGACCTTCTTCCCCGGATTGATGATCCTCATCACCACGCTGTGCCTCAATGTCCTGTCCGAGGGCCTGACCGACGCCATGGCCTCGCCGCGTATCCGCGCCAACGTCGACGTCGAGGCGGACGAGGAGGCGATGCAGACCGAGCACGCTTGGAAGGAGGCCGGGGCCGCGGTGCGCTCGCACGCCGATCTGCCCGCCGATGCCGTCACCCAGGCGCAGGTCTCCGAGCTGACCGGGCTGGTCGAGCCTGCCGCCGAGGAGACTCCTCTGGAGGAACGCCTGGTCACGCTGCGCCGGGCCGAGCTCGCGCGCCAGGACCGACTGGTCTACCCCACCCCCGAGGCCGAGCCGGTCCTGGAGGTCAAGAACCTCTCGATTGCTTTCCCGGCACAGCACGGCGACGTCAACATCGTCGACGACGTCTCCTTCTCCGTTCGCCCCGGCGAGACCATGGGGCTGGTGGGTGAGTCCGGCTGCGGGAAGTCGATCACCTCGATGGCCGTCATGGGGCTGCTGCCTCCGACGGCGCGCATCACGGGTGAGATCCTGTTCAAGAGACGCAACATCTTGGAGATGACGCCCGCGGAGCACAACGCCCTGCGAGGTCACGAGATGAGCATGATCTACCAGTACGCCTTGTCCTCCCTCAACCCCTCGATGCTCATCCGTTCCCAGATGAAGCAGCTGACTCGCCGAGGGGGCACCCGCAGCGCCGAGGAGCTGCTCGAGCTGGTTGGGCTGGACCCGGTCCGCACGCTCAAGCTACCCGCATGAGCTGTCCGGCGGACAGCGTCAGCGCGTCCTGATCGCGATGGCCCTGACGCGAGACCCGAGCCTGGTCATCGCTGACGAGCCCACCACGGCCCTGGACGTCACGGTCCAGAAGCAGGTGATCGACCTGCTCAACGACCTGCGCGAGAAGCTCGGCTTCGCCATGGTCTTCGTCAGCCACGACCTGGCACTGGTTGTCAAGGTCGCCCACCGGGTGACGGTGATGTACGCGGGCCAGGTGGTTGAGCAGGCGGGGACCAGTGAGCTGCTGACCAACCCCGTCCACGAGTACACCCGGGGCCTGCTCGGCGCGGTCCTGTCCATCGAGGCAGGCTCCAACCGCCTCCACCAGGTGCGGGGCACCGTTCCCAGCCCCTCAGAGTTCGTCAAGGGTGACCGCTTCGCCCCGCGCTCGTCCTACCCCACGGTCGGCCTGGACACCCGCCCGGTGCTCAAGCCGGTTGCCGCCGGCAGCGACCACTTCTACGCCGTCACGCCTGAGCTTGAGGCGATCCTCGCCAAGGAGGCCATGTCATGAGCGCCCAATCCGCTTCCACCTGGGACCCGCAGACCGACCCGGTGATCGAGCTGCGTCACGCTCACGTCATCCACAAGTCCCGCACCGGCAAGCTGTTTCGCCCGGACACGGTGCATGCCGTCAACGACGTCTCGCTGACCGTACGCCGCGGAGAGACCCTGGGTCTGGTGGGTGAGTCCGGCTGCGGTAAGTCCACCACCGCCCGTGTCATGGCGGGGCTACAGCCCCTGACCAAGGGTGAGGTGTACTTCAAGGGACGTCGCCTGGGCAGCTCGGCGGCGGACCGTAAGGCCCTGGGCCGCTCGGTGTCCGTGGTCTTCCAGGACCCGGCCACGGCGCTCAACCCACGCATGATCGTTCACGACACCCTGATCGATCCGCTCAACGTCCACGGCATCGGTTCCCCGAAGGAGCGCGAGGCGAGGGTACGTGACCTGCTGCACCTGGTGGGACTGCCTCCCAGCGCCCTGGAGGTCCTGCCCCGGCAGATCTCTGGCGGGCAGCGTCAACGCGTGGCCATCGCCCGAGCACTGGCGCTAGAGCCGGACATCATCGTCGCGGACGAGCCCACCAGCGCCCTGGACGTGTCCGTGCGCGCCCAGGTCCTCAACCTCCTCCAGGACCTCAAGAGCGCGCTCGGTCTGGGGCTGGTCTTCATCAGTCACGACATCAACACCGTGCGCTACGTCTCCGACCGCATCGCCGTCATGTACTTCGGTGAGATCGTCGAGATGAACACGACCCAGGAGATCTTCTCCCGCCCGCAGCAGGACTACACCCGCACCCTCCTGGGCGCGGTGCCCAGCCTGCTTGAGGCATGACTGCAACCCCTGTCCCATCAACGTTAGGAAACACCACTATGGATACCCGATTCACCGGTGTCATCCCCCCTGTCATCACGCCCTTCAAGGACGGCCGGATCGATCTGGACAGCCTGGACCACCTCGTTGACCTTCTCATCGACGCCGGTGTCAACGGCCTGTTCCTCCTGGGATCCTCCGCCGAGACCGCCTACCTTACTGACGCCCAGCGTGAGCTGGTGGTCACGCGTGTGGTTGACCGCGCCGCCGGCCGTCTGCCCGTGCTGGTCGGTGCCATTGACACAACAGCGAATCGCGTCATCGAGCACGCCCGCCGGGCCCAGGCGTTGGGGGCTGACGCCATCGTGGCGGCCTGCCCCTTCTACGCCATCAATGACATGACCGAGATCGCTGAGCACTTCACCGCCATCCGTCAGGCCGTGGACCTGCCGCTGTTTGCCTACGACGTGCCGGTGCGCCTGAACGGCAAGAAGCTCGCCGTGGACATGCTCGTGCGTCTGGGTGGCCTGGGGGTGCTCGACGGCGTCAAGGACTCCTCTGGCGATGACGTCGCCTTCCGGCGCCTGGTGGCCGCCAACGAGGAGGCTGGGCACCCGCTGGTGCTGCTGACCGGGCATGAGTGCGTGGTCGACGGCATGCTGCTGCTGGGCGGGGACGGGATGGTACCGGGCTACGGCAACGTCGAGCCCCGCCCCTACGTTGAGCTGTGGCAGGCGGCCCAGCGTGGCGACTGGCAGGAAGCGCGGCGGATCCAGGACCGGATCTGCGCTGGTTTCGAGATCGTCTTCGTGCCGCAGGGGCGCTCGGCTGACGCCTCGGGCATCGGGGCGTTTAAGACCATCATGGAGGCCCAGGGTACGATCGCCTCGAACGAGATGGCCTTCCCGGTACGCGCGCTGACGGGCGAGACGAAGGAGAAGGTCGTGGCTATCGCCCGAGAACAGGGGCTGATCTGACATGAGCACGCGGGACGACTCGCGCCCGGGCACCGAGGAGGAGCCTGTCCTCGTTGGTGTGGACCTCGGAGGGACCAAGATCGCCGCCTGCCTGGTGACGGTCAGTGGTCAGCTGCGAGGCGAGGTCCACCAGGTCCCCACTCCTGGGCGGGAGGGTCCCGCGGCCATGCTCGCTGCGATCGCCGGGCTAGTCGGCCAGGTCGTCGCCGCTGGCACCCATGACGGGCGCTCGCCCCGCCCACTGGCGGTCGGGATCGGCTCGGCCGGCATCATTGACGCACGCAGCGGGGTGGTGCTCTCGGCCACCGACGCGATCGCCGGGTGGCCGGGGACGAACGTGGCCGACGGCGTGGCTCGCCTCCTGCCCGGTGCCGGGGTGCTGGCCCCTGACGGCCAGGCACCGCTCGTGCACGTCGATAACGACGTCAACGCCTACGCGGCTGGCGAGGCGTGGCGGGGAGCCGGGCACGGGGCCTCTAGCGCCCTGGTCGTAGCGGTAGGTACCGGGGTCGGCGGTGCGCTGGTCCTGGGCGGAGCTGTGCATCACGGCACCCACTTCCTGGCCGGCGAGATCGGGCACATGCCGAGCCAGGCCGCGGCGGGCGAGCCGTGCACCTGCGGCAAGTCCGGTCACCTGGAGGCCGTAGCTGCCGGCCCGCAGATCGCTCGCCGTTACCGCGAGGCCACGGGGGAGACCTCGGTGACCACGGCGCTGGAGGTTGAGCGCCGCGCGCAGGGTGGCGACGTCGTCGCGCAGCGGGTCTATGAGGAGGCCGCGGTCGCGCTGGGGCGGGGCATCGCCCAGATCGTCACGGCGGTGGACCCGCAGCTCGTCATCATCTCCGGAGGACTCGCACGCTCCGGGGACCTGTGGTGGCAGCCGCTGCGACGCACGGTGGCTGACGAGCTCATCGAGCTCATCGCGGACTCGACTGAGCTGCTTCCTGCAACGTTGGGGACGACGGCGCCGATCATCGGCGCCGCGCACGAGGCCTGGCTGCGTCTGCCGCAGGCCGCTGGTGAGAGGAACGAGGCATGATGACGAGCACGATGACCAAGACCGAGATCCTTGACCGGCTGCGCGGTGGGCTCATCGCCTCTGCCCAGGCCTATCCGGGCGAGCCGATGCGTGACCCGCGCACGATGGACGAGGTAGCGCAGGCCTGCGTGGCCGGCGGCGCCGTCGGCATCCGTGCCCAGGGACTGGCCGACCTGGCCCTGATCACCCAGCACGTGGACGTCCCGGTGATCGGACTGTGGAAGGACGGGCACGACGGGGTCTTCATCACCCCAACCCTCACCCACGCCGTGGCCGTGGCTGCCACCGGCTGCCAGATCGTGGCGATGGACGCCACCCGCAGGCCCCGCCCTGACGGGCGGACCTTTGCTCAGACCGTCGCAGGCCTGAAGGAAGCATTCCCCTCTGTGCTCGTCATGGCCGACTGCGGGTGCCTGGAGGACGCCCAGGCGGCCCAGGACGGGGGAACGGACATGCTGGGTACCACGCTGGCTGGCTACACCGGGGACCGGCCCAAGACTGACGGCCCGGATATCGAGCTGGTGGACCAGGTCGCGGCCATCGCCCAGGTCCCGCTCATCGTCGAGGGGCGGGTTCACACGCCTGAGCAGGCTCGCACCGTCATGGAGCACGGGGCCTTCGCCGTGGTGGTCGGTACCGCGATCACCCATCCCACGACCATCACCTCCTGGTTCGTCGACGCCGTCGCCCGTCACTGACGGCGGCTGAGCCCTCCCGCACCGCACCACGGTGGGCCGGTCCCTACGCTGTAGCGCACAGGGGCCGGCCCACTGTCGTGTGATCCTCATGTGGCTGGCGGGCCTGAGCGGGGGCAGGGCACAGTCTCATCGGGTTGTGGTTGGTGTGACACATGTGACCCAGGAGGCAGCGTCGGAGTGAAAAGTGACGTTCTCCGCCCCGAATCTGTCCGTCGTATCTGACAAAACCGCCGTTTTATGCATAGCGTTACGGCCAGCGGCACCGAACCGACCGGTGCCCACCCACGAACTGAGAGGCAGATACATGTCCGTCAACCGCACTGAGCTCATCGCCGCCATCGCCGAGAAGGCTGGCCTGACCAAGACCGACGCCGACGCCTTCCTCGGCGCCTTCCAGGAGGTCCTGGTTGAGAACGTCGCCAAGGGCGAGGCTGTCAAGATCACGGGTCTCATGGGCGTCGAGCGCGTCGAGCGCGCTGCTCGCACCGGCCGCAACCCCCGCACCGGTGAGGAGATCCAGATCCCGGCTGGCTACGGCGTCAAGCTGACCGTCGGCTCCGCCCTGAAGAAGGCCGTCGCCAAGTGACGATCCGCTGACCTCCTCGCCTGGCGAGGACGTCGCGAGCGAGGGCGTGCCACCACGGCTGGTGGCACGCCTTCGTCGTCTGTCCGGGCAGGACAGGGCAGATCCTCCGAGGGGAGGAGGACGGTGTCGGTGTCTCTCCGTAAGGTGTGGCTATGAGCCAGAGCACGCCTTTCGACGCCGTCCCTCCAGCAGGCCCAGGCGGCGAGCACCCCTCCGCCTGGCAGCCGGCCCCTGACGCCGCAGCCCCCGTGAGCGCACCGGAGGCGAGCGTGCCCGCGCTGGTCTGCCAAGGGCTGTGCAAGGCCTTTGGACAGAAGCTTGCGGTGGACCATCTCACTCTGACGGTGCCGGCTGGCTCGGTCTACGGCGTGGTGGGGCCCAACGGCGCCGGCAAGACAACCACCCTGTCCATGGCCACCGGCCTACTCGTCCCGGACGCTGGCCGCGTCCTGGTCCACGGGGCGGACGTGTGGCGGGAGCCTGGCCGGGCCAAGGCCCTGCTGGGCGTCCTCCCCGATGGCCTGCGCACCTTTGACCGGCTCAGTGGCCTGGACCTGGTGACCTACTCAGGCCTCCTGCGTGGACTGGACCGCGAGGTCGTGGTGCCGCGGGCCACCCAGCTCCTCCACGTCCTGGGGCTGTGGGAGGCGGGTACCACGCTGGTGGCCGACTACTCCGCCGGCATGCGCAAGAAGGTCCACCTGGCCTGCGCTCTGGTGCACTCTCCCTCCGTCCTGGTCCTGGACGAGCCCTTCGAGGCCGTGGACCCCGTCTCGGCCCAGACCATCCAGGGGCTGCTGACAGACTTCGCCGGCGCCGGGGGCACGGTCATCATTTCCAGCCACGTCATGGCCACGGTGCAGCGCTTCTGCAGCCACGTCGCGGTCATCGCCGCCGGCCGGGTCCTGGCGGCAGGGACCACGCAGGAGGTTGCGGCCGGGCAGGACCTGGACACGCGCTTTGCCCAGCTGGTCGGGGCGCCGACAACGCGGGAGGAGCTGTCGTGGTTGCGACCCTCGTCCGTCTGAGGTGGCGGCTGACTGTCAACGGGTTGCTGCGCAACGTCTGGGCGGTCATCGGCACGATCGTCGTCGGCACTTGGCGCTTATGGTTGCTCAGTGATTACTGCACTGGTGGCGCAAAATA
>OKMX01000280.1_pt1 | contig 11138 bp, 13 predicted proteins | sample 1613551 | NCBI WGS metagenome assembly OKMX01 (sample SAMN04436865, study PRJEB24849) | human gut metagenome | biome: human gut; feature: NICU; material: stool | host: Homo sapiens | place: USA: Saint Louis, MO | collected 2011-10-01 | reverse complement strand
CACCGAGATCTACACTCTTTCCCTACACGACGCTCTTCCGATCTTCTGAAATGCCCCTCCAGCTCACCGCCCTTGCGCAGAGCCTCCTCGTTGACGTGGAGGCGGCCGAGAAGTCCTAGGAGCTTGGCCTGCGCGCCACCCAGGGTCACCAGGACACGCGGGAGGGTGTCACGCTCGATCTCGAGCTGGCGGTGGTCGCGCTCGTGGGCCGCGGGGGGTGACATGAGCAGGGACGCCGTCGCACCCGTGACCACACGCGCTCCGACGGCCGTCTTCATCGTGGCGAAGGGGTTGCGCTTCTGAGGCATGGCGGAGGAGCCCGAGGCATGGGCGTCCATGACCTCGACCTTCAGGCCTCTTCCCGTTCCTTGGATGCTGCCGTGTTCGAGAAGGTCGCCGACCTGCTGGCCGATGAGAACCGTCGGCTCCACCTGGCGGCGGTGGCCTCAGGACGTCCAGTGATGCGCTACTTCGCCACGCTCCTTGGGTACCTACGGGGCAATGTCGTCCTTCTGGACGGTCCGGACGTGTGGGCTCACGCTGCTGCCGGGATCGACTCGGACAGCGTCGTCATGGTCTCGGTGTTCGACCGCTCACCCGCTCCCGTTGCCGCTTTGATCGAGACTGCCTCCGAGGCGGGCGCGAGCACGGTGATGGTGACCAACCGTCCGGGCGGACCCCTGACGGCAGAGGTCGACCACCTGTTGGCGATCACGAGCCAGTCCAGCCCGATGTTCCGCAGCCGGGTCCCGCTCATGGCCGTGCTGGAAGCCCTCCTGGACGCGATCTGCGTGCGGGTGGAGGGTGCTGACGAGCGAGCGGGCAGGATCGAGGAGTTCTTCGAGCGCGCCGGGAGCTATGTCACCTCATAGACGTGGGTGCGAGCCGCTCCGCGCAGGGCGCTGGCCTCGCACGCTCTGAGCTTGGTAACAACGGTGATAGCTCCTCCCGGACACACTCAGGGCGATCACCGTCATCATCGTCTCCTTCCTCAGGGGGAAGGCATGAGTGCCTAAGCCGGGTACCCTCAGCCAGGAGGCAACTGATCACGCGACGAGGAGGAGCCGTGTCGCCCAAGCCCACTGGCGTCACTGCCGGCGCACATCCCGGCACCTGGGACGAGGACCCGACGGCGGCCTCGATCCTCCTGGCCACGGGGCGGCCGCGTCACGACCTGCTCGTGGTCGCTGAGCCTGCCCTGCTGGCTGAGCTTGACGCCGCGTGGGGACGTCTTGCCGCCCGCGTGCGACTGTCTTTCCTCCCCGGAGTCTCCGCTCCTCAGGTGCCCGGCCAAGAGGACCTGCTGACCTCTCACGACCGCGGGGGCCTGGGTGTGCTCGTGGCGCGCGGTCGCACCTGCCTGTACGAGGGCAAGCCCGCGCGACGGGTGACGGGACTGGCTCGCCTGGCCGCAGGAGCCGGCGTGCGTGCCGCGCTCATGGTCTCGCGCGCCTCCAGCCTTGGCCAGGCCTCGCTGGGTGACTTCCTGGCGGTGGCTGACCACCTCAATCTCACGGGCTCGCCCCTCTTCCCCGCCACCCAGTGCGTGGACGCCTCCTGGGACGAGGACCTCACCAACGCCGTCTCGCGGATCGACGGCGTGCGCGGCGCGGGTGTGGCAGCGCTTGTGCCCGGTCCGGTGCGCCCGTCCAGGTCTGAGGTGACGCTGATGAGCGGGCTGGGAGCGGACGCCGTTGTCATGGACGGTGTGGCTGAGGCGATGGCCCTGGCCGCGCGTGGCGTGCGTGTGGCGGGCCTGGCCTATGTGGATCACGTGGCCGAGGCACACGCGGCGGCTCCCGCTCGCCGTTCGGGGCGACGTGCCGCGGCGCCCAGCCAGGAGGCCTCCGTGACGCATCGCCCGGCGCCCGACGTCGTGCGCGCAGCGGTGGAGACGGTACTGGCCACCCTGCGCTGAGCGGCCCAGTACCCGGACGCCCCTTCTCCTACCCACCTGGACCGTGAGGCTCCAGCCTCATGAAGCCTTTCCTCCTGCTGGCCACGCGTGACGACGACGGCCCCGCCGACGGCGAGTACGAGGCCCTCCTCGCGCGCACGGGGCTCAGCGAGCGTGAGCTCATTCGCCACCGCTTGGAGGCTGAGCCCATGCCGGAGCTGGACCTCGACCAGTGGTCAGGAATCATGGTGGGCGGCTCTCCCTTCAACACCACCACCCCGCAGGAGGAGTAGTCCGCCGTCCAGCTGCGCGTGGAGGCGGAGTTCGACGCGCTGCTGGACCGCCTGGTGGCGCAGGACTTTCCCTTCCTCGGCGCCTGCTACGGCATCGGCACGCTGGCGCGCCACCAGGGCGCGGTCATCGACTCTCGCTACGCCGAGGAGGTGGATGCCCCGCAGATCACGCTGACGCCGCAGGGGCTGGCAGATCCCTTGTGTGCCGGCATGACCAGTCCTTTCCGGGCCTTCGTGGCGCATAACGACGCCATCAGCGTGCCGCCGCCCGGCGCCGTGGTGCTGGCGACCTCCCAGGCCTGCCCGATCCAGATGCTGCGTATCAAGAACAACCTGTACGCCACACTTCGTGGAGATCTACGCCGCTGAATCTCTGGCCTCACGCCGTCGACCGCAAGGCCGCCATCCGCTCGATGGAGGCTGCCCGGCAGGCTGGAGTGCGTCGCTACCTCATGGTCTCGTGGGCGGGTTCCTACGGGCACGAGCCGGTGCCGGCGGACCACCCGCTCCGCGCCTACGCCATGGCCAAGCTTGACGCCGACCGCCACCTGGTGGCCAGCGACCTCGACTGGACGATCCTGGGTCCCGGCACGCTGACCACCGAGCCGGCCTCCGGTGAGATCACGGTGGAACGTGATGAGGATGGCGGCTCCCTGCCGACCTCGCGCGAGAACGTCGCCCGCGTCATCCTCGGTGCCCTGGAGGACGACGCCACGATTCGCAAGGTCATCCCCTTCCACGACGGCCGTACCCCGATCGTCCAAGCGTTGTCCCAGGTCCCGCAGGACTACGCAGACCTGTCCTGAGAAGGAGAAGGTGGGTCAGGCGCGCTGGCTCGGCTGACCTTCTCCTCAACGCGCCAGGCGATCGGCGACGGCGGCCAGCACCTGGCTGGTCCCGCCCTCCACACGGATCGTGGCCAGCTCATCAGCCGCCGTGGGCCCGCGGTTGATGACCACGAGATCGGCGCCCTTGGCCACGGCCTGGCGCACGATCCACAGGCCGGTGAGCACGGCCAGGCTGGTGCCCGCAGCGATGACGACGTCGCACTCACCCGCGGCCTGCATCGCCTTTTCCATCGCTGGCGGCAGGGACTCGCCGAAGAACACGATGTCCGGCTTGAGCAGGCCGGAGCACTTCGAGCAGGTAACCGTCTGAAAGCTGCAGGCCTCGGCCGCCGCGCGATCAGCCTCCGGGGTGATCGCCACCCGCGCCGGGTCGCTCTGGCGCGGGTAGTCGGGGTTGAGGGCGCTCAGACGCTGATCGACCTCGGCGCGCGTGAGCACCCGTCCGCACTCCAGGCACACGACGCGGTCGTAGGCGCCGTGAAGCTCCCAGACGGTGGACTGTCCCGCGCGCGAGTGCAGGCGGTCGACGTTCTGGGTGGCGACGCCGGTGAGGTAGCCGGCCTCCTCCAGCCGCGCCAGGGCCCGGTGCCCCGGCGTGGGGCGAAGCGGTTCCAGGAGCTGCCAGGTGGCGTGGTTGCACGCCCACACCCAGCGGTACCACACCGGATCGGAGACGAACTGCTGGAAGTCGACCGGCTCGACCGGTGTGGTTCCCAGGCCGCGGTAGTCGGGGATCCCGGCGTCGGTGGACATGCCGGCCCCGGTGACGGCGAGCGTGCGTCGGCCCGCCATAAGCGCGGCCACCGCCTCGCCGGCCTCGGCCACCTGGTCGGGCTGCGGCGTCGTCTCCTCCGGCTGGCTGTGGTGCGCCGGTTCCATCGCCGGTCTCCTCCGATTCTTTCTTGTCCTGCCCGGTCAGTCCTGGGCGAAGTACTCCACGAAGCGGCGGATGACGCGGCCGGCCTGGTGCTCGTCCACGCTTGCGCGAGCCTCGGTCAGGACGTCGTCAATGAGGCCCGGGTCGCCGTAGCCGGCGTCGGCGTAGATGGACACGCGCTGCAGGAAGCGCTCGACGTCGAGCTCGGGGTTGAACTGGGTGCCGTAGACGTTGCGTCCCACCCGAATCATGTGGACCGGGCAGTCTGCCGAGCTGGCCAGGAGCGTGGCGTGCTCAGGCACTGCGGCCGCGCCCTCGTGGTGCCCGACGAAGGCGGTAAAGGTCTGGGGCATCCCCTCCAGCAGGGGGTCCGCGCGCCCCTCGGCGGTGAGGAAGATGTCCGTGGCGCCCAGGTCCTCGGCGTAGCGGCGCGAGGTGGGTGTGCCGAGGTAGCCGGCCAGCACCTCCAGCCCGAAGCCGGTGGCGAGGACGGGCACGCCTTCCCTGAGGGCAACCGCCAGCAGCTCGCGAACCTGCTCCTCCACACGCACCTGGGTGCGGGTCTTGGAAGCCTCCGCGGTGGACAGGTCGTAAGGGCTGCCGCCAATGAGCACGCCGGAGACGTCGCCGGCCTGGAAGGAGCCGAGGAAGTCGACCTCCTCTAGGCGCACGTGCTGAAGCTGGTCACGCTCCAGGCCGCCCTGCAGGAGGAAGGACTCGTACTCCTGCTCGGCAGCCTCGATCTCCGGACGCGTCGACACCATGATGAAGGGCTTCACAGGTCCACTGTAAGGCCCCGGGGCTGAGGCGCGGCTGCGTCCCACCCACCGGGCGGCGCAGCGAGGAGGCTTACGCGGAGACCAGGAGCATGAGGGCGAGCCAGGCTACGCAGGAGGCCAGCCCGACGATGATCGCGAACCAGGCCAGGGACTGGCCAGTCTCGTAGCGGTGACGCATGGTCGCCAGCGCCAGCGCCCCGATCGCGGCCGCGATGAGCCCGAGGGCCGGGACGAAGGAGAGCAGGGCCAGGACGAGGGCGGTGACCGCCAGGGGGCTGGTGCGGGCTCGAGGTGCCTGGTAGCCAGGGCCGGCGAAGACCTCCGCGGGCCGCAGCTGCTCAGTACCGGGGAAGGGGCGGCGCGCCTCGGCTCGGGGGTAGGACGCCGTCCCCGCGCCCGCTCCGGTCTGTGCCAGGCCAGGACGAGGGCCTGTGGCGGTCGTGCCGGCGGTGGTCGAGGGCGAGTGGGGCGTCGTCACGCCTCCATCATGCCCTATGACCTGTGGGGCGTCGTGGGCATAGGGCGTGTACGAGCCTGAAACGTCGGGGCGTCTAGACTGGAGCCCCGGCAGGGCTCTGCCGGGTCCTGACGCGTGGCGCGGGAGCCAGCTCGCGCGCTGCCACCCGTCCCCTCCCATTCGCGACAGGAGCACCTGTGCCCACCTCCTCCTCAGACCGCCCCGCGCTCACGCGCGGCTGGCGCCTTCACGGCGACGGCCGTTCGATCGCTCCCGGTGAGGTCGTCTCTCCGGCTGAGCGCCTGACCTGGCCCCGCACCATCGGTATCGGCGTCCAGCACGTGGTCGCCATGTTCGGTGCGACCTTCCTCGTTCCCCTGCTCACCGGCTTCGAGCCCTCGACCACGCTGTTCTTCACCGGCGTGGGAACCCTCCTCTTCCTCGGGATCACGGCGGGGCGTCTGCCCAGTTACCTGGGGTCCTCCTTCGCTCTCATCGCTCCCATCGGCGCTGTCACCGGCTACGTGGCCGGCGGCGGCGAGGCGATCGACCCTCACCTGGCCTCGCTTGCCCAGGGTGGGGTCATCAGCGCCGGTGCCGCCCTGGTGGTGGTGGGCCTGATCGTCCACTTTGCCGGAGCGGGCTGGATCGACCGGCTCATGCCTCCGATCGTCACGGGCGCCATCGTCTCCCTCATCGGCTTCAACCTGGCGCCCTCGGCGTGGAACAACGTCAAGACTGCGCCCGTGACCGCCCTGGTGACGATCGTGGCGATCCTTCTCATCACCGTGCTGTTCAAGGGCATCATCGGACGCCTGGCGATCCTCATCGGTGTGCTCATCGGCTACGCCACCGCCTGCGTGCGCGATGAGGTGGACTTCTCCGCCATCGCCTCGGCCGACTGGATCGGTGCCCCCACCTTCCGGGCCCCGGCCTTCGACCTGAGCCTGCTGGGCCTGTTCGTTCCGGTGGTGCTCGTGCTCGTCGCGGAGAACATCGGTCACGTCAAGTCCGTCTCCGCGATGACGGGGGAGAACCTCGATGACGTGACGGGCCGGGCCCTGTTCGCTGACGGTCTGTCCACGATGCTGGCCGGCAGCGGCGGAGGTTCGGGTACCACCACCTACGCCGAGAACATCGGCGTCATGGCCGCCACCCGCGTCTACTCCACGGCCGCCTACGTGGTCGCGGCGATCACGGCGCTGGGACTGTCCATGCTGCCGAAGTTCGGCGTCATCATCGCTACCATCCCCGCGGGTGTCCTCGGCGGTGCCGCCACGATCCTGTACGGCATGATCGGCATGCTGGGAGTGCGCATCTGGGTGCAGAACCGTGTGGATTTCTCTGACCCGGTCAACCTCAACACCGCTGCCGTGGCCATGGTGGTGGCGATCGCCGACTACACCTGGCACTGGGGCGAGATGACCTTCACCGGTATCGCCATGGGCTCGGTGGCTGCGATCGCGATCTACCACGCCATGCGCTGGGTCTCGAAGGTACGCGGGACCAACCTGGAGCAGGCCTCGCCCGCCTCGGCGCCGGCCGGCACTGAGCTGGACGGCCCTGCCTACGCGGCGCGCGCCCGCAAGAAGGGCTGAGCGCGGCTTTCGGACGTGCCTTCAGGCATGCCACCGTGCATCACTGATTGGGGCGTGCCTCCCGGGACCTGGGAGGCACGCCCCAATGACGTCGGAACGCACTCGTGGATGAAGCGCTGCCTCAGTTCGCCGGTGCCTGGCTGGCCTGCTCGGTCGGGGCCGCCGTCACGGCAACGCAGCCTTTCGGGGCCGAGATCGGCTCGCCGGCCTTGAGCTGGCCAATCTCGGCGGTAGAGAGGATGGACTGCTTGTACTCCGCGCCGAGCACGACGCTGACGGTCGGGTCAGAGGCGTCGGCGGTCTCGTCGATGGTGACGTTGACGGTGCCGGTGAAGGCTCGGGCGAGGGTGTAGGCGTTGGTGAGTCCGGCCTGAGATGTGGTGATCAGGACGTTGCCGTCGTAAGAGCCACGGGGCCAGTCCGCCGTCGCCGTCACGGTCAGGCCCGACTCCGTCAGGGTCTGGGTGACGTCCCCGGCCAGTCCTGTGGTGTCTGTGCCGTTGTAGACGTTGACGGGGATGGACGTGACCTCAACAGTCGCCGCGTCCGCAGGCGGGCAAGGCTGGATCACGGGGGTCGCCTCGTCCTTGGCGCTGGAGAACCCAGGCTCGTAGGGGGCTGGCACGATCCCGGTCCACAGCAGCAGGCACACCAGGGTCAGGACCACCATGGTGGCCAGGATTCCTCCGATGACCATCGTCTGGCGGTGCTGGAGACGACGGCGGTACTCAGCGCGCGGGTCTAGGGGAGTGCTCACCCGCCCACAGTAACCGAGTTGGTGTGCGAGGGTCAGGATCCCTTGGTCTTGCGCCGTCAGGCCGCCGGCGGCGGCGGGGCAAGGAGGGCGCGCCCCTCGTTGTCCAGCTCCAGCACCCGTGCGTGGAGGACGGTGCGTCCCTGCAGGGCGGCACGCAGGGCGCGGTGCAGGCCGGTCTCCAGGTACAGCTCACCCTGGTAGGCCACGACGTGGGCGAACAGGTCTCCGTAGAAGGTCGAGTCGTCGTCGAGGAGGTTGCGCAGATCGAGGGTCGAGCGCGTGGTGATGAGCTGGTCCAGGCGGATCTGCCGAGGGGCGATGACGGACCAGTCGCGCTGCGCCTCGACCCCATGGGCGGGATAAGGGGCGCGGTCGCCGACGGCCTTGAAGATCACGGGGTCATGCTAGCGGCCGGCTGTGGCACCCGGGTGGGACCCTCCACGAGCCGGCCGGGTCCGGGGCAGGGATGACGACGACGCAGCCGGCAGTCAGGTGGCCAGCCTCAGCGCGTGGCCGCTGCGGTCAGCTCGGTGGAGTCTGAGGAGGTCAGCAGGCACAGGAGGGTGCGGTCCCCGGCCTTCCATGAGGTCTGGGTGGGGGAGAGGAACTGGGCCCGGTAGGTGGGGTGCTCGGTCTGGTTCTCCAGGTACGGGGAGATGGCCTCCTGGCAGGCGACGCTAGCCTGCTCGCGCAGCGCGGAGAGCTCGGGCAGAGCCGCCTCGCTCAGCCTGGTGACGCTGAGGACCTCGTAGAGGTGCGGTTGGGAGCAGGTCACCACGGTGACGAGGTCGATCTGGCTGGGCACCTGGGCGGGGGCGCTGGAGTCCTGGGGCTGAGGACTGGCTGGCTCAGTGGCAGAGGTCTGAGCCTCGGTGGAGGAGGGCAGGAAGCAGTCGCCGGCTTGCAGGTCCTGGACTGAGGTGAGGGCAGCATCCGGCGAGGTCGAGGCGCTGGGTGAGGCTGCGTCGTCGGCCATGGGGGTGGCCGAGGTGGTGGCAGGTGAGGCTGGCGACGTGCTTCCCGTGGCCGCTGTGCCACCCGAGCAGGCACCGAGGCCGGCGGCCAGGAGAGCGACGAGTGCGGCGTGAGTGGCGAGGGTATGAGCAGGTGCGCGCATGGGCCAAGCCTGTCAAAGACGCTGGCGCGGACAAAGACGACGCCGGCAGCCGGGTCAGAAGAAGGTGGTGGCGTCGCGGTTGATGAAGGCGCCGTGGTGCGTCGTCGTATTCCAGCAGGTCAGGCCGGCCTCCTCACTGGCGCACACGGTGGTGCCGAAGTACACCAGCGCGCCGTAGGTTGCCGTGGGTGTGCCGGGGTAGTCGAACCAGGGGGCGTCGCCCTTGAGGCCGATCTCCTGAGCGTCCAGGCTGACCCACCACTTCGAGTCGCCGGTCATGGGCGCGGTGCCGTAGGTCTCGTCGGTGATGTAGGACATGACGCCGCAGCCGGCGGAGGTGGCGGAGATGTCGCAGCCGATGTTGCCCGACGGTGTCTTGAAGGAGGCGACTCCGCTGGCGTTGGGGACCAGTGGGGTCGCCTTGGCCGGGAGGGGACCGCCGGCCCCGGCGTAGGCGCCGGCCGGGAGGTTGGGGTTGGTGGCGGGAGCGGCTGAGGCCAGGGGCTGATCCTTGGTCAGTGGGGCGGCCGAGGCGGTTTCGGACGGGGTGGACGAGGGCGCGGAGGTGGAGGCGGTGTCGCGCGGGCTGGCGGCGGTGGTTGCGGTGACGGGGAGCGGGGAGTCCGCGGCGCAGCCGGCGGCCAGCGGTGCAAAGAGGAGGAGGGGAAGGAGGCTCAGGGCGCGAGAGCGGAGGGAGGAGGTGGGGTGGTTCATGGGCATACCTGAGGGGAAGTGTCCGGTGTGGCCAGGGTAGTCCGGGTGGCGGCCGCAGTCGTGGGTGGTGGCCTGGGGGGGGGTGATCGCGCGTGTTGATCGCTGAAAACAAGGATCCCCGGAACCGTTGCGGTTCCGGGGAAAGGTGGTGGCGGAGGATGGGGGATTCGAACCCCCGAGGGCTTGCACCCAACACGCTTTCCAAGCGTGCGCCATAGGCCACTAGGCGAATCCTCCAGGTGTCCCACGTACTGACGGTGGAGCGACAGTACGTGCAACGGGAATGGAATATATCGGAACGCTGCCTGCTGGTGCCAGCCCGTGACGGTGGCATCGGTCACGACCGCGTGCTGACCTCATGTGTGCCAGGGGCGGGCACGGCCTGGGGATGAGCAGTCGCGCGCGTCAGGTACACTGTCTTCCGGCCCCTCGTGCGGCGTCATCCAGTGAATCCCCCAGGACCGGAAGGTAGCAAGGGTAAGCGGGCTCTGACGGGTGCACGGGGGGTCCTGACGTCTCTGTGGCGGTGCTCGATCTCTGAGAGCGTCGCATCGTGTCGGTGGTCCCGTTTAGAGTCGGACCGTGACCACCGCTCTGTATCGCCGCTACCGCCCAGACACCTTCCAGGACGTCATCGGGCAGGAGCACGTGACTGCCCCGCTCATGGCGGCATTGCGTGCGGACCGCGTCACGCATGCCTACCTCTTCTCCGGTCCGCGTGGCTGCGGCAAGACCACCTCGGCCCGCATCCTGGCTCGCTGCCTGAACTGCGAGCAGTTCCCCACGGACACCCCGTGCGGCATCTGTCCCTCATGCCGGGACCTGGCCACCGGTGGCCCCGGAAGCCTGGACGTCGTGGAGATCGACGCCGCCAGCCACAACGGTGTTGACGACGCTCGTGACCTGCGTGAGCGTGCCTCCTTCGCCCCGGCGCGTGACCGCTTCAAGATCTTCATCCTCGACGAGGCGCACATGGTCACCCCGCAGGGCTTCAACGCCCTGCTCAAGCTGGTGGAGGAGCCGCCGGCTCACGTGAAGTTCATCTTCGCCACCACTGAGCCTGAGAAGGTCATCGGCACCATCCGCTCGCGGACCCACCACTACCCCTTCCGGCTCGTGCCGCCGGACATCCTGGATGGGTATCTGGCGCACCTGTGCCAGGCTGAGGGCGTGCAGGTGGGCCCTGGGGTCTTCCCTCTGGTCACCCGCGCTGGCGGTGGAAGCGTGCGAGACACGCTGTCCGTCATGGATCAGCTCATCGGCGGTGCGGTCGACGGCGAGGTGGACTACCAGCGTGCCGTCGCCCTGCTGGGCTACACGGACACCACCATGCTCGATCAGTGCGTGGACGCGATCGCCGGGGCCGATGGCGCCGGAGTCTTCCGGGTGGTGGACCGAGTGATCGCCTCCGGTCACGATCCCCGTCGCTTCGTCGAGGACCTGCTCCAGCGCCTGAGAGACCTTCTGGTGATCGCCCTGGCCGGGGCTGAGGCAGGACCGGCGCTCGGCTCCCTGCCAGCAGACGAGCTGGAGCGTATGGAGGTCCAGGCTCGCACCCTGGGCTCAGGAGCGTTGTCACGCTACGCGGACATGACGGCGCAGGCGCTGACCCAGATGGTGGGCGCCACCTCTCCCCGCCTGCAGCTGGAGCTGCTCATGGCACGTCTGCTCGTGCCCTCGCAGCAGGTTCAGTCTCCGCAGCCCGCGGCCTCCGCAGCGGCTGCGCGGCCTGCCGCTCCTGCCCGCCCAGCCCCGGGATCCTCCGCCCCGGGAGCCTCGGCGCCGACAGGCCCGGTCCCCT
>OKMX01000276.1_pt1 | contig 11266 bp, 9 predicted proteins | sample 1613551 | NCBI WGS metagenome assembly OKMX01 (sample SAMN04436865, study PRJEB24849) | human gut metagenome | biome: human gut; feature: NICU; material: stool | host: Homo sapiens | place: USA: Saint Louis, MO | collected 2011-10-01 | reverse complement strand
GGTGAAATCAAGTTCAAATACGGCATCCGTTCGCAATCCTGGTTTGGCTTCTCCACCGATCAGGCCGTGCGGTACTGACTGAAGATGTCCACGGCTCCGCCGTCGACGCCCTTGGTGCCCGAGACCAGTCGCCCGGAGACCTCGTAGCCGGCTGCCTCGTGGACCTCACCCAGCACCCAGGCGGAGATGCCCGAGCCCTCAGCCACGCGGATGACCGCCTCGGCGGCCTCCGGGGCGACGACGGCGACCATGCCCACGCCCAGGTTGAGCGTGCCCTCCAGGTCCTCCCACGGCACCGCGCCCAGCTGGCGCACGACGTCGAAGACCGGCGGCACCACCCAGGACGCACGGTTGACGTCCCCGACCAGCCCGGCCGGCAGGACCCGGGCCAGGTTGGCGGCCAGGCCGCCACCGGTGACGTGGGACAGGGCATGGACGGGGCCGGCAGATGCGCCGGTGTCCAGGGCGTTGATCATGGCCAGGCACACGCGCGTGTACAGCGCGGTGGGCTCCAGCAGCTCCTGGCCCAGCGTCCGCCCGAACTCCGGGACCTCACGCTCCAGCCCCCAGCCGGCATGCTCGACGACGCGGCGCACCAGTGAGTAGCCGTTGGAGTGCAGTCCGGAGGAGGCCATGGCCACCAGCACGTCCCCGGCCCGCACGCGCTCGGCGCCGAGCATGCGGTCGGCCTCGACCACGCCGGTGGCCGCGCCTGCGACGTCGTACTCGTCAGGAGCCATGAGACCGGGGTGCTCGGCGGTCTCGCCACCTAGCAGCGGGGTGCCGACGGCGGCGCAGGCGTCCGCCACACCGCGCACGATGTTCGCGATGCGCTCGGGAACCACGTGGCCACAGGCGATGTAGTCCGTCATGAGAAGCGGGGTGGCCCCGACCACGACGATGTCGTCGACGACCATGCCCACCAGGTCCTGGCCGATGGTGTCATGGATGTCGAGGGCCTGGGCGATGGCGACCTTGGTGCCCACGCCGTCAGTGGAGGTGGCCAGCAGCGGGCGGCGGTACTCACGCAGCTCCGAGACGTCAACCAGCCCGGCGAAGCCGCCGACCCCACCGACCACGGCGGGGGTCATCGTGGCAGCCAAGGAGGCCTTCATCAACTCCACCGCGCGGTCTCCGGCGGCGGTGTCCACGCCGGCCGAGGCGTAGGTGATGCCCTGCTCGTCAGCGGCGGGCGCGGGGTTGGGGGTCTGGCTCATCGGGGCTGGCTGAGGACGGGCTGGTGGGCTGGGGGCTTCCAGCGGCCAGGTCTGGCCGGGTCACCTCGTCGATGCGCACGGGGGCGGCGTCGTGACGGCGTCGGTAGACCGAGGGCATGCGCGAGACCGGGAGGGTACCGATCGGCACGCCCTCAACCGGAGGCTTGACCGGGTAGGAGCCGGTGAAGCAGGCCATGCACAGGTCGTCCGCCTTCTGACCGGAGGCCTCCACCATGCCCTCCACCGAGAGGTAGCCGAGCGAGTCCGCGCCCACGGACTCACGGATCTCGTCCACGCTCATGCCCGTGGCGATGAGCTCGGCGCGCGTGGCGAAGTCGATGCCGTAGAAGCACGGCCACATCACTGGCGGGGAGGAGATGCGGATGTGGACCTCGGCAGCGCCGGCCTCACGCAGCATGCGCACCAGGGCACGCTGGGTGTTGCCGCGCACGATCGAGTCGTCGACGACCACGAGGCGCTTGCCCTCGATGACCTCGCGCACGGGGTTGAGCTTGAGTCGGATGCCGAGCTGGCGCAGGGTCTGAGTGGGCTGGATGAAGGTCCGTCCCACGTAGGCGTTCTTGACCAGGCCCTGCCCGTAGTGGATGCCGGAGGCCTGGGCGTAACCGATGGCCGCCGGGGTCCCGGACTCCGGGGTGGCGATGACCAGGTCCGCCTCCACCGGGTGCTCGCGGGCCAGGGCCGCGCCCATGGCGTTACGGGCGGCGATGACCGAGCGGCCGGCGATCTTCGTGTCCGGGCGGGCGAGGTAGACGTACTCGAAGACGCAGCCCGCACGGTTGGTGACGGCGAAGCGGCTGGAGCGCACGCCGTCGGCGTCGATCTGCAGGAACTCGCCGGGCTCGATCTCACGGACCACGGTGGCGCCCACGATGTCCAGGGCCGCGGTCTCCGAGGCCACGACCCAGCCGCGCTCCAGGCGGCCCAGGACCAGGGGACGCACGCCGTGGGGGTCGCGAGCGGCATAGAGGGTGTGCTCGTCCATGAAGACCAGGGAGAAGGCACCGCGCAGCATCGGCAGGACGCGGCGCGCGGTCTCGGCGACGCTGAGCGGGGGCTCGGGCGCCTGGGCGGCGGACTCGGGGACGTCGTCGGGGTAGAGGCCGGTGGCCTCTAGGTCGGCGACGTCGTCGTGCCCCTCCAGCCTGCCGCGCTCGGAGATGAGGTTCATCAGGGAGGCGATGACGGCGGTGTCCGTGGAGGAACCGCGGCCAAGCTCGCCGGTGAGGTCCTCACCGCTCGTGGCGCGCACGGCGTCCATGAGCTCGCGGGTGTTGGTGAGGTTGCCGTTGTGGGTCAGCGCCAGGGTGGACCCGGCCACCGGGCCGAGCATCGGCTGGGCGTTCTCCCAGGTGGTGGCGCCGGTGGTCGAGTAGCGCACGTGGCCGACGGCCATGTGGCCAGTAAGGCTGGACAGGGCGCGGTCGTCGAAGACCTGGGAGACCAGGCCGAGGTCCTTGTAGACGAGGATGTGGGAACCGTCCGAGGTCGCGATGCCGGCCGCCTCCTGGCCGCGGTGCTGCAGGGCGTACAGGCCGAAGTAGGTCAGGCGGGAGACTTCCTCACCTGGCGCCCACACGCCGAAGACGCCGCACTCCTCGCGCGGCGCGGGCTCCAGCTCGCGGGTCAGGTCAATGGCTGGGGAGGTCGGGGCAGCCGTCTGCGGATCCGGGAGGACTGACAACGGCGCGGGGCGGGTGGACTGCATGCTCTCGCCAAGGCTCACCGCCACAGTCTCCCATACTGTGGCCCGCTCATCCTCTTCGCGGCTGTGCTGGTGGGCATAGGCGGTATCGTTCGAGCCACAGCAAGGCGAGACCAGGAGACGCGATGACGATCACCCGAGCGGATGTCGCGAAACTGGCGGGAGTGTCACCTGCTGTTGTCAGCTACGTCATCAACGATGGTCCTCGCGGGGTCTCCGCCGACGCCCGGGCACGCGTTGAGGCTGCCATCGAGACTCTGGGCTACCGCCCAAACGCTGTTGCCCGCGCGCTGCGCAAATCGAGCACCCAGACCATCGGACTTATTGTCCCGAACCAGACCAACGAGTACTTCGCTGAGCTGACCGAGGAGATTGAGCGTCAGGCCTTCGAGCGCGACTATCTGTTACTGGTAGGGATCACCCACGATGAGCTCGCCCGCGAGCGCCGATACGTCGAGCTGTTTGTCGACCGTCGGGTCGATGGCCTGCTCGTCATCTCGGGGCGGGCGGGTGAGCTCATCGCTCACGAGATCCGGCACACTCCGGCCGTCGCCGTTGACCGCGCCGCGCAGATCCCCAGCGCCTCAGACGTCTACACCGACAACCGGCTCGGGGCGAGGCAGGCGGTTGAGCACCTCCAGGCACACGGGCTTCAGGTCATCGGTTGTATCGCCGGGCCACGCGACATCCTCCTGAGCACAGACCGCGAGAGCGCCTGGCGGGATCAGCTCCAAGAGGCGGGCCAGGAAGCAACGAGTGCCCTCGTCGTCAGCACGCCGTTTACCAGTGCTGGCGGTCGAGAGGGCTGTAGCGAACTCCTCGACCGCCAACCGATCCAGCAGGCCCTTGCCCATGGGCAACAGGTCGGGATCTTCGTCTCCTCCGATGCCCAGGCACAGGGCGTCTACCAGGCGTGCACCGAGCGTGGCCTTCGGATTCCCGACGATATCGCCGTGGTCTCCTTCGATGGCAGTGACGTCGGCGCCCACACGAGTCCGTCCTTGACCTCCTACCGGCAACCTACCGATGAGATCGCACGGGTCGCCACGCAGGAACTCACCCGACGCATCCACGACGCCGATTCCTCGCCTCGAACTCTGCGGGTCACGGGGAACCTGCGTATTGGGGCCAGCTGCGGGTGCCCGGTGCGGGTTGCTGCGGCACGATAGGCATCAGAGTTCACCGCTCTTTGGGGGGTGGTGTCATGCATACCGTCGCATGACACCACCCCTCCCCAGATAGCGAAGGACACTCACCACTCTTCTGGTGTCACAAACCTGAGCAGCGGCTTGCCCAGGATGCTCTCGACACAAGAAGGCTCGTCGACCCGCGCCGTCAATGCCGCCAACTGGTCAATGCTCACCCCGTCCCACCCGAATACCGCACTGTGCACCGTTCCATGAAGTGGCTTGGAGAATGTCTCTGGAATCGAGTAACCGAGCAGGGCGCCTACCGATCCTGCGGTTGCACCATTGGAGTCTGTATCCCACCCGCCTGCGACAGTCAATCCGATGGTCTCAGTGAAGGATCCCGCCCCATAAAGCAGGCCCGCGGTCAGAATCCCCGCGTTGTTGATCGTATGCACCCAGCTGTAGTGCCCAGTCCGAGCCTGAATTTCCTTCACGGTCGCAGACCATCCCATGCCTGCGTCATAATCCGCCATGACGGCAACAATCTCCCGGTAGAGCCGCGACCGAGGCGGAATCACTGCCAAAGCTCGCTCAATCGCCTCTCTGGCCGACGAGGAGTCAAATGCCGCCGCAACAAGCGCCGCGCACCACATCTCTCCGTATACACCGTTGGCCGTATGGGACACGACTGCATCCTTATATGCCAGCTCGGCCGCACTGCCGCAATCGCCAGGGTTAACGTACCCAAAAACATCCGCACGAATGGCCGCACCAATCCACTCTCGATATGGATTACGTGTCAGGCGCGCCTCCGGCACCCCATAGCCCTCAATAAGCCGACAGATTGTCGCACGTTCCGCCGTATAGGTCTGCATCACTGGAAGCAGCGTCAGCCAGGCGGCAGCGACATCACTAGTCTGGAAGTCTCGCCCTCGATCCAGCAGGAGGTGGAGGTTTAACACCGTGTAGTCAACATCGTCGTCACGGCTGCTTCCATCCACCTTCCCAGCCACCGTCGTGGAACGGCACTCTCGGAATTCTGGATATCCCATGGTCGTCGGATCAACGTCCGGGAAGTATCCCTGCACAGGCCAATTGCCGACCTCCTTGAGAAAACGCACAAGTCTGTCACTCGTCCAGTCGTCGCCTGCCTCAACGGGTTTTCCGAGCATGTTGCCGCAGACTCGACCGGTCCAAGCATCGCGCAACCGGGCCTCGTAGTCCGGAGCCGCTCTCAAGTCAGGACTTGACGCTTCCGGCCAGCGCGCCGAAGCGCGAATTTCCTCGAGAGACTCAGGCTCGTTTGCCGTCCACGACTCGTCTCGCGTGATGTGATCAAGCTTCCTGTAGGCCTCCTCACACGCGGCCATCGAGATGCGCTCGAAGCCTCCACTCCGACTGAGTTCCTCATCGATCGCCGCGACGTTGTAGCCGGACTCCCGATACTGCTCGACCTCAGCGAACACTAGGTCGCGCACATCCTTCGCACGCGCCGTTCCCCACATGTGTCTTCTCCTATCTCACTTGAGCCCGCCCGCGGCAAGCCCTTCGACAAACTTCTTTTGCATAAAAAGGAACAAGATGATCACCGGAGCGATTACGAACAGCGCGCCCGCACTCGTCAATCCCCAGTCCTGGGTGAACTGCCCCTTGAAGGCCAGGAACGATGTCGTTACAGGCTTCAGGGCGTCATCTTGAATGAAGGTGATAGCAAACAAGAACTCATTCCACGCCATCAGTCCGGAGACCAATGCCACGGTCAGGAAACCTGGAAGCGTTAGAGGTAGCACGACCGAGAAGAGAATACGTAGTTCTCCCGCACCCTCTGTACGCGCGGCCTCCTCGAATTCACGAGGTAGAGCCATCATGTACGACCTCAGCAGAAGGGTTGCGAACGGAGAGAAGAGTGCCACGTAAATCACAATGAGGCCAAAAAGACTATCCGTCAAGCCTAGTTTTGCCCACAGGAAGAAGAGCGGCACGAGGAAGATCTGCTGAGGAATTGCCGTGCACACGAAGAGATACATCAGCACGACACCACCCCGAGGGACGTCAAGTCTTGCAAGCGCATAAGCTGCAGTTCCACTGACGATCCAGACGCCAACGACCGTACATGCAGTGATGATTGCACTATTGAGAATAGTAGTCCCATAATTGCCGAGCGACCACGCTTCAGGAAAGTTCGCAAACGTCAGGTCTCGCGGGAATCCTAGCGGATTTTTCGAGACCTCGGCAGATGTCTTGAGAGCGTTCATTACCAGAATGATGATCGGTACGCCAGAGAAGACCGCAAGAAGCGCGAGCACGCCATGGGTTCCCAGGCGTTCCGACAGCGGACGTCGCCTATTCACCATCGTCTCCCTTCGCAACCATGAGCGAACTGGCCCCGATATTCACGAGAAATTGATTCCAGCTACACATCCCAGCCTCGCTTTCTCGTTAGATATTGGTAGCCACAAATCACCACAGCGCTCAACGCCATCATCGTGACACCAAGGGCCGCCGCATAGCCCGCCCGGAACTCGGAGAACGCCGCCCGATAGAGCAGAGTGGAGACAAGCTCCGTCGCACCGCTCGGCCCACCTTGGGTAATGATGTACACGTAATCAAAGGTCAACAGCGACCATACAATGCTCAGAAGAAGGACGAACATAAGCGTTGGCCGAATAGAGGGGATAGTGACGTGAAGAAACTGTTTCCAACGACCTGCGCCATCCAGCTCCGCTGCCTCGTACAACGAAGGATCAACGGCCTGCATCGCCGTAAAGAAGAGGACAGCAACAAAGCCCCACCAATGCCAGTTGTCAACAAACGCAACGGCTCCCAGCGCTAACCTACGATCTCCAAAGAACGCAACATCCTTCAACCACGGGACCCCAGCATTGGCAAGCGCGGTGCCGATTCCGCGATTCGGCGATAAAATGTTTTGCCAGATTGCCGCATTCACCACACTAGCAATCATGTAGGGAATGAAGTATATCGCCTGATAGATTGATCTACCGCGCCGCACGGACATTAACAAATATGCGCCCGCCAGCCCCATGAAGATCGGAACCGTCAAAAATACCGCCATCCACTCCAAGTTGTGGATGAATGCCTGCCAGAAACTGACATCATGAATGATCTCAATATAATTGGAGACACCCACGAAGTCAGGTACGCCCAGCCCAGTCCAATCCGTGAACGAATAGGCAACAGTCGCTATCGTCGGGCCGACGATGACGGTTACATTGACTAATGCCAAAGGTATGAGAAACATGCATGCCACTGCACGCCTTCTTTTCGCCTTATTCATGAGACACCTCCCTTCCCCTCACCCCTCGGTTTCACTTGGATGGGTCAAAAGCCTTGGGCACGATGCCTTCATCCAGTTCCTGCGTAAAGGTTTCTGCTACCATGCTCATGTAGTCCTCGGGGTCAACCGTCCCGTCGAGAACCCTCTGCAACTGCTCCCAGATGACGGTGTTGGTACGCGGGGGCCAGAATGTCCACGTGGCAAAACCAAACGTCGCCTGACTGCCCTCGCCGACAAGATCAAGGATGAGGCGGCGCACCCTCGCATCCATCTCGGAGGGCAGCTCGCTCTCTGCCGTGACCTGAGGCTTAATTACTGCCGGGAGCGCCTGGTTCCACTTTGTTCCATTTCCTGGCTCCGCAAAATACCAGTCAATGAACGACTGTGCCCCATTCTTAATTTTGCTCTTTGCATTGACCGAGAAGGTCGAGCCAACCGCGAGAGGGTAGACGTCACCTTGGACTGCCTCGGACAGAGGGGGCATCGCCGTCCAGTCCCACCCGTCAGGATTATCAAAGAACTTCTCTGCAGAGTAGAGGAACCAGCTCCCCTCAATGTTCATCGCGGCTTTCCCTGCACCAAACTCGGCGCAGAAATCATCGCCATTGGTCGCGAAGTAGTTCTTGACACTCCCTTGGAACCACCCCTTATCAAAGTAGTCCCGTAGTAACGCAACCGGTTCGACAAACTCAGCGTCAGTCCATGGCTTCTCCCCTCTAAGCGCCTTGCTCAACGCCTCCGGTCCCGCATACGAGTTCCAGAACGACGTCATGAGCCACTCGACGGCGGCCCGCCAGTCCTGGTTTCCTCCGGCGAAGGGCGTGATGCCCGCCGACATTGCCGCGCTCGCAACCGCTTCCAAGTCGTTGCGATTCTTCGGAACGCTCCATCCATACTTCTCAAAAACATCCCTGTTATAGAAGAGGAGCATGGTTTCCATCTCGGCCGGCACCGAGTACAGGCCTCCGTCATAGAACCCTGACTCATAAGCCCAGGGAACCAGGCGGTCTTTCAGACTGATCTCCTCTGCCCATTCTGTCAAGTTTTCGAGCATTCCCGCTTTGACGTACTGAAGTGCGTATGACGGTCCTGGTGTGACGACGATGTCTGGCCCCTGCCCAGCTTGAAGTGCCGTCCTCAGCTTCTTTTCTAGGTCGCCACCTGTTTGATGGGTGAGCTGCAGTTGGTAATCCGAATAGGACTTTTCGAAAGGCGCCTTCACCTCCGTCTCCCAATAGGCGCGATCTCTCGCCCCTTCCGTCTCAGCCCAAAGAGCTACGACATTTGACTCCTTGTCATTTGAGCCACATCCAGCGGTTTGCGTCAGGACGAGTCCGGCACCTATACATCCGAGCATTGACAATGCATGTCGTCGGTTCATCGCAATCATGTGCATCTCCTTTGAAACACATCGAACTTCATCGTTCATAAGTTGAGGCCGGCCGTTTAGGACAGCCTCCGCGCGCCATGGCGGTGACGCAGCCGAGTTCTAGTTGCAGCCTTCCAGCGTCATGGTTCTCATCGATGGCTCCGTACCAGGATCACCTCCTGCATCTATGACCCCACGGCCATGAAGGGCTCGCACGTATGTCTGGGCGCCTACAGAACAACAAGCGAGTGCCGCCAGGTGTGTCGCCCGGCGTGCCGCCATCACGAGATCTGTCCCGCACGCGAGTTGAGCTGCCAGCCCACCGACAAACGCATCGCCGGCGCCGGTTGTATCAACGACATCGATGGACTCCGCTTCGACCGCATCGAGGTAGCCCGAGGCGTCATAACACTCACACCCCTGAGCCCCACGCGTCACCACTAGCCGGATGCCTAGTTCGCGTGTGCGCTCCGCCAAAGAGGCACGATCCGTACTACCGAGGGTCACCTGAGCCTCAAGTTCGTTGACAACTAGGACATCAACGAATGGCAGAATCTCTGAAATGTCCAACGCAGGCGCCGCATTGAGCACCACCGAACAGCCATGCGCACGAAAAGTACAAGCCGCCTGGCGCATCATCTCGAGCGGCATCTCAAGCTGGAGAAGAAGCAAGTCACCTTTCTTTGCAACCCTGGAAACAGCCTCAATATCAGCCACAGAAATCCGCGCATTAGCCCCTGGCATCACAACGATGGCGTTCTCGCTGGAAGCATCAGACTGTATGAACGCACCGCCAGTAGGTGCGCCAACCGTGCGGCTCACACGCGCAATGTCCAGCCTGGGCACTGCACGTAGCCATGCGAGCACCAGATTCGCCTCATCATCATCACCGACACGCGAGACAAATACGGAATCCGCCCCGCTACACGCAGCGGCCACCGCCTGGTTGGCACCTTTACCCCCGACTAACTGCGACGAGCCGTGAGCCAGCACCGTCTCACCGGGGCGAGCAATTTCCTGAACGTGGAACATCCGGTCAAGGTGGGTGTTCCCGATGACGAACACTGTTGACATCGGACCTCTGTCTCGCCATCAGGTGATAGTCATTGACCGATCATCCGCGCCCTCGCCGCAGCCAGCACAACCTTTGTCTGAAATGCGGGGAAGTAGAAGATCAATCACAACCAGCAGTGACGGCGTTGGGAATGTGGGTATCGAGCGGAACCACATCGTTCAACTCGTGTTGATACGTTGAGTCTAACACCCCTCATATGTGACGGCAAGCACTTCAGGTCACGATTTCAACACGAGTCAACGCACACGTGCCCCCACCCACCATCACAACCGTGGTTTTGTGTGTGGGAACAGGGTGTACGCCGGTTCTCACCCCCGGTCCTGCACGCAAAACCCCGATAGCAAGGGGTCTGCTCCCAGGAAGGTGGGTAGGCCCTGCGGCCTGGGCAGCTGCGTGCCTGGCAAAGCCGCGGCGGCGCTGCCATATGCCACAGCCTGCGCCAGGCTGCGCTCCTCACCCTGCCCACGCACCTGCCCCAGCAGGTATCCAGCCAGGCAGGAGTCACCAGCACCAACCGTTGAACGCACGCGCACCTGCGGAGCCTGAGCACGCCAGACGCCTTCCGACGTCACCAGCACGGCACCCGCCGCCCCGAGACTTGCCAGCACCCGGCCCACCCCACGAGCGCGCAGCCGCCCAGCCGCCTCCAGCACGCCGGCCCAGCTGCCCGCAGCAGCATCCTCTTCCAGTTCCCACGCCGTCTCACGGCTCAGTCCTGCCAGCTGTCCCAGCTCGTACCCATTGGGCTTGAGCAGGTCAGGAGCCGCCTGCGGCCAGGCCTGCGCCACCGCCTCCAACGCCGCGTCCGAGGTGTCCAGGGCGATCCGCACCTGCGGCGCCCGCGCCCTCAGGGCTCTGATCAGCCGGGCGTACCAGTCCTGTGGCGCTCCCGGCGGCAGGGAGCCGGAGAGCACCACCCAGGTCACCGACGCCCGCGAGGCCTGCTCCACCACAGCCTCCTCAACCGCCTCCTGCTCGTTCAGGCTCAGACGTGCCCCGGGCTCGTTGAGCTTGGTCGTGGTGCCGTCAGCCTCGGTGATCGCGGTGTTGACTCGGGTGGCACCACAGACCTCGACCTGCCGGATACGCATGTGCGGGCCCACCAGGGTCTCCAACGCCGGCCCCAGCGGCCCGGGTCCCACGGGCACCACCGCCGTCGTCTCCACGCCCGCGGCCGCCAGCACCCAGGCAACATTGAGCCCCTTGCCGCCTGCCTGGCTCGTCACCGAGGCGACGCGGTTGACCTCCCCGCGTACCAACGCCGTCGGCAGCTGGGCAGTGCGGTCCAGCGAGGGATTGGCCGTAAGCGTGACAATCATGCGTGCCGCAACCTCGGTCAGGCCCGCATGAGCGGCAGGTAGGGCGAGAGGTCGCAGCGCTCGCCTGAGGCGTGCAGCGCCCCATTTCAGAAGATCGGAAGAGCGTCGTGTAGGGAAAGAGTGTAGATCTCGGTG
>OKMX01000270.1_pt1 | contig 11498 bp, 11 predicted proteins | sample 1613551 | NCBI WGS metagenome assembly OKMX01 (sample SAMN04436865, study PRJEB24849) | human gut metagenome | biome: human gut; feature: NICU; material: stool | host: Homo sapiens | place: USA: Saint Louis, MO | collected 2011-10-01 | reverse complement strand
ATCTGGCCGTGCTGGCGCAGCGCGCGGGGCTGTGGGGCTGAGCTCGTCGCATCTCGATGGAAGACTGACATCGGAGCGCGGCGCTGAGCTCTGGCAGCCGGTTCTTGTTACCTGAGCTGAGGGACGGAAAACGCCGGTTCCTTTCTGGAGAGCTTTGGCAATCATGTATTGGTGACTTCAAGAAAGCAGACCGGTAGCGACTGGGATGTGCGCGTCTTCGCGCAGATGCTCGAGAAGCTGCCGGAGCACGTGCCAGTCTCTGACGCGATGGAGGCTGCCAGGCCGCAGGAAAAGGAGCGGTGGTGGAGCTCTCAGCGGGAGCATATGGTGGCATGGTTTCGGCCGCAGGCGACACGGGGCTCTGGTGCCTTCGTACGTCTCGAGCCCAACCTGTCAGCAGCGAAGACCTATCAGCGCTTCAGCTGTGCCGAGGGACTGATCTCGCTGGCCGAGGCGGTAGGGGTTGATCCGCAGGTGGTGGAACGGGCTGCCCAGGAGGCACTCGCCGTGGACCGTCGCTCAAGATGCGGTGTCGTGCGCAGAGATATTCCATGGAGCCTGATAGCGGAGGCCGCTTTTAGGCTCTCGTAAGGTCCTGAAGGTGAGGATGGTTCGAAGTACCTCGCACGGTGCGGCGCAGAGTTTGTGTCGGTGGTCGGTGAGAGACTGCGAGAGCACCAGGGTGGTGACGATCCCGACGACGAGAATGAGGTCCCATGACCACTCAGACAGAGCGCGCTGAGCTGCACCGAGCCATCTGGCAGGTCGCCAACGACTTGCGTGGCAGCGTTGACGGCTGGGACTTCAAGGCCTATGTGCTGGGCTTCCTCTTCTACCGCTTCATCTCCGAGAACCTTACGGACTACCTCAACGAGGGGGAGCGCGAGGCCGGCTACGAGGACTTTGACTACCGCTACATGTCTCGGGCCGAGGCGGAGCTGGCGCGCGACGGCATCATCAACGAAAAGGGCTTCTACATTGCGCCCGAGGACCTGTTTGCGAACGTCCGCGAGCGGGCGCCACACGATGAGAACCTTAATGAGACGCTCTCGAGAGTCTTCAAGAACATCGAGGCCTCGGCCTTCGGCACGGGCTCTGAGTCTGACCTGCGTGGCCTGTTCGACGACGTCGATGTCAACTCCACCAAGCTCGGGCGCACGGTCGCTCAGCGTAACGAGAAGCTGGTGAAGATCCTCAACGCCATCGGGGACCTCAATCTCTCCTACGGGGACTCCAGCATCGACGCCTTTGGTGATGCCTACGAGTTCCTCATGACCATGTACGCCTCGTCGGCTGGAAAGTCTGGAGGAGAGTTCTTCACTCCCCAAGAGGTCAGTGAGGTCCTCGCGCGGATCACGGTCATGGGGAAGACCCGGGTCAACGGCGTGTACGACCCGTGCTGCGGTTCTGGCTCGCTGCTGCTCAAGTTTGCGAAGGTGCTGGGCAAGGAGAATGTGGAACGGGGATTCTTCGGTCAGGAGATCAACCTGACCACGTACAACCTGTGCCGGATCAACATGTTCCTGCACGACGTGAACTTCTCGCACTTCTCCATTGCCAACGGAGACACTCTGACCGAGCCTGCTCACTGGGACCTGGAACCCTTCGAGGCGATTGTCTCTAATCCGCCGTACTCCACCAAGTGGGTGGGCAAGGACGATCCTGCGCTCATCAATGACCCGCGCTTCTCGCCGGCTGGTGTCCTGGCCCCCAAGTCGAAGGCGGATCTGGCCTTCACGATGCACATGCTGTCCTGGCTCGCTGTTGACGGGACGGCAGCGATCGTTGAGTTTCCTGGTGTGCTCTACCGAGGCGGGGCCGAGGCGAAGATTCGTCAGTACCTGGTGGAGAACAACTACGTGGACGCTGTGATCCAGCTGCCGCCGGACCTGTTCTTTGGGACGACGATCGCGACCTGCATCATCGTGCTCAAGAAGTCCAAGACAGACAACAAGGTGCTCTTTGTTGACGCTTCCAAAGAGTTCTCCCGCGAGGGCAACAAGAATCGGTTGATGCCTGCGAACCAGGAGATGATTCTTAAGACTCTCCAGGCCCGGCAGGACGTCGAGCATGTGGCGACGCTTGTTGATGCGGCCCAGCTGGAGGAGAACGGCTACAACCTGTCGGTGTCCTCCTATGTGGAGGCAGAGGACACTCGCGAGGAGATCGACATCACCGAGCTCAACGCGGAGATTCAGCGGATCGTGGCTCGTCAGGCTGAGTTGCGCACCAGCATCGACGAGATCGTTGCGGACCTTGAAGGGAGCAACGCATGAGCCGCATTGACGACATGATCCGGCAGATGTGCCCGGACGGTGTTGATTACCAGGAGCTTGGCCGTGTAGCTGTTCTCCGACGTGGGACGGCCATCACTAAGAAAGATGTGGAAGAAGGTGACATCCCCGTCATTGCTGGGGGCACCAAACCCGCGTATTTTGTTGCGACTTCTAATCGATCTGGCGTGACGATCGTCGTCGCGGGATCAGGCGCGTATGCTGGACATGTTAGCTACTGGGATATTCCCATTTTTGTTTCAGATGCCTTTTCCATTCAGTGTAGCGAGGATGTGCTGATCCCTCGCTTCTGTTATCATTTCCTCAAATCTAAGCAAGAAGTCATTCATGCATTGAAGCGTGGAGGTGGGGTTCCGCACGTCTATTCGAAAGATGTCGCAAAAATCTTAGTCCCTGTAGTTCCTGTTGAAATCCAGCAAGAAATTGTGCGAGTATTGGACCAGTTCACACAGCTGGAGGCGGAGCTGGAGGCGGAGCTGGAGGCGGAGCTGGAGGCCCGCCGAGATCAGTATGCATATGCCCTTCAAGAGTTTCTGAGCTTCGATAGTTCTGTCCCCCGAGCTCCGATCTCCTCCCTCTGTCTCGCTTCTTTCTCAGGGGGGACGCCGAAAGTAACTAATCCTTCATATTATGGAGGAGATATTCCTTGGCTTCGCACTCAAGAAGTGAATTATCGCGATATTTTTAAGACTGTAATATGTATTACTCGGGACGGTCTCGAAAATTCGTCGGCTAGGATTGTTCCCGCAGGCAGTGTCGTTGTAGCGATCTCTGGTGCTGGTGTCACGAGAGGGCGTGCCGCGATAACTCGCATTGAGTTGGCGACGAATCAGCACTGTTGTGCTTTGATTCCGCATCCAGATCGCCTTGTTTCGGAGTATCTGTATTATTGGATCGTTCGCTCGTATGGTGCGCTTCGAAAGTTGGGGAGAGGGAATCGATCGGATCTGACTGTTGGTCTTGTGAAAGGGTTTGAGATTCCTGTTCCCCCAGTGAGTGTGCAGAACCGCGTGGCCTCTCAACTCGGTCGGTTCGATGCTCTAGTGAACGACCTGTCATCCGGCCTACCGGCGGAGATCGCTGCGCGCCGCAAGCAGTACGAGCACTACCGCGACCGCTTGCTCACCTTCCCTGAAATGAGGTCCTGACATTGCCTGGTAAGCACATTGAGCTGTTTCTTGTCGATGGTGAGTCCGGGGGTATCACAACAGCTGATGTTTCTGGTTGGACTGGCCATTTGCTCACCGGCCCTCGGGCAGCGCTTAAACGGCTTCTCGCCCGCGAAGATGCCAATACGAACGGCGTGTACCTTCTACTCGGCGATGATCCAAGTGCGTTAGAAAACACGCGCTGCTACATCGGGCGCACTGAGAACTTCGCCCAACGTTTTGTCGATCACGACCGCAAGAAGAACTGGTGGGACCGTGCGGTCCTCATCTCCTCGCGCGAGGACTCGTTCAATGAAGGGTACTGGGGGTACCTGGAGTCCCGTCTTATTGAGATCGCTCAAGCAACCGAGCGATCTACTCTCGACGACAACAAACAGACCCCGCAGCCCCGCAAGCTTTCTGAGGCTCAACGCTCAGATGCCGAGGCGTTCCTCGTCCAGGTTCGGTCCGTCCTCCCGGTTCTCGGCGTGTCAGTTCTGCGTTCTAGCCGGAGCAAGCCAGAGATCGAACGTCCTGACGCTGTTCCCGATGAGTCACCAGTATTCGTCCTTACTCACAGCAAGAAGCATGTCGAGGCCTCGGCGCAAGTCATTGGTGGTGAGTTCGTCATGCTCGAAGGCTCGACAGTCGTAGCTACCTGGAATAATCGAGGCAATAGCGACTCCACACGGCGGGCCTATGAGTCCTACCGTGCTCGTCACACCAAGCTCATTGAGGATGGCTCCATCACTATCCGCGACGGTATCGGGGTCGTTACTCGCGACATCCCCTTCACCTCGCCCTCCACAGCCGGAGCGATCGCCCTCGGGCGCTCCTGCAACGGACGACAGGCCTGGCGCTGGGGTGACAACACCTACGCGGACTGGGAGGAACGAGATCTTCCTACGTCGCCGGCGTCACCGGATCGAGCTGAGCCAGAACAGCGACCTCTCTAGGCCAGTTTCAGCTGCCCTCGCTCTTTTTCACCCCTCACGCCGGAGGACCTGCCCATGACCATCCGCTCAGCACCTGCCGTCGGTATCGAACCGCTCATCCTTACTGATGAGTCAACCGTCGTCGGCAGCTACGAGGCTCCCGATAAGCCGGAGCGTGGCTACGAGTCCGAGGCCCAGCTTGAAGCCGCCTTCATCGCGCAGCTACAGGCTCAGGCCTACGAGTACGTGCGCTTCACGTCCGAGGCTGAGCTCCTCGCCAACCTCCGCACCCAGCTCGAGGCCCTCAACGACTACCAGTTCAGCGATGCCGAGTGGAAACGCTTCCTCGCCGAATCCATCTCCACACGCTCCGGCGGCGTCGATGAGATCGTCGAGAAGACCCGCCGGATCCAAGAAGACCACGTCCAGGTCCTCATCCGAGACAACGGCGAGTCCAAGAACATCCGCCTCATCGACAAGCAACGCATCCACAACAACCGGCTGCAGGTTACCAACCAGTACGTCGTCGAGGATGGTGCTCACCACAACCGTTACGACGTCACCATCCTCGTCAACGGACTACCCCTCGTCCACATCGAGCTCAAGCGCCGCGGCGTCGCCATCCGCGAGGCCTTCAACCAGATCAACCGTTACCAGCGAGACTCCTTCTGGGCCGGAGCAGGCCTGTTCGGCTACGTCCAGATCTTCATCATCTCCAACGGTACCCACACGAAGTACTACGCCAACACCACCCGCTTCGACCACATCACCGAGTCCACGCGCGGCCGGCGAGAGTCCAAGGCCGCCAACTCTGACTCCTTCGAGTTCACCTCCTGGTGGACTGACTCTGACAACCAGCCCATCTCTGACCTCATCGACTTCGCCCGTACCTTCCTCGCCAAGCACACACTGCTCGCCGTCCTCACCCGCTACTGCGTCTTCACCACGCAGCACAAGCTCATGGTCATGCGCCCGTACCAGATCGCCGCCACCGAAGCGATCCTGCGCAAGATCAAGACCTCCAGCCTCAACAAGCAGGTCGGCACCATCGCCGCCGGCGGCTACATCTGGCACACCACCGGCTCCGGCAAGACCCTTACCTCCTTCAAGACCGCCAAGCTTGCTGCCGGCATGGAAGGCATCGACAAGGTCATCTTCGTCGTGGACCGCAAGGACCTCGACCACCAGACCATCAAGGAGTACAACCGCTTCGCTGAAGGCACCGTCTCAGCCAACCAGTCCACCACGAAGCTGACGGCACAGATCAACGACCCCACCGTCCCGATCATCGTCACCACGATCCAGAAGCTGTCCAACTTCGTCGGCCGTCACCGTCAGCACGCCGTCTACGACGGGCACGTCGTCCTCATCTTCGACGAGTGCCACCGCAGCCAGTTCGGTGACATGCACACGGCGATCACCAAGGCCTTCCGCAACTACCATCTCTTCGGCTTCACCGGCACGCCGATCTTCGCGGCCAACGCCGGTACAGGCGGCAACGCCATGCTGCGTACCACGCCACAGGCCTTTGGTAGCCAGCTCCACAGCTACACGATCGTCAACGCCATCGCGGACAAGAACGTCCTGCCCTTCCGCATCGACTACATCGACACCGTCCACATGCGCACCGACGTCGCTGACGCCGAGGTCAGCGCCGTCGACAGCGAACGAGCCCTCCTCGCGCCCCAGCGGCTCAGCCAGATCGTGACCTACATCCGCGAGCACTTCGACGCCAAGACCAAGCGCTCCAGCTCCTACGCACTCGGTCAGAAGCGTGTTCGCGGCTTCAACTCCCTCTTTGCCACCGCCTCGATCCCCGCGGCACGTGCCTACTACGAGGAGTTCCGGCGTCAGCAGGAAGGTCTCCCGAGCGACCAACGGCTCACCATCGGCATCGTCTACTCCTATGCAGCCAACGCCGACGCTCCAGGGGAGACCCTCGCAGACGAGACAGTTGACCCGACGGCGTTGTCCGTCGACGACCGGAACTTCCTGGACCGTGCGATCAAGGACTACAACCAGCAGTTCGGTACCGCCTACGACACCTCGGCCGAAGGCTTCGAGGGCTACTACGAAGACCTGTCACGGCGCCTGACCGACCGCAGCATCGACCTGGTTATCGTGGTCAACATGTTCCTCACGGGCTTTGACTCCAAGACCCTCAACACGCTCTGGGTGGACAAGTCCCTGCGGGCCCACGGCCTCATCCAGGCCTACTCGCGAACCAACCGAATCCTCAACTCCGTCAAGACCTACGGCAACATCGTCTGCTTCCGCGATCTGCAGGAAGCCACCGATGAGGCCATCGCGCTGTTCGGAAACAAGGACGCCGGCGGGATCGTCCTGCTCAAGCCCTACCAGGAGTACCTCCAGGAGTACCTGAGCAAAATCGCCGAGCTACGAAGCGCCTTCGAGCCAGGGGAGAGAATCGACTCCGAGCTCGCTCAGAAGGACTTCATTCAGGCATTCGGAGCCATTCTGCGGCTGCGAAACATCCTCACCAGCTTCGACGACTTCGCTGCCGACGACGTGCTCAGCGAGGCCGACTTCGCCGACTACCGCTCCACCTACGTCGACCTCTACGACGAGCTACGCCACCGCTCGGCATCAGAGAAGGAGGACATCAACGACGACCTCGTCTTCGAGATCGAGCTCGTCAAGCAGGTCGAGGTCGGGGTCGACTACATCCTCATGCTCGTCGAGCAGCACCGGGCGGGCAAGGCAGACGGCGAGGACCGCGAGGTCCCAGTCGAGATCACCCGTGCCATCGCCTCCAGCCCCACCCTGCACTCCAAGCGTGACCTCATCGAGGACTTCGTCCGCTCAGTCTCAGCCAAGGGCGACGTCAGCGAGCAGTGGCGGGCATTCATTACCGATCGGCGCGAGGCTGAGCTCACAGACATGATCGGCGCAGAGAACCTCCAGGAGCCGGGCACGAGGAACCTTGTCGCCGCCGCCATGCGCGACGGCGTCGTCCCCACGGACGGCACGGCCATGAACAACGTGCTGCCCCGCATGTCCCGCTTCCACCGCCCGGTGGCCGGAGAGGACTCCCGCGAGGTCAAGAAGGCGCGCGTCTTGGCGGCGCTGGCTGCGTATGTCGAGCGCTTCCGAGGCCTGGGGGAGGAGTGAGGGCGCGGCGCTATGTGTACCTGGGGCGAAGGGCAGTCGAGGCGAGCGTGGCCTCGCGCTGCCTCTAGAGCCCAAACAGGTCCCGCCAGCTAAAGGTGCTGCGGCGGTAGACGGCGTTGCGCACCGCGCGCTTGGGGTCCTTGACGTATCCCATGCCCTTGCGGCCGTAACCGGGGATGACGGCCTTCTTGACCGCACGCTTGGCGCGCCCGGTGGTGCGGGCCTTGATCGAGCGAGTCAGTGAGGGACGACGCATACCGAACTTCATGACCAGTCCTTCGCGAGTGATGTCCGGGCGGGGAGAGTCCCGGTAACTACCAGGCTAGTCGTGCTGGCTGGCCTCAAGAAGCAACAAGGATTGCACATTCTCTAGTTTTGTCCTGGGTATCGTGAACAGGGGGAGGGCTGTCTCCACGAAGAACTATGACTGAGACCATCGTATTTCTTAAGGATGCGTCTGAATCACTTAGCTGAGGATGGAATTCGCCGCGACCTTCCACAGGTCAAGCTCATTCCAGGCGGGCGGAGCGCCGACGTGGTTGATCGGAACAGCAGGGATAGTGTGCGGGTATGTAGCTAATAGTGTGGGAAGTGTATTGAGACCGTCGAGATTAAATGCGCGTAGCAGATACTGAATCATCGTCAGTTGACCGAAGCAGCGATTCATGACACCGCGGGCTGCGTCGAGAGAGGCGTCCTGTCCTACTCGGGGCATACGAGGCTTGAGTGCATACACTCGATTAAACATGCGCGCATGGTGTGCTGCATAATTGCGGACAATATTCAAAGACTTCATCCAAGAGCCAAGCTGGGCGGCATTGAGCTGTGCATGCACAGCAATGTTCTCGCGTACTTCATCGGGTGCGAGACGATACAGGTGAGTGAGTGACCCAAAATCCATGATTTCGACGGCAGCCCACACAGGTAGCTGGCTGTCGTAATATTTCTTGTAGTGTGACACAAATATCTCTCGCGAGGACGAGAGCTCATGGTGATACCTGTTTAACCACTTGTTGTACTCTGGCGAAGGCTCGTTGCTCGTTCTGTGGCGGGCGAGCGGTCCCAGTCGGGATGGATCCATGTGGATGAGAGGGGCAATGCGTCCCAATTCGTGGCCGAGAAGTGCGCGGAATGTCAGTTCTACAGCGCTTAGTACTTCAAAGACGCTCGTTCGCAGCTGTAGGTCAAATTCGTAGAGGGCGAGTACCTGGTCAAAAGAGGACCCTGGAAGAAAGGAGTCCAGACGTCGTTCGGTTATTGATCCGATCTGTCGAAGCGGATACCAGTATCCGGAGAGACGGTAGTAGTTGATATGCTCAAGGCAATGCTCGGCCTCGGCTTGGTCGTGGATGAGCAGGCCTCTGGAACGTAATAAGTCAACCTGTTCAGCGTAGGTTAAGAAAGTCTTGGGAGTGGGCATCGATGTGTACCCCCTTGATTTCATGGCCGGGAAAAATGAGGACCGGCCCTGGACCCCGAAGGGCGGAACCGGTCGTGATGAACATAGTGTACCAGGTTGACAGGTTGCTCCCGGTGTGAGGTTCCCGGCCACGCCTGGACGAGAGACGTCACGTGTTCGCTTTTTACCGCTGCAGATCTGCTGCGAGTAGCGTGACGGTCGATTATGACGAGGGAGGGCCCTCATGCTCAACCAGCCACTGGCTGACAAGATCCGCCCGCGCACCCTGGGCCAGATCGTCGGTCAGGACCACCTGCTGGGCACCGGTGGCATCCTGCGTTCCCTCTTCGAACGTCGCCTCGCCCAGTCGATGGTTCTCTACGGCCCTCCCGGCACCGGCAAGTCGACCATCGCCTATGTCGCGGCCGAGGTCTATGACCTACCTATGGAGCGTTTCAATGCCTCGATGGAGGCCAAGAGCAAGCTCCAGAAGATCGCCGAGCAGCACTCCGGCCACACCTTCATCCTCTTGCTCGATGAGATCCACCGCGTGGACAAGGGTAAGCAGGACTGGCTGCTGAGCTACATGGAGACCGGCTCCATGATGCTCATCGGCACCACCACCGCCAACCTCGTCATCAGCCTCAGCCCCACAATCCGCTCACGCGCCCATCTCTTTGAGCTGCGGCCCATCCAGCCCGAGGACATGCTCCCCATGCTTGAGCGCGCCTGGGCCACGATCGCCGACGCCGCACCCGACCCTGAGGTGCTGCGCGCCATCGCCCAGTGCTCCATGGAGGGCTCAGACACTGACGCCGCGCTCTACTACCTTACCGTGCTGCTGGAGTCTGGCGACATCGAGACGGCGATCCGCCGCATCACCTGCGCCGCCTACGAGTTGGTGGGACTGGCCGATCCGCAGGTCGTGGCATGTGTGGTCCTGGCCTGCCAGGCCGCCCGGGAGGTGGGACTGCCTCGTGCCAGCAACTTCCTGGCCTAAGCCGTCATCCAGCTGTGTCTGAGCCCCAAGTCGGACTCCGGCCGCTGGTCCTACGAGGCGGCGCGCCAGGACGCCCAGAACCACCAGCGCCAGTCCATTCCCTACATCGTGCGTGACACCCACTACTCCGGCGCCCACACGATCGGCCACGGTGGGATGCTCGATCCCTTCGCCTACCCCTACGGGATCGCGCCCCAGGAGTACCTGCCGGACAGCCTCGTGGGCCGGCGCTACTACCAGCCGCGCGACAATGACCATGAGCAGCGCCTGGCACGGACCTATGAGCAGATCCGGCGCCTGCAGAGCCGGGGCGAGACGCAGCAGTAGCGCCTGCCTGCCTCACTCTCTCCAGGGTGGGGCTTCTGTTAAGACGGCGAGGCTGATATCATCACGCATAATTGATAGCAGGAGGTGTGTGATGGCCAGTGTCATCGTGAGAAACTTGACCGACGATACGCATCGCGCGCTCAAGGCTCGCGCGCATGAGCATGGTCGCTCCATGGAGGCAGAGATTCGTGCCATTCTTGATGAGGCTATTGAAGATCAACCTCGCCGTGGCCTGGGAACACTTCTGAGCTCGATTCGTCAGGAGAGCGGCGGAGTTGACCTAGATATCACGCGTGACCGCTCCGTCTACGAGCCGCTGGACCTGTCGTGATTGTCCTCGACACGAATGTGCTTTCTGAGCCTCTGCGGCGCGATCCTGATCCTCGCGTTGTACGTTGGCTGGATGATCAGCATCCGAGGACCCTTTATGTCACGGCGATGACCCTGGCGGAGCTGCGTGCCGGTGTGGAGGTCCTACCTTCAGGCCGTCGACGCGATCTTCTCCGGGAACGGCTTGAGGAAGAGGTCATTCCGTTCTTCGAGGATCGAGTCCTGCCATTCGACGGCCGAGCCTCACGTGCTTGGGCGCGGCTCCAGGCCCATGCTCGTACTCACGGTCGGCCGTTGCCCGTGATGGACTCGTTGATCGCAGCTGTCGTGATCGCGCGAGGTTATGCCTTGGCTACTCGCAATACTGCGGACTTCGTCGCGACAGGCGTGGAGTTGATCAACCCGTGGGAAGTGGGCGTCTAACTTGCCCGCTCGATCGTGACCTCTCAGACTCCGCTCTGTCCGGGACCATACCTAGGTCCCCGGTGACCCTCCTGATCCGGGCAGTTTCCCTCCATCGTGCGTGACATCCACTGCTCCGGCGCACACACGATCGCCCCTGAGCAGCGCCTGGCCCGGACCTACGAGCAGATCCGGCGCCTGCAGAGCCGGGGCGAGCCAGGCGAGTAGGCCCGGCGGCCTGGCGCCGCCTTCCCGGCTGGACAACACGACCTGACTGATGACGGAAGGAACTCCATGACCTCGACATCCAGCACCATGCCCGCCTTGCTCCTGGACGCGCCGGCTCAGCCTCAGGACCTGCCCGCCGCCCTGCGCCTGGCTGAGGTGCCGCTGCCTCAGCCAGGCCCCGGCCAGGTCCGCCTGCGGGTGCGCGCCTGCGGCCTCAACCCGGTGGACTGGAAGGTCGCCCGCGGCGGGCACGCCTCCTGGACGTGGCCGCACGTCCTTGGCCTGGACATCGCCGGCGTTATC
>OKMX01000264.1_pt1 | contig 11854 bp, 10 predicted proteins | sample 1613551 | NCBI WGS metagenome assembly OKMX01 (sample SAMN04436865, study PRJEB24849) | human gut metagenome | biome: human gut; feature: NICU; material: stool | host: Homo sapiens | place: USA: Saint Louis, MO | collected 2011-10-01 | reverse complement strand
TCGGGATGGCGAGCGTGAAGAACTTCCATCATCCGGGAGACCTCGACCCCTACCCGGCCACCGACGCGCTCAACCGACTACACCCTCGTTCGTGAAGAGCCACCTTAGTCCCATTGGTGACAGACATCTGAAGTTTCGAACCATCGTCTGTGACGCTGAGTCCCTGATTGGCTCGGTACCAACGAGGGCCATCGCCTTCGGTGACGAAGATGGGTCCCATCGAAGCCTTTCCAAAATCCTCTGCGCGCATACCAAGGATGCCGCCTAGGGTCATATCCCGCCCGAAGAAACCAGTGAGGCTCTTGTCGTTGACAAGCTTGATGTCGACGAGCTTGGGGGTCTGGCTCGGATCCGTCACGGGAATCTGCTCGCCATCGCGCTCAACGGTCAGCCCATAATTGAGAATCCAGGTCTGAGCGATCATCGGGTCAAGGCGTTCGTTGCCCTCCCCAACGGAACCCGTATCGTGTTTAACGCCAGTTGGCATCACAAAGGACAGAACCGAGTAAAAGCGGCCATATACGGCTGCACTGTCCCCAGCAGCGTCGCGTGCCGACTTGGTGGCGTAGAACGCGCCTGTCGTTGCGTTGTAGTAACCGGAGAGCTTGAGCCCATCATCTCGGGGTCCTGTGTGCTATTGAAGAGATTGTAGTGACCCTCCACCGTTCCAGAAACGGATTGAGAGACTTCGGAGGTCTTGGCGCTCTGCTCGCTGTCCTCAACCAGCCATGAGGTGCGTTTAACCGTCACTTCATCTTTGTTGCCTGTCCTTGCCTGGGTGATCACAAGAGTGTTTGTGGAGACACCCGGGTTGGAGTCTACGACCGTCTGGTCACCACTTAGTGTGACGTAGGGGATATCATCAATAACGACCGTTTTGATCTTGGTGTTCAATAGCCATGATTGGTAGCCATCGACGTTATAGGCGCCATCAAAGACCCAGCCGTCCATGGTGGTGTAACTCGCCGAGGTCTTTGTGATCAGAAACTCGTGGTGCACCACTGTGTTCGTGAAGCCACTGTAGGTGCTGTCCTTGTTGATCTCGATAGCGGTCTCAACCTCGAAGGTGAGGTTCTGATTGGTCAGCGGGTTCTCATCGGCCGGCGTCATCTTGACGGAGGCGAGAGTTGAGTTCTCGGCGGCCTAGTTCTCAGCTCTGCCGCTGCTATCAGTGGCAGATGCTGTGCGGGGGGGGGAGTACGAGGGACGCTACTGCCAGGAGCAGCGTGAACAGCGCTAAGGGTGAGCGCACGACGCGTGTCATGCCTGCTGTCCTTCCAGGTTGAAGGCTCGGCCGCAGCCAGTCAGGGGAGGGAGAGGGAAAGGCGGGGAGGCCAAGGACTGTGTACAGGTCATGAAAAGGCTAAGTGACGGGCGAAGGGTGCAGCAAGCGGCGTCGCCAGGCGAACCGAGAGCCTGGAGCGCGCACGGGCAAGCCCCCGGGGGGTACCCGGTTCACCTGCTGTGGTGAGCTGGGCGCCGCCTGGGGGCTTGCGTGCCGCGTGCCGGCTGCTCAGATCCAGGAGCCGAGCCACATATGCATGCGCCAGAAGCTGTAGCTCACGGTCTGGCCCGTCCAGATCGGCCACCACAGCACGGCACAGACCAGTGCTGCGACGACTACGGCTCCCACCAGCCACACGCCCTCGGTTCGTGTGCGCCACACCGGTACCCCGGTCCAGGCCTCGGGTAGGCCGCGCCGCGTTGGGCACATCCCGAATCCCACCTGGGTCGCGAGCCAGCCCCGCGGCGCGGGACGCTCGGGACCGATCCTGCCCTCTGCCAGAGCGTCCTCCTGCGCCAGGGCCAGAGGAGAGCCGGGAACGGGCCTCAGCCAGCCGGTCATCACCCCGAGGGCCAAGGTGAGTACGAGGACCACGAAGGGCACGAAGGCCACCGTGTAGAAGGTGAAGATCGTGCGGTCACCGTAGAGGAACCAGGGCAGGTACAGGCCTACGTACCCGATGAGTGCCGCCCACATGCGCCAGTCACGCCGTCGCCATGCCAGCACGACCAGGCAGAAGGCGAGCGCTACCACGGCGCTCCACCACACGGCGATGTTCCCGATCGAGGTCACGGCCTGGACGCACTGGTCCGAGCCGCAGCCTGCCCCCGTCATCTCCTCGGTTCCCCGCCAGTAGAAGGAGGTCGGGCGCCACTGCACCAGCCAGCCGATCGGCTTGGACATATACGGGTGGGTGGAGTCCAGGCTGACGTGGAAGCGGTACATGGACAGGTGGTACTCCAGCAGGTCGTTGAGGGAGTCAGGCAGCCAGGACCGCACGGGCGTGCCCGCCTGGCGCATCTGCTCGGCCCACCCGTGCTTGTAGGCGCCCGCGTGCGTGAACCATGACCACCAGCCGGCCACGTACACGGCAAAGGCCACGGGCACCAGGTGGAGGAAGTCCAGGCCTCCACGGTGGAGGATGCCGTCAGCCAGCCAGCTGCGCGCCTCAAGCCGACGCAGGGCCGTGAGGTCCCAGACCACCACGAGGATTCCCACCGCGGCTAGCAGGTAGGCGCCGGACCACTTGATCGAGCAGGTCAGTCCTGCGCTCAGCCCTGCTGCCAGCAGCCAGGGCCGCAGCAGCGGAAGTGGAGCCCAGGCGCCGGGCAGGGTCCCATCGAGCCCGGCAGCGAGCCGGGAGCGGAACCACTCGCGGTCACGCACCAGGCAGTAGACGGTCAGCAGCCCGAACAGCCCGATGAACACGTCCAGCAGGCCGATGCGCGACTCGGTGATCCCGACGCCGTCGACCGCCAGCAGCAGTCCTGCCACCCCGGCCAGGGCCGGAGAGTGGGTGAGCCGGAGCGTGAGCCGGGCCAGCAGCGCCACGGTGAGGATCCCGGCCACCGCGGGCATGAAGCGCCAGCCAAAGGAGGAGTCCGCCCCAAAGATCTCCATCCCCAGCCCAATGAGCCACTTCCCCAGCTGCGGGTGGACGATGTAGGAGGGGTCCGTCGTCAGGGCTGAGAAGTCCCCCTTGGCGAACAGGGCGTCCGCCCCGTCCTTCCAGGTCGACTCGTAGCCGTTGTGCCACAGGGCGTAGGCGTCCTTGACGTAGTAGATCTCGTCGAACATGAGCGAGTGGGGATGGCTCAGGCCGATCAGGCGCGTCAGCGCCGCCACCACTGTCACCACGGCCGTCACCACCCAGCCGCGCAGGCGCACGGCGGGTGCCAGCGTCCAGTCCAGAGGATTCAGTCCGAGGCGTTCGCGCAGGAAGGTCTCGCTACGCGGCTGCGGCTCAGCGGGCTCGATGTTGCCTGCCTCGCCGCTGTCCCCGTCGAGGCCGTCAGTCAGCTCCTCGATGGCGGCCTGCGGGACCTGCGCGGTGGCGGCTGTGACCTGCTCGGCCTGCGCCGTCGGCTCAGGCCTGTCGCCCTCCGAAGGGCTCGGGGCGGAAGGGGGCACGGCTGCTGGCTCGTTCACGCCGCGAGTCTAGGGAACCAGCCATACTGAGCCCATGACTGAGGCCCCGCACCCTGATCGTGCCGACTCCACGCCTGCGACGCAGGAGGCACCGGCCGCCCCGCGCGCCGGCGTCATTACGCTGGCGGCCACGCCGATCGGCAACGTCGCGGATGCCTCGCAGCGGCTGTGCGCGGGACTCGCCGAGGCCGACCTCATCGCGGCCGAGGACACGCGTCGGCTGCTCAACCTCGCTCAGCGCCTGGGCATCCACGTAGCCGGGCGCGTCATCGCCTTCCACGAGCACAACGAGCGCGAGCGCGCCGGCGAGCTGATCGAGGCGGCCCGAGCCGGCCAGCGCGTCCTCATGGTCTCTGATGCCGGGATGCCCTCCGTCTCCGACCCCGGCTACCGGCTCGTCACCGCGGCAGCGCAGGCGGGTGTCCCCGTCACCGTGGCCCCCGGTCCCTCTGCGGTGCTCACCGCCCTCGCCTTGTCCGGTCTTGCCTCGGACCGCTTCTGCTTCGAGGGCTTCCTGCCTCGTAAGCCTGGCGAGCAGCGCCGCGCCCTGGAGCAGCTGGCCGGCGAGGAACGCACCATGGTCTTCTTTGAGTCGCCCCGCCGTGTCCATGCCACCCTGGAGGTCATGGCCGAGGTTCTGGGGGCCGGGCGGCAGGCGGCGATGTGCCGTGAACTGACCAAGACCTACGAGGAGGTGCGTCGCGCCACACTGGGTGAACTCGCGGCGGCGACGGCGGCCGGTGCCCTGGGTGAGATCGTCCTGGTGGTGGCCGGGGGACAGTCGGTGCAGGCCGATCCGCGCGACGCCGCCCGCCAGGCCCTGGCTCTGGCTGACGCCGGACAGCGGCTCAAGACGGCCGCCGCTGAGGTGGCCCGACAGTCGGGGCTGCGCCCGAATGAGGTCTACCGGGCTGCGCTCGCGCTACGCGACGAGCGGGCCCAGGACTGATCCTGGGCCCGCTCGCCGGCGAGAGCCTGGGGGCTTGGCCTGCCTGCGCCGTCGGCTCAGGAGCGTGGGCCGGGGCTGGCTTGCCGGAGGCCCTCAGACCACGATATCGGGGTAAGCAGGGGAGGGCTCAGGGGCGGAACTGCTGACCGTTCTGGTAGGGGGCGACGCCCGGCTGCGGCACGGACTGGGGGTAACCGGGCCGGGAGTAGGCCGGCCCCATGGCCTGAGCCTGGAGGATCCTGCGGTTGCGTGAACGGCGCACGAGGAGCCAGACGAGGCCGCCGATGAGCAGGCCGGCCCCCAGGAAACCGCCCAGCACCGATCCGACGGCGCCAACGGCCATCCGGCCGATCTCCTTGGCGTTGGTGGCCTCGCCGAGGAAGATCGGCTCGTTGCCGGAGGCCGTGCAGGCGATCGTGTAGGAGCCGGAGACGGTGGGGATGAAGGTAGACAGGAGCTTGTGGTCGTTGACCTCGATCGAGGAGTGGACCTCGATGAGCGGGACCTCGACTCCGTCGGGGTCGGCCACCGTGCACTGGGCGGCGGGGAGGGAGCTGGAGTAGATGCCGTAGACGCTGCCGGTCCTCAGCTCGGCTGCGACCGCGCTGCCGGACGGGATCTGGGACAGGGTCGAGGAGACCTGGGCGACGGAGACGACCGATCCGACGAGGACAGCCGCTGCTGCCACCAGGAGGACCACGCCGACGATGATGAGGGCGAGCGGCCCCTTCTTTCCCTTGATGCCGGGGACGGAGGTAGGCGGTGCCGCAGCGTAGGCGGGTGCCGGCGTCGTGTAGGGGCCGGGTGGTGTCTGCGGTGCGGAGGCGTAGGGCGATCCGGAGGCAGGAGGAGTGGACATCGTCAGGCCTTTGGTCGGAGTGCGTGTGGGGCGCAGGGCGCCGCTCGTAGCGCCCAGGGTAGGGGCCAGGCCGCCGTAGGGCCTCCTCCTGCGGAATGAGGGCGCCGCAGCGTCAAGGAGGAGAAACGGGGCCGGCGCTGGGCGGGATAGGCTTTGCCCCATGAGCCACATCCTGTCCGCGGTCGCCTGGCCTTACGCCAACGGCCCCCGCCACATCGGTCACGTCGCCGGCTTCGGAGTCCCCTCCGACGTCTTCTCCCGCTACATGCGCATGGCTGGTCACGACGTCCTCATGGTCTCGGGCACGGATGAGCACGGCACCCCGATCCTCGTGGCGGCCGACGAGGAGGGCATCAGCGCCCGCGAGCTGGCTGACCGCAACAACCGCCTCATCGTGGAGGACCTGGTCGCCCTCGGCCTGTCCTACGACTTGTTCACCCGCACCACCGCCGGCAACCACTACCGGGTGGTGCAGGAGATGTTCCGCACCGTGCGCGACAACGGCTACATGGTGGAGCAGGTGACGCGCTCGGCCATCAGCCCGTCGACCGGCCGCACCCTGCCCGACCGCTACATCGAGGGCACCTGCCCCATCTGCGGCACCCCTGGCGCCCGCGGCGACCAGTGCGACGCCTGCGGCAACCAGCTCGACCCCACCGACCTGATCGATCCCCACTCGCGGATCAACGGTGAGGTGCCTGAGTTCGTCGAGTCCAACCACTGGTTCCTTGACCTGCCGGCGCTGGCCGAGGCCCTGGGGGCCTGGCTGGACGAGCGCGAGGCCTCTGGCACCTGGCGCCCCAACGTCATCCGCTTCTCCAAGAACATCCTGGAGGAGATCCGCCCGCGTGCCATGACCCGAGACATCGACTGGGGGATCCCGGTCCCCGGCTGGGAGGACCAGCCCACCAAGCGCCTGTACGTGTGGTTCGACGCCGTCATCGGGTACCTGTCCGCCTCCATCGAGTGGGCCCGGCGCACCGGGGACCCCGAGGCCTGGCGCCAGTGGTGGAACGACCCGCAGGCCCTGTCCTACTACTTCATGGGCAAGGACAACATCGTCTTCCACTCCCAGATCTGGCCCGCCGAGCTCCTGGGCTACAACGGTCAGGGGGACAAGGGTGGGCACAGCGGTGAGCTGGGCGTGCTCAACCTGCCCACCGAGGTGGTCTCCAGCGAGTTCCTCACCATGGAGGGACGTAAGTTCTCCTCTTCCCACGGCATCGTCATCTACGTGCGTGACTTCCTGGCTCGCTACCAGGCTGACGCCCTGCGCTACTTCATCTCCGCCGCGGGGCCTGAGACCGCGGACGCTGACTTCACCTGGGCCGAGTTCGTGCGCCGCACCAACGGTGAGCTCGTGGCCGGCTGGGGCAACCTGGTCAACCGCACGGCCTCGATGATCCACAAGCGCTTCGGTGAAATCCCCGAGCCGGGCGAGCTGGAGGAGATCGACCGCGTCCTGCTGGACTCCATCGAGACTGGCTTCACCACGGTCGGCGAGCTCATCCGCCACCACCGCCAGAAGGCGGCTCTGGCCGAGGCCATGCGGCTGGTGGGTGAGGCCAACAAGTACGTGGCGGACACCGAGCCCTTCAAGCTCAAGAGCGAGGAGCAGCTGCCGCGCCTGGCCACGATCCTGCACACCCTGGCCCAGGCGGTGGCGGACCTCAACCTCATGCTCTCCCCCTTCCTGCCCCACGCGGCCAACGACGTCGACCGCATCCTGGGAGGTGCGGGCGAGATCGCTCCGATGCCGCACATCGAGGAGGTGGCCGAGCTTGACCTCGAGGTCCTGCCTGCCGCCTTCGACGGCCGCGACGGCTACCCGATCATCACTGGCGACTACACCGGTGCTCCGACCTGGGGCCGCCACGAGGTGGTGGTCGGTACCCCGATCGCCAAGCCCTCGCCGGTCTTCGTCAAGCTCGATGAGGCCATCGTGGAGGAGGAGCTGGCCCGGTACGCCGACTCCCGTCCTGACGACGTCACCGGCGCCTGAGGGCCCGCGCCGCTGATGAGCCGCAAGCACCGCGACCGCTCCTGGCCGCCGGCCGACGCCGTCGCCCCACTGGCGGGTGAGGTGACGGACAACCACCCTCACCTGCCGGTTCCCGGGCTGCCGGCCAGCGGGCCGGGCAGCCAGGAGCCGCTGACCGCGGCCGAGCTGGTGGCTCGGGCGGCCGAGGTGGGCGTGACGCGCGTGGTCACCTCGGCCTGCGAGACGCCGACCTGGGCCGGCTCGGTGGAGCTGGCGCGGAGCCTGCCGGGGGTGCGCGTGGCGCTGGCCGTCCACCCCAACGAGGCCGTGCTCCACGCCGGCGTGCGCGAGGTCGGGCCGGACGGACTGGAGCCCGCTGCGGCCCCTCACCACGACGAGCCTGTGGACGCCGCCATGGCGCGGCTGGAGGCGACGATCCGGGAGTGCCGGGACGTCGTCGTCTCCGTGGGGGAGAGCGGGCTGGACTACTTCCGCACCGGCGAGCGTGGCCGCCAGGTCCAGCGCGAGGCCTTCCGGGCGCATATCGCCCTGGCCAAGGAGCTCGGGCTGGCGCTGCAGATCCACGACCGTGACGCGCACGAGGACTGCGTGCAGGTGCTCCTGGCCGACGGCGCCCCTGAGCGCACCGTCTTCCACTGCTTCTCCGGTGGGGCCGAGCTAGCCCGAGCGTGCGCCGAGCACGGCTGGTACGCCTCGGTGGCCGGGCCGGTGACCTATCCGGCCAATGAGGAGCTGCGCTCTGCGCTGGCCCTGGTTCCGAGCGAGCTGCTCCTGGTTGAGACCGACGCCCCCTATCTGCCTCCCAAGGCGTGGCGCGGGCGTCCCAACGCCTCCTACCTCATGGGAGACACGGTCCGTTTCCTGGCTGCCTCACGCGAGGTGGATGAGGCTGCGCTGTGCCAGATGCTGGCACGCAACACTGAGGCGGTGTACGGCCGCTGGCGAGCGGCGCCGTCGGGCCAGGTACGGGGCGGAGGCGTGGAGCGCCGTCGTTCCTCGTCGATGTGGTGAGGACACGCCGCATGTGATCAATTCGTGATCAAATTTATTGCGGGAGCCTGGTGCATCGGCTACCGTCGTTGCCGGTCCCCTAAGGTGAGGAAGTTTAATCGTGGGTCGTCACTCTCAGAGCAGCTCTGTCAGCACGACGCTCGTCGGTCTCGGAGCACTGGCTCAGCGGAGTCTGACCTCGGGCTCTCGTGACCACGGCCGCCGTCGTGCTGAGGGCCCTGCGCGCACCTCGATGACGCCCGTCATGATGCGTGCCGGTGGTACCGCTGCCACCCTGGCGCTGGCCGTCTCCGGTGGTGCCTACGCCGCGGTCAACGCCTCCGGCACGGACGTGCGCCCTCTCAGTGAGACGCAGACCCAGCTGCGAGCGATCGGCGCGCAGTCCGAGAGCGCGACGGCGCAGACGGCCAGCCTCACGGTCTCGGGCGCACAGTCTCAGGTCTCGACCGTGACTGAGGACGTCGAGCAGCCCTACGAGACCGTCGAGGAGCGCACGGACACGCTCCTGGAGGGCGAGACCCAGGTCAAGACCGCAGGCGTCAACGGCGTGGTCCGCACGACCTACCAGGTCACCACCACTGACGGCACCGAGACCTCGCGCGAGGTCCTGTCCCAGGTCACTGTGAGTCAGAAGGTGGACGAGGTCGTCCTCGTGGGCACCGGTACCGCTGCGACGACGGCGGGACTGGCGGCCGCTGGTACGGATGCCGCCTCCGCCCAGGCTATCGCTCGCTCGATGCTCTCCTCCTACGGCTGGGGGGACGAGCAGTTCTCCTGCCTGGTCAACCTGTGGACCCGCGAGTCGAGGTGGAACTACCAGGCGCAGAACTCCTCCTCTGGCGCCTACGGCATTCCTCAGGCGCTGCCCGGCTCGAAGATGGCCTCGGCTGGCTCGGACTGGGCGAGCAACCCTGCCACGCAGATCACCTGGGGCCTGGGATACATCTCTGGGCGCTACGGCAGCCCGTGCGGCGCCTGGGCCCACTCCCAGAGCGTCGGCTGGTACTGATTCCTGGGCGCCGGCGAGTGTGCAGGTAGGTGCACGGGTGTGCACCTTGGGACTGCACGCTCAAGGCCGCACCTGCACACTCGCGATGAGAACCGGGGCGTGAGAAGCCTCATTGTGCGCGTCGTGATCTTTTCGTTACCGTGATGGCTCCCGACGAAAGGACGGTTCTCATTGTGGGACACCGCACCTCAGCTCATTCCACGCACGCTCACCACGCCGAGCACGGGCGCTGCGGCGCTCACCACCACGCTGCGGCGAGCGACCACCACGTACTGCGCAGCTCCCTGCTGCGCGCCGGTGGGATCGCCAGCGTGCTCGCGATCGCGGTCAGCGGTGGAGCCTACGCGGCTGTCCAGGCAGCCGGCCCCGATATCGCGCCCTTGAGCGCCGCGCGGGCCAGCCTGACCGGGATCGGGTCCGCGGCGCAGGCCACAGACGGCCAGGAGGCGTCAGCCTCGATCGGTCTGACTGTCACGGGTGCTCAGACCACGGTCTCTACCGTGACCGAGGACTCTGAGCAGGCCTTTGAGACTGTTCGCGAGGAGACCGCCTCCCTGCCCGAGGGGGAGACCCAGGTCAAGACGGCAGGTGTCAACGGCGTGGTCCGCACCACCTACCAGGTCACGTCCCAGGGCGGGCAGGAGGCCTCACGCGAGGTGCTGTCCCAGGTGACCGTCACGCCCGCCACCCAGGAGGTCATCCTCGTGGGCACCGCCTCGGCCTCCTCTGCCACCACCTCGACCACCGCGGACTCCAGCGCCGGCGCAGCCTTGGGCGATGTGTGGGCGGCGCTGGCCCAGTGCGAGTCCGGTGGCAACCCGGCGACCAACACCGGTAACGGCTACTACGGCATGTATCAGTTCTCCCTGAGCACCTGGCAGGCGCTGGGAGGCACCGGCCTGCCCTCGGAGGCCAGCGCTGAGGCGCAGACCGCCATGGCGCAGAAGCTCCAGGCCCGCTCCGGCTGGGGCCAGTGGCCCGGCTGCAACTCACGCCTGGGCCTGCGCTGAGGCCGCAGCCCTCGGGTCGGCCAGGCCGTTACGCTGGCCCCATGCCCGAACCCACTGTGCAGCCCGACGGCGCCGCCTCCGGTCTCCTTGGGCCTGCCGACGTCCGTGCGCTGAGCCAGGCCCTTGGGGTGCGCCCCACCAAGACCTTGGGGCAGAACTTCGTTCACGATGCCGGAACCGTGCGCCGCATCGTACGCGCCGCCGGCGTGCGCAACGGTGAGACGGTTCTGGAGGTCGGTCCAGGCCTGGGCTCGCTCACCCTGGCCATCCTGGAGGCCGGAGCCAGCGTCATCGCCGTCGAGATCGACCCGCCGCTCGCGCAGGCCCTGCCCGTGACCGTCGCCCAGCGCATGCCTGAGGCAGCCGGGCGCCTGCGGGTGGTGGGAGCCGATGCGCTGAGCATTGACGGCCCCGCCGCTCTCGGGCTCGCCGATGGTGACCCGCTGCCCACGCGCCTGGTGGCCAACCTGCCCTACAACGTCGCCGTCCCCGTCCTGCTGACCCTGCTGGCCGCCTTGCCGAGCCTGGAGTCGGTCACCGTCATGGTGCAGGCTGAGGTCGCCGACCGTCTGGCCGCCGGCCCCGGCTCCAAGGTCTACGGCGTGCCCTCGGTCAAGGCCGCCTGGTACGCCTCCGCTCGCCGGACCATCACCATCGGTCGCACCGTCTTCTGGCCGGTTCCCAACGTCGACTCCGCCCTAGTGGAGCTGGTGCGCCGCGAGCCGCCGAGCACCCGAGCCAGCCGCGAGGCCGTCTTCGCCGTCGTCGATGCCGCATTCGCCCAGCGACGCAAGACCCTGCGCCAGGCCCTGGCCGGCCTCGCTGGGAGCCCGCAGGCAGCCGAGGCGGCGATCCGGGCGGCCGGCATCGACCCGACCCGGCGTGGCGAGACCCTCGACGTCCACGACTTCGCCGCCCTGGCTGAGGCCCTGGAGGACCAGGGATCCGACCCCAAGGAGGAGACAACCCGATGAGCCACCTGCGCGTTGTCCCCGGTGGCGCCCCGCGCGCCGCCGGCCCCAAGGCCGGCTCGGCAAGCTCCGTGCGCGTCGAGGCCCCCGGCAAGGTCAACCTCTTCCTGTCCTGCGGCGCCCCTGGCGCGGACGGCTACCACCCGCTGACCACGGTGTTCCAGGCTGTGCGGCTCATCGAGACCGTCACCGCCCGGCGCCAGGCCGCTGACGCCCGCGGCGCCGTCACCCTCACGCTGGCCGAGCCTGACGACGCCGTCCCCACTGACGAGCGTAACCTCGCCGTCCGCGCCGCCCGCCTGCTCGCACGCGAGACCGGCGTGGAGGAGGGCGTTGACCTGCTCGTGCGCAAGCGCGTGCCGGTGGCCGGCGGGATGGCGGGTGGTTCGGCCGACGCCGCGGCCACGCTTCTGGCCTGCAACCAGCTGTGGGGCACCGGCCTCGCTCTGGGTGAGCTCATGGAGCTCGCCACCCAGCTCGGTGCGGACTGCGCCTTCCCCCTCATCGGCTCGGCCGCCGTCGGACACAGCCGCGGGGACCAGCTCAGCCCTCTCACCGAGCGCCACCACGCGACCAATCACCTCATGCCCGGCAATCAGCGGATATTGTG
>OKMX01000261.1_pt1 | contig 11921 bp, 10 predicted proteins | sample 1613551 | NCBI WGS metagenome assembly OKMX01 (sample SAMN04436865, study PRJEB24849) | human gut metagenome | biome: human gut; feature: NICU; material: stool | host: Homo sapiens | place: USA: Saint Louis, MO | collected 2011-10-01 | reverse complement strand
ACCGAGATCTACACTCTTTCCCTACACGACGCTCTTCCGATCTTCTGAAATGACGGCGCGCACGCCCTGGGACACCGCGTCCACCCCGGCTGCGTGCTCATCCTCGCCGTAGTGGTGCGAGACGAGCTCCTCCACGTCCTGGCGCGTGCGCACGGGCCGGTCGATGACGGGCCCCACGCCCGGCTCGATCCGTACCCCGACCCCGGCCAGGCGCAGCGGCACCATGATGTCGGAGAAGAAGACCGCTGCGTCTACGCCGTGACGGCGTACCGGCTGCAGGGTCGCCTCGGCTGCGAGCTCGGGGCGCAGACAGACCTCCAGCATCTCCAGGCCGACCTCGGCGCGCATCGCGCGGTACTCGGGCAGCGAGCGGCCTGCCTGACGCATGAACCACACCGGTGTGCGCCCTGGCTGGTAGCCGCCCAGCGCCTGCAGGAGGGAGGGAGCCGGGCCGTGGGAATTGTGTGCAGAGGTACTCACGGAATAGTCCTTAAAACGACGGAAGATGACTTCGCGTGATATTCCGGGAGGAAAACCATCGACGTGTCCAATCTAGGCTGATGTCATCTAAGAGACGGAGAAAAACGGCGTCATCTGAGGGAAAACGTGGATGCTGACGCCGTGTGGGTCACGGAAAATGACGCCTTGTCCGCATATTTCCTGGTGATGTCTGCTCCCATTGTGCCTGTTCTTTGTCCAGATGCTTCAATACACCCTGCTGTGCTTCATCTTCTGTCTGCTGATCATCGAACCCACGGGCTTGACCTCGTCGCCCGACTGGGTGGCGTTGTGGCGCACCTGGGTCCAGACCTTCAGGCCGCTGTGCCTGGGGTCGAGGGCGTCGTCGTCCTGGGAACCTGCAACCGCCTGGCCATCCTGCTGGACGCGCCCGCGCCTTCCCAGGCCATGGGCCACGAGGCAGATGACTGGCTGAGCGCCGTCGTCGCCTCCTTCCTGGCCGAGCGTGCCGGGCTGGACGCTCTCACGCTGCGCTCGTGGCACGGCGTGGACGCCGTCGCCCAGCTCTTTGCCACCGCCGCAGGCCTGGAGTCCATGGTGGTCGGTGAGCGCGAGATCGCCGGCCAGCTGCGCCGCGCCATGATCCTGGCCCATGAGGACGGCACGCTCACCGGGCCGCTGGCTCGCGCCGTCGAGCACGCCTCCACCACCTCCCGGCGCCTGGCCTGCTCCACTGGGCTGAGCGGCAATGGCCGCAGCGTCGTTGCCGTCGGCCTGGACCTGGCGGCACGCCAGCTCCCGCCCCTGGAGGGGGCCCGGGTCCTGCTGGTGGGCACCGGGGCCTACGCTGGGGCCACCGTCACCGCGCTGCGTGAGCGAGGCGTGTCCGACCTGGAGGTCTACTCCCGCTCCGACCGCGCCCGCGCCTTTGCTGACGGTCACCACCTGCGTGTCGTCACTGAGGAGACACTGCCAGCCGCCCTGGAGCTGGCCGATCTCGTGGTCACCTGCCGTGGGCTCGGCGCCCCGGTGCTCACCCGTGAGCTGGTCGAGCCGGCTGCCCGGCTGCGTCAGCCCACCGAACCGGCCCTTCTGGACCGCCACGAGGACCCTCGCTCGCCTGCCGAGCCGCCTGAGCGTCCGCTCGTCATCCTTGACCTGGCGCTCACGCGTGACGTCGAGGAAGCGGTGGGCAGCCTGCCGGGTGTGCTGCTCATCGACCTCCCCAGCGTCCAGCGGGCCGTGCCCGAGGCCGAGGCCGCGCAGGTGGAGGCCGCCCGTGCGATCGTGGAGGAGGAGGTGGCCGCCTTCACCCGCCTGGCTGGTGGGCGCCGCATGGACCCGGTCATCACCGAGCTGCGCACGCATGTGGAGGAGATGGTTGAGCGCGAGGTCGCTCGCCTGCGCGTGCGTGACGGCATGGTTGAGGCCGACGACGCCGCACGCGCGCTGCGTCGCCTGGCCGCCCGGCTGCTCCACCACCCCAGCGTCGCCGCCCGGCAGGCTGGCGAGGCGGGCCGGGATGAGGAGTACCTGGCGGCGTTGCCGATGCTGCTGGGCCCCGAGGTCACCAGCGCCCTGCTCGCCGGCACCCAGGCCCCGGCCACCTGCCCGGTCCACGTCACCGAGGGTGCCTCTGCCTGGCACCACCCCACCCAGATGGAGAGGTCCTATGCCTGAGTCGACCGCCCCCACCCACACCGCCGCGAGCGCAGGACGGCAGGCGAGCGCGCCGGCGTCGCCCGACCCGCTGGCTCCCTACGACGCGGTCCTCATCCTGTCCTACGGCGGCCCCATGGGCCCCGACGACGTCCTGCCCTTCATGCGCAACGCCACGGCCGGACGCGGCGTGCCTGACTCCCGCCTCCTGGAGGTCTCCGGGCACTACGGGCGCTTCGAGGGCGTCTCGCCGATCAACGCGCGCAACGCCGAGATGCTGGAGGCCCTGCGTGCTGAGCTCGCCCGGCGCGGCTCGCGCGTGCCTGTGGCCATCGGCAACCGCAACTGGCATCCCTTCGTCTCCGAGGCCATGCGCTCGCTGGCCGACGCCGGTGCACGCCACGTGCTGACGATGACCACCTCCGCCTACGGCTCCTACTCCGGCTGCCGCCAGTACCGCGAGGACACGGCCGCTGCGCTCGCCCTCCTGGCCGCAGGAGCCGACGGCGAGACCGGCCAGGGCTGGGAGGTTGACGCCGCTGCTCGGGTTGGTGGAGCCGGAGGCGCGCCGGTCGAGCTCGCGGTGGACAAGACCCGTCCCTTCTACAACACCCCCGGCATGCTGGAGGCTAACGTCGACGCGATCGTTGACGCCTACCGCCAGCTTGAGGACCGGGGGGTAGACGCCGCAGGGGTCCGTCTCGTGCTGGTCACCCACTCGGTGCCGCTCGGCATGGAGGAGGACTCCAGCCCGCATGCCGCGGAGCGGGCAGCGGGCGTGAGCCCAGCCGTGGCTGAGCCGGGCGTGGCGCCGGACCTGTCCACCGAGATCTCCTACGTCGAGCAGCACCGGCGCCTTGCCGAGGTTCTCCTGCCGCAGGTGCGAGAGCGCCTAGGAATGGCAGAGGACCCGCAGACGGACCTGGTCTACTGCTCGCGCTCGGGCCCGCCCCAGGCCCGCTGGCTGGAGCCGGATGTCAACGACCACCTGGAGGCCCTGGCAGCCGGGCGCCTGACCGACGGGACAGCGGTGGCGGTGCCCGCGGGCGTCGTCGTCGCGCCGATTGGCTTCGTGGCGGACCACATGGAGGTCGTCTTCGACCTGGACACCGAGGCCCGCGAGACCGCCGAGCGCCTCCATCTGCCCTACGTCCGGGCGGCGACCGCGGGCACGCACCCGGCCTTCATCTCCTCGCTGGCCGATATCCTTGTGGAGCGGGCCGCCGTCGCCCGTGGTGAGGAGGTAGAGCCGGACTCGACCACCGGCACCGGGCCCTTCCACACTGTCTGCCCGGACGTCTGCTGCCGCCCCGGGGTGCGGCGTCGTCCCCACGCCCGCCCCGGAGGCCCGCACGGGCAGGACTGAGCCCGCCACCGTCCACCCAGACCAACCACCAGCCCCACCACCAACGAGGGAGTCCACCATGACTGACCAGACCACCCCGGCCGCGACCGCCGGAGGCTCCGAGTCCCACGGCCACTACCAGCACGACCCGCGCGACGCCCGGCACATCGACGTCGACGAGGTCAACAATAAGAACCACTACGCCCTCTACGCGGTCTTCCGCCTCACCCAGCCGCTGCCGCCGCTGGAGGACACGCGTCGCCGCCTGGTCGGGGAGTCGCAGTACTACGTCGACCAGTCCGAGGTGACCACCCGCGGCTGGTACGACGTCTCCGGCTTCCGCTCTGACGCCGACCTGCTCGTGTGGTGGCTCGACGACGACCCCGAGAAGCTGCAGGACGCCAACCACCGCCTGCGCGCCAGCGCGCTGGGGCGCTACCTGGAGCCCGTGTGGTCCTGCATGGGCCTGCACACCCCTGCCGAGTTCAACCGCATGCACATCCCCGCCTGCTTCGGTGGCGTGGTGCCGCGTGACTGGCTCATGGTCTACCCCTTCGTGCGGTCCTACGACTGGTATCTCCTGCCGGCTGAGGAGCGGGCACGGATCATGAAGGACCACGGGCGCAACGGCTTCTCCAAGTACCCCGACGTCAAGGGCTCCACCCTGTCCACGATGGGCCTGAGCGACTACGAGTGGATCCTCGGCTTCGAGGCGGACACCCTCGACCGCCTGGAGGGTGTCATCCACCACCAGCGCTACACCGAGGCGCGCCTGCACGTGCGCGAGGACACGCCCTTCTACACCGGCGTGCGCGTGAGCCCGGCCGAGTGGGCCGAGCGTCAGCCTCGCTCCTGAGCCCCAGGCTCACCCTCCCAGCGGGACGGCCCCGGCCTCACGCGGACGACCAGGAACCCTGGTACGACCTTGTCCGTGTGGTGCAGGGGCCGTCCTGTGTTCTGAGGTGCTATCGCGGCTGGGGTCAGCACGCCTCGCGCACGCTCACCAGCCACGGGCAGCGGCGGCGCAGCAGGTGCTCGAAGCGTGCGTGCATGGTGACGACGGCGGCCGGGCAGTCCTGGCACGCGCCCTCCAGCGCGACCTTGACGACGCCGTCCGCGACGCGCTGGACCGTGAAGCTGCCACCGTGGGCACGTGCGATCTGGCCGACCGGTCCCTCCGCGATCTCTCGGGCGGCTGCCTCCAGCACCTCGTCCGGTCCGACCCCGACGGCGCCGGGCGCAGCCTCCCACGAGCCGGGGATCCCCAGCGCGTCAACGAGCGCCGACCGTACAGCCGACCCTGCCTCGCTCCAGATGCGCCCAGGGGCTAGGAGAGTGAGCACCGCGCCGGGCACCACCTCGAGGCCGGCCAGGACGCCGTCGTCGAGCAGCGCCTGGAGCATGCGCGGGGCGCGGGCCACCGACCCGGTGAAGGGGAGCAGACCGTCAGGCACCACCCAGCGCAGGACCGCAGGGTCCGGCGTCGTCACCGGGTGGGTAGGGACCACGGGCACGGCTAGCTGCTCCTTGCTGCGTGACGGTGACTGCGGGAACCGGCGTCACATGAGCGCGGCGACGAGGGCGTGCACTAGCGCCCCGGCTACCCAAGCAAGTGCGAACAGGTAGCCGTAGGCGATCGCCGCCCACTTCCAGGTTCCTGTCTCACGCCGGATCGTGCCCGCCGTGGCCATGCACTGCATGGCGAAGACGAAGAAGGCAAGGATCGCGGCGATCGTGGCGGGGTTGAAGACCTGCTCGCCAGCCGAGTTGGTGAGCGTGTCCCGCTGGTAGGTCATGGCCTCAAGCTGCGCGGTAGGCGCCTCTGGGTCCGAGGCCGCACCCATCTGGCCCAGCGTGGCCACGAAGGTCTCGCGGGCGGCCAGTGAGGAGAGCACCGCGACGTTGACTCGCCACTCAAAACCCAGCGGCTCGAAGACCGGCTCCACGAAGCGGCCGACGGCGGCGCCCCAGGAGTTGTCCATGACGTAGCTGGTGCGCTGGGCGTCGTAGAGCGTGGACAGCTCCTCAGCGTCCGTGACTACCTCGCCGTCCTCACCCACCACCGTGGAGGAGGCCGGAGCCTCCACCGCCTGGGCCACCGCAGAGCACTCGGCGGAGGCAGTGCAGTAGGAGTCGAAGTCGGCCTCCGAGCGCAGCGGCACGTTGAGCAGCACCCAGATGATGATGGTGGCCGTCAGGATGATCGTTCCCGCCTTCTTGACAAAGCCCTTGGCCGCGTCCCAGACCATGACGCCGACCGTCCGGGCGCGCGGGAGGCGGTAGGGAGGCATCTCCATGTAGAAGGGCAGCAGTACCCCGCCGCGGTCGGTGAGCTTCTTGACCACCCAGGCCGCCGTCATCGCGGCCACCGCCCCGGCCAGGTAGAGGATGAACATGATCGTCCCGCGTGCCCCGAAGGGACCGATGCGGTCCTCGGGCCCCACGAGCAGGGAGATCATGATGATGTAGACCGGCAGGCGTGCCGAGCAGGTCATCATCGGGGCGGCCAGCATCGTGGCCAGGCGGTCCTTGGCGCTGGGCAGGGTACGTGTGGCCATGACACCGGGAATTGCGCAGGCGAAGGAGGACAGCAGTGCTACAAAGGCGCGTCCCTCCAGCCCTGCCGAGGCCATGACCCGGTCCATGAGGAAGGCGGCTCGTGCCATGTACCCCACGCCCTCCATGAGGGCGATGAGGGTGAACATGATGACGATCTGCGGGATGAAGGTGAGGACCCCGCCCACGCCGCCGATGATGCCGTCTCCCAGCAGCCCGGCCAGTATCGGTGCCGGGGCGTCGAGCCAGGTGTGGACCTGCGTCCCCAGCCAGCCGAAACTGGACTCGATCGCGTCCTTGAAGGGTTCGGCCCAGGTGAAGATCGCCTGGAAGAAGAGGTACATGACCGTGAGGAACACGAGCGTGCCCCACACCGGGTGCAGCAGGACCCGGTCGACCGCCGCGGTGCGTCGGTCCTCGCTGGGTGGGATGTAGTCAGCCGCCTCCAGCACGGACTCGCTCCAGCTCAGCCGCTCTGCCCCGCTGGTCGGCGGGGCGAAGGGCACGCGCTCCCAGTTGCGCCACGAACCGATCGCCTCGCGCAGCTGGGCGATGCCCACTGAGCGGTTGCCGATGACGCGCACGGCAGGCACGCCGATGGCGCGGCCAAGCGCCTCGACGTCCAGGCGCCCGCCGCGGCGGGTCAGCTCGTCGGTCATGGTGACGGCCAGGCAGGTGGGCAGGCCGAGGGCGAGGGCCTGGGCAGCCAACCCCAGGGAGCGGGACAGGGTGGTGGCGTCGATGACGACGACGAGCGCGTCCGGTGCCTCCTGCTTGCCCAGGTGACCGGTGAGCACGTCGAGCACGACCTGCTCGTCTGGGCTGATGGGCTCCAGGGAGTAGGCGCCAGGCAGGTCCTCGATCGTCACCGGGACCCGACGCGGAGCCTCTTCACCCGTCATCCCGGCCTCGCGGGCGGTGAGCTGGCAGGTACCGACGGCGCGGGCCACCGTGACGCCGGGGTAGTTGCCGGTCTTGGCGCGCAGGCCCGTCAGGGCGTTGTAGATGGAGGTCTTGCCGGCGTTGGGTGAGCCGGTCAGGGCGATACGGTCCGCGCCGGTGTGCACGTGGCCCGAGGCGGCCCCACAGTGGCAGGCGGCGCCGTCGTCGTGACAGGAGGTGGTCGAGGCAGCCGGGGCACTCATGCGAGCACCTCCACCATGACCAGAGCGGCCTCGCGACGGCGCAGGCTGAGGCAGTAGTCGGCGACCGTGTAGGTGGTGGGGTCCCCGAGCGGAGCCCGGCGGCCCACGAGGACCTCGCGGCCGGGTTCCAGGCCGAGGTCAACCAGTCGCCGGGCGAGCTGGGAACCTCGCTCCTCGGTGACGGCGGTGACGCGGCCTCGCTGGCCGCGTCGCAGGAGCGACAGGGGCGTCGGCTCCGTGGTAGTGGTGCTCATCTTAGGGTCCTTCTGTCGGGACGTGGGCTACGGTACCCCCGCGTCGCCGACCAAGGTTAGCCTTATAACACTCGTCCATAAAGGACAAGAGTCCTCTGGAGAGGGTGCTGAGAGCGGGTTCACGCACACCGGCGCGGCACGGGCCTCACAGGTGGAAATGCGCGCCGGCTGCCGGGTTGGCCAGCCAGGCCTGCGCGGCCGCGATCCGACGCCGTGCGGAGTCCGCGATCGGCTCGGGCAGGCAGCCAGGGTCAAACCAGCCCACCGCCGTCGACTCCTCGTCCCCCACGCGGCTGGCCGCGGCGCCAGCGGCATCGACCCGCGCGACGAAGTCGATCGACATGAACACGCAGCGGTCGCCGTTGGGGAACTGAGAGGGCTTCTCCGCCTCAACGGCGATGACGCCCAGGATCTCGGGGACGACGCCGGTCTCCTCCTCACACTCGCGCAAGGCGGCGACGGCCGGCTGCTCGCCGGGTTCGGGGATGCCGGAGACCACGGCCCACAGCCCCGTGTCCGAGCGCCTGCCCAGCAGGACGCGTCCTTCCGGGTCGGTGACGACCACGCTCACGCCGGGCAGCCACAGCTGGTCGTGCCCGATCTTGGCACGCAGGGACACGATGAAGTCCGGAGTTGGCACGAGATCCTCCCGTTCGTGGCCTCTTGACTCAGCGTGGTCGGGACGCAGCGACCCTGCGGGCCTGCGCTGCCCACGCCTCGACCGGGTCGTTGAAGGGCCCGGGCTCCCAGGTCCCTCCGGCGTGCTCGACGGCGCGCGCCAGCAGCCAGTCGGCCACCGCCGGGTTCTTGGGAAGCAAGGAGCCGTGCAGGTAGGTACCGATGACGTGGTGGATGCGCCCGCCCTCCAGGCCGTCAGAGCCGTTGTTGCCGTCACCGCTGCGCACCGTGCCGAAGGGGCGTGCCGCCGGGCCCAGCGTGGTGAGCCCCGAGTGGTTCTCGTAGCCGACCACCGTCCCGAACTCCTCGGTGTCTAGGGTGATGTTGCCGATGAGGCGCTTGGGGCCGGCGACCGTCTGCGCGTCCAGGATCGACACCCCTGGGATCTCGGTGCCCGAAGAGGTGACGAAGCGGTGTCCGAAGAGCTGGTAGAGGCCGCAGATGACGAGCATCGGGACGCCGTCGGTGGCCCAGGCGCGCAGCTCGCCGGCGCGCTGGGCGAGGTCGTCCTTGATCCGGGCCTGGCCTGAGTCCTGCCCGCCGCCTCCGACCACGAGGTGGACGTCCTCGGGCAGCTCGTCGCCGGGGTCATAGGTCAGCAGCTCGACGTCGTAGCCCTGCCACTGCGCGCGGCGGGCCAGGACGAGCGTGTTCCCCCAGTCGCCGTAGATATTCATGTCGTGGGGGTAGAGCTGGAGCAGGCGGATGTGTCCGCGTGCGGCGGAGTCGGTGGTGTGGCGGTAGATGATAGGGGGCGTCACTTCATGACCTCCTCGACCTCGGTCAGCTCGCCCAGGTGGTGGCGCAGAGCCAGCATCGCGGTGTAGCTGGTGAAGATACGCATCCGGCGCCCGTCGCGACGTGAGGCAGCGCGCAGCACCTCAAGCGCCTTGGCCAGGTCCGGTTCCACCGCACCCACCGGCACCTCGTCATAGCGCAGGCGCAGCGCCATGTCCCAGGCGCGCACGCCGGTGACGACGGCGACCCCCTCCTCACGCAGGCCGGCGAACTCCACGTCCCACAGCCAGGACATGTCCCGGCCGTCGGCGTACTCGTCGTTGATCGCGACCATGAGGGTCTCGGGGCCCGTCTCGGCCTCGGCCTGTGCGGCGGTGAGCAGTCCCATGCGGAAGCCGGCGGGGTTCTTCACCAGGGACAGCTCGACCTCGCGCCCGTCCAGCTCCACCACCTCGCCACGCCCGAAGGCGGGCTCGACGCGGCTGAGCTCGTCCAGGACGGAGGAGACATCTGCCTTGGGGCCGAGGATCTCCAGGGTGAGGGCCAGGGCGGCGCAGGCATTGAGCTGGTTGTGCACGCCGCGGATCGTCATCGAGACCCGGCGCCGCACGCCCCGTACCTGGAGCGTGACCTCCTGCCCGTGCAGCTTCTCCAGCAGGACGGTGGGGTGTGATGGGCTCATCGGCCCTGGGACGGCCTCACCCGGTCGCGCGGCGGTCGGCTGGCTCGTGCGCGCGGTGTGGAGCTCGTCGTCGGACAGGAAGACCGAGCGCAGCGCGGGGCCGATGCCGAAGGAGGCGGTGCGGGCCGAGAGCGTGTCAAGGAAGTCGGGGGAGACCAGACGGGGGTCGTCCTGGTTGATCACAACCACCCCGGTGGTGGCTTGAGCGACCTGGTGGAGGAGGGAGGCGGTGTAGTCGACCTCCCCGAAGCGGTCGAGCTGGTCGCGCATGACGTTGAGCAGGAGCGTGGCCTGGGGGCGTACGTGCTGGATGAAGCGCACCGCGTGGGCCTCGTCGAGCTCGAGGACGGCGATATCAGCGTCCACGCGCCCGCGCCAGTCGACCTCGGTGAGCAGGGAGGCGAGCACGCCACGGATGAAGTTGGAGCCGGTCCTGTTGGTCAGGACCTTCAGACCCTGAGACTGTAGGAGCTGGACGATCATCTTCGTCGTCGTCGTCTTGCCGTTGGTCCCCGAGACCACGACGACGCCGCGAGGCAGCTGGGCCAGCACCCGGCCCAGGAAGGCAGGGTCGGTGCGCTCGACGACCAGGCCCGGCAGTGCCGTCCCTCCTGAGCCACCGCCGCGCAGACGGGCGGCCAGGCGTGCGCCACGCCCCAGGGCGATCGTGGCGCTCGAACGCAGTGTCGTGGCCAGGTTGGTCATCGATTCAGGCTCCTGCAGGCAGAGGGGTGGCAGCCCGGTCAGTGTAGGTCCTTGGTCGCGTCACCGGAGGGGATTGCGCCGGCCGGCGTCCAGGGCGTCAGGGGACGACGACGTGTAGGGCCCCCGCCTCGACCTCCACCTCCAGGCGCCTGGTGCTCCCGGCGGTGTCGCCGTCGAGCTCGAAGGGGATCTCCCGCTCGGCCTCGATGAGGATGTGGTGTCCGCTGGTGGTTGGGAAGCCAGACATGTCCCGGCCGGTGAGGACCTGGGCGCCGAGCTTGGCCCAGTCAGTGGCCTTGTCCGGGCTGGCGATGAGCAGGTCGACCTGGGCGTCGGTGGGGGAGGCGTCGTGGAAGAGTGTCATGCCGCCGGTGATCGTGCCGACGTTGCCGAGCAGGGCCATGACGGCCTGGTGCTCGACCGGCTCGGCGTCGTCCACGGTGACCGTGATGGTGAAGGGATCGGGCACGGCGTTCTGCACGGCGGCCACGGCGTAGGCGCCGGAGCGGATGACCTTCTTGAGATCGTCGCTCGTGTCCTCCATGATCTGGGCGTCCAGGCCCATGCCCGCCATGACGACGAAGCGCTCCTGGCCGGCGTCGCTGACGGCGTGGACGACGTCGATCGCCTGGCTGCGGCCGTTGAGCGCCAGGCGCAGTGCGGCGTCGGTGTCCAGCGGGACTCCAAGGTTGCGGGCGAGCAGGTTGCCGGTGCCAGAGGGCAGGAGCGCCATGGGCGTGTCGGTTCCGGCAAGCTCGGAGGAGACGGCGCGTACGGTACCGTCCCCGCCGGCCACCATGACGAGGTCCACCCCGGCCTCCAGCGCTCGGCGTGCGGCCTCGTGCCCAGGGTCCTCCGGCGTCGTCTCCAGCCAGGTCGTGGGGTGCCAGCCGGCGGCCAAGACCTCGGCCTCGACCCGGCGTCGTAGCAAGGACAGGTCATCGAACTTGGTGGGGTTGAGGATGACGGCTGCCCGCTTGTCCGCGCTGCCCTCGGGCAGGCCCAGGTGGGCCCAGCCGGACAGGATCGTGGTCATGCCGCCGATCGTCAGTGCCAGGTTGGCTACCGCCACACCCAGCAGGACGGCGCCGACGGCGTCGGAGATGTGGATCAGGGCCATCGTCCACTGGGCCACGGCGGTGAGGACGACGGCGGCCACACCCACGCCGGCCCAGCGGGCGACGATCGAGGTGGAGCGGCGGTGGGCGCGGGTCAGGGTGACCAGTACCCACGCCAGGATCGTCATGGCCGTGACGTGGCTGGCCGGGTAGGCCCCGCCAAAGTGGGAGATGGAGTCCGCGAAGGCGGTGTGGGGGCGCGGCCGGTCGATCATGAAGGCTAGGACCGCCTGGGCGGGCAGTCCGGCGGCGGCTACGGCCAGCGCCAGGGACAGGCGGCGCATGCGGGCCTTGTAGGAGAAGACTGCGACCGCGGCGATGAGGATGAGGGTGAAGACCGGGTGGGTGAGCAGGGAGAAGGCTTCGGCCACCTGCCCGCGGACCGATCGCGGGGGCAGGAAGGGCGGGCGCAGGAGCCGGTCGAGCCAGGTCAGGCGCCCGGAGAGGGTGAGCCAGGTCCACAGGGCGAACAAGATCGTGGAACCGAGGGTGAGGCTGATCTCGGGGGAAGTCCAGAGGCGACGTGCCAAGGATTTCAGAAGATCGGAAGAGCGGTTCAGCAGGAATGCCGAGACCGATCTC
>OKMX01000259.1_pt1 | contig 11961 bp, 13 predicted proteins | sample 1613551 | NCBI WGS metagenome assembly OKMX01 (sample SAMN04436865, study PRJEB24849) | human gut metagenome | biome: human gut; feature: NICU; material: stool | host: Homo sapiens | place: USA: Saint Louis, MO | collected 2011-10-01 | reverse complement strand
CGGCCCGTTCGTGACCGCCCCTGCCCCACCACCGTTGTCGTTCTCCTGGCGGTGGTGGGGCGGGGAGGGCCCCGACCTGCACGCACCAACTACTTGGAGCATCCACCATGTCTTTTCTCGCCAGACCCCTCACCGGCACCGAACGTGCCTACCTGGACGCTGCCCAGGCCGACGACCAGGCCGAGGCCGCACGCCTCCTCGCCGTCCTGGACGCCCAGGATGCCGGCGACGAGCGCAGGCTGCGTGCGCCCGGCGCGCTCGGCGCGGCGGCACTGTGGTACGCCGAGGTCCTCGGGTGGCCGGTCTTCCCGCTCATCCCCGGGGAGAAGCGTCCCGCCACCCGGCACGGCCTCAAGGACGCCACCACCAGCGGCCAGCAGGTGCGGGCCTGGTGGAAGGCCAGCCCCGCCTCCAACATCGGGCTGCCCACCGGCACCCACTTCAACGTCATCGACATTGACACCCCCGCCGCCATCACCACGGCCGCCACCGACGGCCTGGACCTGCCCGACTGGGACACTCCCGGCGCCCTGCTCGCCACCGTCCGCACCCCCCGCGGCTGGCACCTGTACGTGCCGGCTGACGGCACTGGCAACGCTGTCGCTGTCGTGCCAGGGGTCGACTACCGAGGCAAGGGCGGATACGTGGTCGCGCCACCCTCCATCGTCGACGGCAAGAGGTACGCCTGGGACGCCGCGCCCGAGATCACCCGTGAGGCCGCCTGATGGCCAGCATCGAGGAGCTCATCGCCGCCAAGCGCGCCAAGGGCGGCCCGACGGTCGACCCGCAGGTAATCGCCTCCATGCCGCCCGTCGCCGGGGGTGGCACCAGGTACACGCTGGCCGCCCTCAACGAGGAGGCCGCAGCTGTCGCGGCCGCCCCCGAGGGCACCCGCAACGACACCCTCAACATGGCCGCCTTCCGGCTCGGCCGCTACGTCGGCTCCGGCCAGCTCGACGGCCAGACCGTCACCGACGCCCTCACCAGGGCCGCCCTGGCCGCCGGACTGGGCGAGGCCGAGATCGCCTCCACGCTGCGCTCAGGCGGCCTGGCCGGGGCCGCCCACCCCAAGGACGCCCCCGAGCCGTGGGAGCCGACCCAGGCCCCACCAACCACCGTCCTCACCCCCGACACGCTCGCCACACCCCAGGCTGAGGGCGACAGCGACACCACCGGCGAGAACGACGGTCAGGGCCTGAGCCGCGAGGAGCAGTACGCCCAGTGGCGGGCCAGGCAGGTCGTCCTCCAGGCCGAGCAGCTACGCATCAGCGCCGAGGCCCGTGACATCGTCGCCCTGGAGAAGGACCAGGCCGCCTGGTCGTTCCCCGAGCACCTGCCCACCCTGGCCGACGAGCTCGCCCTGCCCGACGAGGACACCGAGTACCTCATCCAGGACGTCTTCCCCGTCGACGCCAACGTCCTGCTGACCGCCCAGTACAAGACCGGCAAGACCACCATGGTCCTCAACCTCCTGCGGGCCCTGGCCGACAGGACGGCGTTCCTCGGCTCCCTGGCCGTCAACCTGGAGCCCGGCGCGCGCGTCACCTACCTCAACTACGAGGTCGGTGAGGGAATGATCCGCAAGTGGTTCCGCGCCCAGGGCCTGACCCACCCGGAGAACGTGTCCCTGCTCAACGTGCGAGGCCACTCCCTGCCCGTCCTACGCGACCACCCCCGCCACCAGCTCGTCGACTACCTGAAGGACACCGGCGCACGCGTCCTCGTCGTCGACCCCTACGCCCGCGCCTTCGTCGGCTCAGGCACCGACGAGAACGACAACATGCAGGCCGGTGCCTTCCTGGACACCTGGGACCAGATCAAGGAGGAGGCCGGCATCCGCGAGATGCTCATGGTCACCCACACAGGCCGCGCCACAGACCCGTCCGGGCGCACCAGGGCCCGCGGCGCAACCCGCGTCGACGACTGGGCCGACGTGCGCTGGGCGCTGACCCGCGACCCTGAGCGGGACACTGACCGCTACCTGTCCGCCTCCGGGCGTGACGTGGAGTGGCCCCAGCACCTGCTCACCTACGACCCCCTCACCCGGCACCTGACCGCCACTGACGGCGACCGGGTGCAGGTGCGCCGCAACCGGGTCGAGGACGCTGTCGTTGATGTTGTGCGAGCCAACCCGGGCATCACCTCCAAGGCCCTGCAGGCCAAGGTCCGTGAGCGCATGGAGTCCGCCTCACAGGACGCGATCCTGGGGGCGGTAGCGGACGCTAGGTCCCACCTGCGCATCTCCGTGCAAGCCGGGCCGAGGGGGTCCAAGACGTACTGGGTGAACCGATGACGACCCGACCGTCCATAGGCGTTTTTCCGGTCGGGTCATTTTGCGACACGCCGAAGAAGCCTAGTAGTTCCAACGATTCTGACCCGACCGGGTTCGTGACCCGACCGGACCCGACCGGTTCCCGCGGTCGGGTCGCGAAACGGCGCGATTGCAACGAAAAGTGCCCAATTTTAGGTTTTGCACAATGGCGGTCACCACATTTCAGAAGATCGCCATTTTCCCCCCGACATACCAACGGAAACGACCCGACCGTTTTTCATCCCAGCCACTCTGAACGACCCGACCGCACCCCCTTATAGGGGTGCGGGTCGGTCAGGTCGAGTCAGAACCGGTCAGGTCAACGGAGCAGCCCATGGCACCAGCGAGGAAGAAGCCCGCCCGCAAGAAGACCGCCAGCCCCACCCCCAGACTCAGGCCCCCAGCAGCCGAGCACACCTGCCCCCACTGCCTGGCCAGGGTCCTCACCGGCTGGGACGACGACCTCATGGCCTCCAAGCAGACCATCGACGCCGCACCAGTCGCCGCGCTCGGAGAGCTCGACGCCTGGGAGGCAGGCCTGGCCTGCTTCGAGCTGGCTGGCCAGCGCATCAGCTGGCGCGACCACTGGGCAGTCACCACCCGCCCAGCCTGGGCCGCCAGCGTCCATCCCGCTCACCGATGCCACCTCCACCTGGAGCGGGCACCACAGACACAAGCCACCCAGGACACAGACTGGCCAGGGCACCCCGACCAGCCGCCCTACTAGACGAAAGAGACCGTATGAAGACACGACCCAAGGACATTGGCACCGCGGCCGAGACCGCACTCGTCCGCTACGCGCGCTCTCGCGGCCACAGTCAGGCCCGCCGGATCGCACTGGCCGGCTCACGCGACCAGGGTGACGTGTGGCTGACCGAGGGGATCATCGTGGAGGTCAAGGCCGGACACGCCGCCGAGACCGCCTCAGACGAGCGGGTGCGGGCCTGGTGGGGGCAGACCGTCACCGAGCGGGACAACCACGGCGTGCCGGTCGGCGTGCTCGTCACCAAGCGCGCCGGCTACTCAGGAGCCCGCTGCGAGGCCTGGAGCGCGTGGATGGACCTGGACACCCTCCACCGCCTGCTAGGCGCTCCCTGGGCCTCACGCAGCCCCCTGGGGGCGGTAGCGGACGCTAGGTCCCACCTGCGCATCTCCGTGCAAGCCGGGCCGAGGGGGTCCAAGACGTACTGGGTGAACCGATGACGACCCGACCGTCCATAGGCGTTTTTCCGGTCGGGTCATTTTGCGACACGCCGAAGAAGCCTAGTAGTTCCAACGATTCTGACCCGACCGGGTTCGTGACCCGACCGGACCCGACCGGTTCCCGCGGTCGGGTCGCGAAACGGCGCGATTGCAACGAAAAGTGCCCAATTTTAGGTTTTGCACAATGGCGGTCACCACATTTCAGAAGATCGCCATTTTCCCCCCGACATACCAACGGAAACGACCCGACCGTTTTTCATCCCAGCCACTCTGAACGACCCGACCGCACCCCCTTATAGGGGTGCGGGTCGGTCAGGTCGAGTCAGAACCGGTCAGGTCAACGGAGCAGCCCATGGCACCAGCGAGGAAGAAGCCCGCCCGCAAGAAGACCGCCAGCCCCACCCCCAGACTCAGGCCCCCAGCAGCCGAGCACACCTGCCCCCACTGCCTGGCCAGGGTCCTCACCGGCTGGGACGACGACCTCATGGCCTCCAAGCAGACCATCGACGCCGCACCAGTCGCCGCGCTCGGAGAGCTCGACGCCTGGGAGGCAGGCCTGGCCTGCTTCGAGCTGGCTGGCCAGCGCATCAGCTGGCGCGACCACTGGGCAGTCACCACCCGCCCAGCCTGGGCCGCCAGCGTCCATCCCGCTCACCGATGCCACCTCCACCTGGAGCGGGCACCACAGACACAAGCCACCCAGGACACAGACTGGCCAGGGCACCCCGACCAGCCGCCCTACTAGACGAAAGAGACCGTATGAAGACACGACCCAAGGACATTGGCACCGCGGCCGAGACCGCACTCGTCCGCTACGCGCGCTCTCGCGGCCACAGTCAGGCCCGCCGGATCGCACTGGCCGGCTCACGCGACCAGGGTGACGTGTGGCTGACCGAGGGGATCATCGTGGAGGTCAAGGCCGGACACGCCGCCGAGACCGCCTCAGACGAGCGGGTGCGGGCCTGGTGGGGGCAGACCGTCACCGAGCGGGACAACCACGGCGTGCCGGTCGGCGTGCTCGTCACCAAGCGCGCCGGCTACTCAGGAGCCCGCTGCGAGGCCTGGAGCGCGTGGATGGACCTGGACACCCTCCACCGCCTGCTAGGCGCTCCCTGGGCCTCACGCAGCCCCCTGGGGGCGGAGACGGGGGCGCACCTGGTGCGCATGTCCGTCGCCTCCCTGATCGCGCTCACCATCCGCTACGCCTACCGCACAGACAAGGAGAACCAGTGAACGACCATCTGCACGACCTTGAGGACGCCCTGTACGACATCACCGGCTACGACCGCACCAGCCGCCCCGACATCCCCGCGATCCGCCGCCTCGGAAGCCTCGCCTACAACGCGGGCGATGCCCTCGACGCAACCAGCTACGGAGCCCGGTCCGTCGTCCGCCACAGCCTCATCCAGGTAGCCCTGGGCGCCGCCCGCTGGTACCAGGACATCACGGGCGCCTCCATGCGCTGCGTCCTGGACGCCGTCCGCGCCGAGTACGACCGCGCCCACACCAAGCACGACGGCAACACGCCCGCCAACCCGGCCATGAGCGACCATGACCGGGCCGCCATCCTCCTGGAGGAGGTCGGAGAGGTCGCACGCGCCCTCACCCCCGACGCCCACACCGAGACCGGCCACGCCGGGGAGCTGACCTCCGAGCTCATCCAGACCGCCACCATGGCCGCCGCCTGGCTCCAGCACCTCATCAACCAGGAAGAGGCCGAGGCGTGAGCCCCATCAGAGTCCAACGACAACGCACCAAAGGCTGGCGCACCCCACAATGCACATGCGGACAAGGCGACCCACACCCCGCCATCTACGTCGGACGCGGAAGCCGATGGGGCAACCCCTACAAGGCAGGCACCACACAGATCCGCCTCCCAGGCGCGGAAAACCCCAACATCGACTGGGAGATCGAAGGTCGCCTAAACAAGCCAAACGGCGAGAACGCGCCCTTCTACCATGCAGACGGCACCACCACGCGCCACACCGTGCGCCCCGCCACCGCGCAAGAGGTCACCACACTCCACGCGGAAATGATCGGCGGACACACGGGGCCACACACGCGCGGAATGCTCACATGGGTAGACCAGACCAGGGCCATCCGAGAGCAGCTCGCCGGGCACGACCTCATGTGCTGGTGCCCCCTCGACCAGCCATGCCACGCCGACACCCTCATCCACCTAGCCAACCAGGAGACACCATGACCGCGTTCCTGTTCTGGCACCGATGGTTCGCCTGGCACCCCGTCGGTACACCCGACCGGGGCCTGGTCTGGCTCCGCTACGTGTGGCGAGCACGCTGCGTCCGCAACGACGGCCGCCTGCTATGGGGCTACGTCGCCACCGACGAAGGTAAACGAACGATCCATGAACTCTCCAACATCAGCACCCGCCCAACTAGATAGGACACGACCATGAGCGACCAGACCCGCCAGGCCCTCCTAGACGCCATCACCGCACACGTCCAAGACGAGCGCCCCGGCGAGGAACTCGGCCCCTGGCTCCTCGCCGTCAACACCACCACCGACAACACGGAAGGGTCCTACTACACCGGCGACGGATCGATCTACGGCACGATCGGCCTAGCCCAGACCTTCGTCAACAGGGCCACAGCCACTCGCAACAAACCGTAAACCCACCCAAACACAACCCAACAGGTAACCCCACCGGCGCACATAGACAACTACTATCGCCGGTGGGGTAACCCATGCCCATAGCCGCCCATAGGAGCCGCACGTGCACGACACCCACCTGCTCACCGACCTCACCCACTGGCTCCCCGAACTCATCACACTCGAACAGGCCCGGGGCGGGCTACGGTCACCCCGCGCGGGACGGGGAGGTGGCGACACTGAGGCGCGTGTGCCTTTCGGGATCGTCATTGATGACCCAGACGAGCCAGCCGACGCCCGCACGGCCGCCGGCATCATGCTGTGGGCGGCCACCTGGGCCGAATGCTTCGAACCCTGGTACGGACGCAGCCTCGGCGACTCCCTGACCTACCTGGCGTCCATCGCCGACCGGGCCATGCGCGCTCACCCTGAGGAGTGGGGAGCCCTCAGCGAGGAGCTCGCCCATCATCACGCCCGCGTCGCCACCCTCACCGGCCACACGGACACCGTGGACGAGGACCACGCCTGCCCAGCCTGCGGCGGCACCCTCACCCGCCAGCCCACCGAGCGGGGCCTGTCCGACTGGCGCACATGCACCGATTGCGACGCCTGGTGGCCAGACGGCCACATCATCGACGCCACCCGCACCCACACCCTCGCCACCACCAGCGCCGAGCAGTACGTGCCACGGAGCCTCGCCCTCGCACTCCACCCAGGCCTCAAGCCCAACACCCTCACCCAGTGGGTCAAGCGCGGCATCATCAACACCGACCAGCGAGGCCGAGTCAACCTCGGTCAGATCAACACGCGCATGAGGCCACTTGCCGCGTAATTATCGGGCACGTACACTGTCACCATCACGGCGTCAAGCGCGCCCAAAAACAACCCCGACACCACAACGGTGCCGGGGTTTTCTCACGCCTGCCACCGGTGTGCGCGCGTCCCACCACCCAGACGGGGCGCACGGGAGAGACGCGGGCCGGGTCCGACTCCCGGCGCAGGCACCGAGCCCACCCATACAGGCAGGCTCGACCCGGGACAGGACACCCCGGGAATGAGGGGAGACGGGCCCCCGCCCCAGCCACGTGCAGAGGTGCAGGGGCGGGGGCCGTCACACGTCCCGGGGGCGCCACAACCCCCCAGCGCAAACACCCCACCACCACAGGCGCCACAGGAGCACACACATGGCGACCTCACGCACCGGCACCACCAAATGGCTCCACCTCGCCCGCCGCGCCCGCCGCCAAGCCCAAGCAGCAGGACTCACCCACTGCCCCATCTGCGGCACGCTCCTCAACTACGCCGTAGGCCGCACACCATCGTCCGCTGAAGTCGACCACATCATCCCCTACTCCCGCGGCGGCACAGACACCATCGACAACGTCCGCATCATCTGCCGACGCTGCAACCAGCAACGCGGCAACGGACTCACCCGCCCCCGCCCCGCCAGCCGCCAACGCAACAAACATCAAGCAACCATGGTCGCAGCCACGGCCCACACCGACACCTGGTAACAACAAACATCACCAAACAACCACAAAAGACCTAACAAACCCGGGGGGATACCCCTCCCCCTGGGCCGCCCGCAGGACCCCGCGGCATAGCGGGATCTCTCCCCGCTGTTTTTCCACAGGCCCCTCCGGCAGAAAGAAGGTGACCCCTCATGCCCCCTGCAGCTCTACGTGCAGTCCCCGACCTGCCTGATCCTGAGCGCGACGGCGTGATGGCGGAGCCTGCGATGACGGTGGTTGAGGCCGTCGCCTCTGGTACGTCGAAGCAGGTGCTTGTGGCGATGCGCGCCCGCCTGGCGAAGGCGTTCGACGACCCGGGTACGTCGCCGCGTGACCTGGCGGCGATCACCCGCCGCATGACTGACCTGGATGACCGGATCCGGGCGATCCAGACCGCAGAGCAGGAGGCCTCCGATGAGGAGGACGAGGACACCGAGGACGAGGAGTGGGAGGGCGTCTGAGCCTCACCTGTCCCAGATCGCCAAGCACCTGATCCTGCCTGAGGGGATCGTGGCGACCGGCTGGCCTGCTGTGCGCTCCCGGGCTGCGAAGTTCGGCTGCTCCTTCGACGTGTGGCAGGCGGACCTGGCTCGTGTGCTGCTGTCCAAGCGTGAGGACGGCCTGTACGCGTGCGGTGTGGACGGCTTCCAGGCGTCGGTGGCTCGTCAGGTCGGTAAGACGTACACGCTGGGCGTGGTCATCATGGCGCTGGCGACACTGAGCGATGACCTGTTCGTGCTGTGGACGGCGCACCGCACCCGCACGGCGGACGAGACGTTCGAGTTCATGCGGGGCCTGACGCTGAAACCTGAGATCGCCCCCTATGTGAAGACCGTGCGCGCCGCCAACGGGCAGCAGGCCATCGTCTTCAACAACGGCTCCCGGATCCTGTTCGGCGCCCGCGAGGGCGGCTTCGGCCGTGGTTTCGCCGGCGTGGACGTCGAGGTATTCGACGAGGCGCAGATTCTTGGTCAGCGTGCCCTGGATGACATGGTGCCGGCCGCTAACACCAGCCCGAACCCGCTGATCATCCGTATCGGCACGCCTCCGCGCCCCACGGACCCGTCCGAGCCCTTCATGAACTTCCGCAAGGCGGCCCTGGCCGGGGAGCTGACGGACGGCGCATACGTGGAGATCGGCGCGGACGAGGACGCTGATCCTGACGACCGCCGCCAGTGGGCGAAGGCGAACCCGTCCTACCCGCACCGCACCTCTGAGTCAGCGATCCTGCGTCTGAAGCGCCAGCTCGGGCCCGAGTCCTTCCGTCGTGAGGGCCTGGGGATCTGGGATCCGGAGGTGACTAACCGTGCGATCGGTGCTCGCGCCTGGAACGCGCTGATCGGTCAGCCGCAGGCCGGAAGCAAGTGGTGTGCGGCCGTGCGTTTCAGTGTGGACGGCTCCACGGTCGCCCTGGCCCGAGCCGGGCGCGTCCCCAAGGAGAAGGACACGCACGTCGAGCTGTGCACTGAGCAGGGTGTGCGCCGCATGGGTGAGGGCGTGGGCTGGATCGTCGACTGGATCACCACTAACCGTGACCGCCTGGCCGCCATCGTCGTCGACGGACGCTCAGGGGCCGGTGACATGGTCGAGCGCCTGCGCGAGGCCGGCCTGCCTCCGAAGATGATCCTGACCCCGAACGTGGGTGAGGTCATCACCGCCCACTCCCTGCTCGACGCCGCGATCCGAGAGGGCACCCTGACGCACCTGGACGACCGCGAGCTGGAGATCGAGTCCGACACCGTCAGCCGGCGTCGTATCGGCACCGGCGGCGGCTTCGGCTGGCAGGCCCCCGAGGGGTCGACCTGCGCCGGCCTGGACGCCGTGACCCTGGCCCACTGGGCCGCCCGCACCACCAAGCGCCGCGCGCGCTCATCGTCTACCACCCGGAAGGGGATGACTGTCCTGTGAGTGAGGTCCTCCTCCCCGGAACAGACTCTGTCAGCGACAACCCCGGCTTCAGGGTGATCTCCATGCAGGAGCCCACCAGCGTCCGGGGCCTGCCTGAGGCTGAGACCGTCCTGCTGCGCCGCGCCTGGAAGGTGTGGGCCGGGCACTACAAGAAGAACCGGCTGCTGAGCACGTACTACGACGGGCACCGCACCTTCACTGACCTTGGGATCTCGATCCCACCCCAGATGCAGCAGACCAAGGCCGCCCTGGGATGGCCAGCCAAGGCCGTGACCACGCTGGCCCGCAAGCACGTGTTCGAGGGGTTCTCACTGGACGGCCAGGTCGACGCCTTCGACGCCGGGGAGCTGCTGGCCGCCAACAGCTTCGACGTCGAGCTGTCCCAGGCGATCACCAGCGCCTACAAGCACTCGTGCGCCTTCCTGACGGTCACCGCCGGGGACGAGACGGCCGGGGACCCGGCTGTCGTCATCCAGGCGCGCGACGCCGAGATGAGCGCCGCCCTGTGGGACCAGCGACGACGTGAGCTTGAGGCGTTCATGACGATCATCTCCCTGGACGATGACGCCGTGCCTGAGTCGGTCAAGCTGTTCACTCGCTCCGAGACCTGGTCCCTGACCCGGTCTGGGTCTACGTGGCGTGCTGAGCCGCTCGGTAATGCGACGGGCCGGATCCTGGTCCAGCCGATCGTCTACGACCCCCAGCTGGGGCGCCCTTTCGGGCGGTCTCGCATCACCCGCGAGGTCCGCTACCTGACCGACGCCGCCATCCGCACTCTGGTGCGGGCAGAGACCTCGGCGGAGTTCTTCGCCTCACCTCAGCGCTACGTGCTGGGCGTGGACCCAGAGACGACAGACCAGATGGACCGCTGGACGGCCGTCACCGGCCGCCTCCAGGCCCTGACACCGAACGAGAACGGCGACATCCCCCAGGTGGGGCAGTACCCGCAGATGAGCATGTCCCCGCACCTGGAGATGTACCGCCAGCTGGCGCAGAACTTCTGCGCTGCCACCAACCTGCCCACCTCGTCGGTGGGCCTGTACGCGGACAACCCAACCTCAGCGGAGGCGATGCAGGCCGCTGAGGCCGCCCTGGCTGACGAGGCCGAGGCGCAGTGGCGGATCTTCGCCGGCCCGCTGCGTCGCCTGCTGCAGGACGTCGTCACGATCCGCGACCGCCTGGCCGAGCCGCCAGCAGACTCGTGGGGTGTGGACGTGCGCTGGACCCCGGCGCGCTACGCGTCCCCGGCCGCCAGCGCGGACTTCGCGGTCAAGATGGTTCAGGCCTTCCCCTCGCTGGGTGGGTCCAAGACGCTGATGCGCCGGGCGGGCCTGACGGAGGCGGACCTGGCGACCATCGACGCCGAGACCCGCCGCAGTGGGGCATCCAGCACGCTCGATCGCCTCCTGTCCACCGCACGAGGAGACGCCGAGCAGGTCCAGGAGGAGGCTCTTGCTGGCGTCGTTGAGGAGGCGTGATGGTCGACCGATCCGACATCGACAGAATCACCGCCGCCTCACAGGAGGCCGTCAAGAGCGCAACAAATGCCCTTGAGATCTTCCTGGAGACCGCCGAAGGCTGGCCACCCGAGGAGGTCAGGGACGGGCTGCTTGAGCTCATCCCAGACCTGGTGAACGAGTACGGCGACGTCGCAGCCAGCGCCGCCGCCGACTGGTACGAGCAGGTACGCAGCACCGAGGCGGCAGGCCCCTACCGGGCGGTGCTGGCTGAGCCTGTTCCGCGAGAGCAGGTCGAGGGCACGGTGCGGGCCGCCGCACGTCACCTGTTCACCGGGGACGTGGCGGTCACGCAGCGCATCCTGGAGGGTGCGCTACACAGGTACATCACCAACCAGGCACGCAACACCACGGTGCGTAACACTCTGCGTGACCCGCAAGCCAAGCGCTTCGCCCGTGTACCGAGAGGCAAGAGCTGTGCGTGGTGCGCGTTGCTTGGCTCTCGCGGCTTCGTCTACGCCACAGCCAAGTCCGCAGGCGAGAACAACCAGTACCACGACAAGTGTGACTGCCAGATCGTCCCAGCGTTCGATGACGACCCGCCTGAGATTGAGGGATACGACCCCGACGCCCTGTTCCAGGAGTACAACGAGGCCCGCAACGCCGTCATCAAGGCAGGCATCCCTCCCACGGACAAGACCATTGCGAAGGCGATGCGTGACCGTGGCGGAAGCCGTTACACCGACGGGCTCGGCTTGCCTCGGACCTCCGTTACGCCTCGTCCGAAGAGGGCTAAGCCCGCCGTTAAGGATGGGAAGTACCTCGCGACCCCCAGAGGCTCCAAGGGGCAGAGAACACGTCTGAGCTTCGGCCCTAAAGATGTCAAGGTCGCAGATAAGGCCGTCGCCCACCTCCTCTACGGCGACACGGGCAAGCACGGCAGGCAGACCGGCGGACACCT
>OKMX01000254.1_pt1 | contig 12162 bp, 9 predicted proteins | sample 1613551 | NCBI WGS metagenome assembly OKMX01 (sample SAMN04436865, study PRJEB24849) | human gut metagenome | biome: human gut; feature: NICU; material: stool | host: Homo sapiens | place: USA: Saint Louis, MO | collected 2011-10-01 | reverse complement strand
GGCGACAAACGTATTGAAGGCTCGGTCTGGCCAAAGTCCATCCGTGGCTCCACGCGAGGGCACCCACGTCTCACCGTCCTCGTCCAGCCCCAGGAGCCCGGCGCCTGCGGCCATCTCGATGACGGTAGCGGTGACCTGCGTGCTCTCCTGAAGCGCCTGCGCGGTGCGGGTCAGCACCCGCACGCCGACCCCTCCGGTGCGCAGGATCGCCCCTGCCTCGCGACCCCACTCCTCCAGCAGCACCGTCACCAGGCGGACGAGCTCCTCGGCCGCGCGCGATGCCTGGTCCGCCACGGCGGCAGCCTCCTGGACCTCCAGCTCCTCGGGCCTGGGGGCAACGGGGGCCTGAGGCACCTGCGGACGGGGACCGAAGACCTCAGCCAGCCCGGGCACTGCTCCGGCCTCGACCACCAGCGCCAGGTGACGCAACCGCTCCAGTCCGGCAGCGACGTCGTCGGCTCCGATCCCGGTGGCACGGCTGATGACGCCCGCATCCTGGGTTCACAGCGCCACGACTGCCTGGGCCACAGCCAGGGGCTGGGCGCCCAGGTCCGCGAGCGCGATCTCCACGCTCGGGCGTCCGCCGGCGCGGGCAGCCAGGGTGGTGAAGGAGGACGAGGGCGGGGCGATAAGGTCGCGGCGAGACTGCAGGAGCTGGGCGATCTCGGCGTCGGAACGAGCGGTGAGGGTGGCGGCGAGGTCGTCCGTGCCCGCGATGCCACCAGTGGGCGGCTGCGTCGGCGGCGTCGCGTCCTGGCCGGTGGCCGCGCGCGTGCGGCTGGTGCGGGAAGTGCCTGGGGTGCTCATCCTTGTCACATTACCGCTCCTGCCACCCGCGCCTGGTGGCACGGGCCACGCTGACCGGCCTGCGCGCTCCGCCGCCGGTGAAGGCGTCGCCTGCGTCACGGCCCGGAGGCGCTCGTCGCGCGATACTCCCCCCATGCCTGCCTCTGCCCCGCCCGACGGACCCCTCATCGTCCAGAGCGACAAGACCGTCCTGCTGGAGGTCTCCCACCCGGCCTCCGCCGACGCCCGACGCGCCATCGCCCCCTTCGCCGAGCTGGAGCGGGCGCCGGAGCACATCCACACCTACCGCATCACGCCGCTGGCACTGTGGAACGCTCGCGCCGCCGGCCTGGACGCGGAGACGGTCATCCACGTGCTGATCACCTACTCCCGCTTCCCGGTGCCGCACTCGCTGCTCACCGAGATCGCCGAGACGATGGGACGCTACGGCCGCCTGCAGCTGGTCACCGACCCCGCGCACAGGCTCGTCCTGCACGCGACCGACGTACCGGTCCTGGAGGAGGTCATGCGCTCCAAGCGGACCAAGGGGTTGCTGGGCGAGAGACTGTCCCCCGAGGACGTCGTGGTCCATCCCTCCGAGCGCGGTCACCTCAAGCAGGTGCTCATCAAGCTGGGCTGGCCGGCGGAGGACCTGGCCGGCTACGTCGACGGCGAGGCGCACCCGATCGCCCTGCACGACGACCCGCAGGCAGCTGCGGCCGGCCAGCCAGGAGCCTTCGCTCTGCGCCCCTACCAGGCCGAGGCGGTGGACGCCTTCTGGGCGGGAGGAAGCGGCGTCGTCGTCCTGCCCTGCGGGGCCGGCAAGACCCTGGTGGGCGCGGCCTCGATGGCCCGCAGCTCGACGACGACCCTCATCCTGGTCACCAACGCGGTCTCGGCACGGCAGTGGAAGGAGGAGCTCATTCGCTTCACCTCCCTGACCGAGGACGAGATCGGGGAGTACTCGGGCTCGCGCAAGGAGGTCCGCCCGGTCACGATCGCCACCTACCAGGTGCTCACGACCAAGAGGAAGGGTGTCTACCCTCACCTGGACCTGCTGGACGCCCACGACTGGGGACTCATCGTCTACGACGAGGTCCACCTCCTGCCCGCGCCGATCTTTCGCATGACCGCGGACCTGCAGGCCCGGCGTCGCCTGGGCCTGACGGCCACGCTGGTACGCGAGGACGGGCGCGAGGACGAGGTCTTCAGCCTCATCGGGCCCAAGCGCTATGACGCGCCGTGGAAGGACCTGGAGAACCAGGGCTGGATCGCGCCGGCAGTGTGCACCGAGGTGCGGCTGAGCCTGGAGGCCGGCGAGCGGATGACCTACGCCACCGCCGAGAGCGAGGACCGTTACCGGTTGGCAGCGACGACGCCGGCCAAGGTGGCGGTGGTGGACCAACTGCTGGCCCGCCATGCAGGCGAGTCGGCGCTGGTCATTGGTCAGTACGTCGACCAGCTGGAGGATCTCGCGGAGCACCTGGGGGCGCCGGTCATCACCGGGTCGACCACCGTGCGCGAGCGGCAGAAGCTCTACCAGGCCTTCCGCGACGGGGAGGTGAGCACCCTCGTGGTCTCCAAGGTCGCCAACTTCTCCATTGACCTGCCCGGCGCCTCGGTGGCGATCCAGGTCTCGGGCTCCTTCGGCTCGCGCCAGGAGGAGGCCCAGCGTCTGGGGCGGATCGTGCGTCCCAAGTCCGACGGGCGTCAGGCCCACTTCTACACCGTGGTCACCCGCGACACCGTGGACCAGGAGTTTGCCTCTCACCGCCAGCGCTTCCTGGCCGAGCAGGGCTACGCCTACGAGGTCACGGACGCCTCCGACCTCTGAAGGGCGGTTGGTTCCTGAGGAAGGGGTTGAAGGAGGAGCTGCAGGGGCCTGAAGGAGGGGCGGAAGGGGCAGCCGGCCGTCTGGGGGTGCCGGGCCGCCCTTCTCTGGGCCTCTTGCCCTCCCCCGCACTGTTCGCGCTCCTTCCTCGCTACCCCTTGGCGTCCTTCGCACCCCCACCAAGACCTCCCACGCCGCTCCTTCGCCACCCCTTCACCACCTCCGCTACCCCTCCGCGTCCTTCGCACCCCCGTAGCGCGCGCTACCAGGTAGCGGACAACACCAAGAGGTAGCGACAGACAGAACGGGGTAGCGGTGAACGCGGTCGGGTAGCGAAGCCAGCAGGGCCTGGCCCGCACACGCACGGTCGGACAACACCAAGGGGTAGCGAACACGGACGCCAGATAACGAAAGACAGCAGGAAGAGGCGGAGAACGCCAAGCGAGGCAGCTGCGAACACGCGGGACGGTAACAAACAACGCGACCATGGGCACCGACCATCGTCCTCTCGCGAACCCCGCTACCCCATCACCACCTTCACTACCCCTTGGCGTCCTTCGCACCCCCGTAGCGCGCGCTACGGGATAGCGGACAACACCAAGGGGTAGCGACCGCCAGAACGAGGTAGCGACGGTGAGAACGGGGTGGTGGCAACCAGCATGGGATAGCGCCGAACACTCGCGAACGAGCGCCCCAGCGAGCGCGCACCGCTGCCGGGGCCCCACCAAGGTGCGTCCGCCCAGATTCCGATGAACGGATACGGCATCTGTCCCCGCGAGCGTGCACCGCTGCCGGGCAAAGAATGCCAGCCCCCGGGCACACACCCAGCGGCATCGCACGCAAACGTGCGCCACTGCCGGGCGAGGGAAGTCAGTTCGCTTCACCGCCGGGCGAGGTCTAGGGCCCCGCCCCCGGGCAAGGAAAGTCACCGCCGCGCAGATGTCACCTATCGTGTTTCGTAGCGCGCCCCGAGCGAGGGAGGTCAGTCCCGGGCGTCGCGCTGCGCGGCGTAGGCGCGGGCGTGGCGCACGAGCTCGCGCGCCAGACCACGCCCGTAGGCCTGCGCCACCGAGTCCGCCTCCTCAGCAGTGGCACGCGCCTGCTTGCCCGCAGCCACCGCCTCAGCAGGAAGCTCACGGCCGGAGGGCACGGCGGAGTCCGTGACGGCGGGCGGCTCAACGCCCATCTCCTGCGCCACCTCACGCTCAGTCCACGAACCCAGACGGGCAGGGCTGGCCTCGGGGTGGTGCTGGAAGGCGAGCATCCGCCCCACACGCCAGGTGTGGATCGGGCAGCGCTGGGAGGAGGCCAGGAGCGTGGCCCCCTCCGGCAGGCTCACGACGGCGTCGTCGTGCGAGACGACGGCAGGCAGGCGGGTGCCGTCCTGGGTCGAGATCCCGGCACGCACCGCAGCGCGCACGGCCTCGTCGATCACGGGCCCCAGGACCCGATCGACCAAGGCAGCCTCAGTCAGCTCCAGCTCGGCAACCCCGTGCTCACCGCCGTCAGGCGACGGCACAGCCGTCACCGCGCCGAGGGCCTCAGCCGCCACCTGGGCACCCAGGCAGATCGTCAGGGTCGGCAGCTCATCTGCCACGGCATGGCGGATGATCTCGCGCAGCCCCTCCAGCCACGGGTGGGCCGCGTCATCGTGGGCGCTCATCTGGCCTCCCAGGACCACGAGGCCGTCACCCAGGTCATCCGTAGCCGGCAGCGCCTCACCCTTCCACACCCGGATGGTGCGCAGCCGGGCCCCGGAAGCGAAGAGCCACTCGCCCAGGCGGTCCAAGGGCGCGACGGCGTCCGGCTCGATCACCGTGATGAGCGGCCCGGCAGGCCGCGGCGTGGACGCCGGGATAACCGGGACCGACGGCGTCTGGCCGAGCGCGCTGGTACCGGTGGAGGAAGATGACGTCATGTCGCTGGGCTGAGTCATGGGTCTATTGACTCCAAGCCGCCGCGGTCGCGCAAGCCGAGCGGATCACGTTCGCCGTCAGCCGCGCACTCCGGCACCACGCCACCCACGTGCCGCGCACACACCTGCCGCGGCCCGGACTGACAAGGCGAGTCAACGCGCTGGCGGCGAAAGAAGTTGCCTCGCCCGAGCTCCAGCCAGCACCATATGTCGTGATGCACACGACACCTTCGCCTCGGCGCCCAGCCCTCGGGGGCCTGGCTGGCTGCGGCCTGCTTCTGTCCGCCGCGCTCGTGGCACCCGTCGCGCTCGCCGCCCCACAAGTGCCTGCCCGCACCAGCGAACCCGCCCTCACTGCCGTGTCCGCACCGCAGGCCGCTCTCACCTCCCTGCCGGCAACGACCGCAACAGACTCCCTGCCCTCAACCACCCTGCTGGACCAGGTGACGGACGCCGCCGGGATCCTCACCGCCTCCACCGCTGAGAAGGCCGTGGCCACGGCGGAGCGCAACGGCGTCCACCTGTGGGTCGTCACCTACGACGACGCTTCCGAGCTCGCTACCGACTTTGCCGCCGAGGCCTGGTCCTGGACCGGGCTGGGTGCCTATGACGTCCTGCTGGTCATCAACATCTCCACCGCCGATCCCTCCCAGCGCAGCTACGCCTTCGACGGCGACTCTCGAGGCTCGGTGTGGTCCCAGGCCCGCCTGGGTGAGGTCCGCCTGCGCATCGAGGAGCACCTGAAGGCCGGGGACTGGGACGGGGCCGTGACCTCGATCGTGGAGGACCTGTCCACCGGCAGCGACTCCTCTGCCTCCCCCGCCCAGCGTGAGGTCGTTGAGCACGCTGAGCCCGATGCTGGCGAGCACCCTGCCCCCTGGATGCTTCTCGCATTCGTCGGGGTCGGCGCCCTCGGCTCGGCCACCCTGGTGCGCCGCCTGACGGCAGCGGCACGACGACGCAAAGGCCGCCAGCCCACGACGCAAGGAGAAGGCATGAACAACGCGCTGCCACCGTCCCAGACCCTGCCGCTGGAGACCCTGCGCGCCCAGGCCTCAGCCACGCTCCTTGCGGCCGACGACGCCGTACGCGCCGCCGACGAGGAGCTGTCCTACGCTCAGGCGCAGTTCGGGCTGTCCGCCACGGACGACTTCACCCAGGCTCTGGCCCAGGCACGTGAGCACATGGAGCGTGCCTTCGAGCTGCGCAAGCTGCTGGATGACGACATCCCCGAGACCGAGGCGGTCCAGCGCCAGATGTACGGCGAGATGCTCCAGCGCTGCGAGCAGGCCACCACCGTCATCTCCGCCCAGGAGAAGGCCTTCCACGAGCGGCGCGGTATCGAGGCCAACCTGCCCACGGCGATCGCCGAGACCCGGCAGCGCGCGGCAGAGACCGAGCAGGCCCTGCATGCGGCGCAGACCCTCCTGGTCACGCTCCACGCGACCTTCCCGCCTTCGGCGCTGAGCTCGGTGTCCCATGCCCCCGATCAGGGCCTGCGGCTGCTCGCGGCCGGACGCACCGCCTTGGAGCAGGCGCAGGCCTCGGTCGACGACGGCCAGCAGACCACCGCGGTCGAACAGGTCCGCATCGCCCAGGGTGCGATCGCCCAGGCTGGCCAGCTCGCCGCCCAGGTCCGCGGGGCCCGCGAGCACCTGGAGCGGGCGGCAACAGACCTGGAGGCAGCGATCGCCTCGATCTCCTCCGACCTCATCGACGCCCAGCGCCTGGCCGCCCAGGTACCTGCAGCAACCCTGGCGCCCCTGGTTCGCCAGGCTGAGGCAGCGGTGGAGCAAGGGCGGGCCGCCCTGCCGGTCGCCAGCGGCGCGATGCTCACCAGCGCTTCCCCCGACACCTCCACCGGCGCCGAGGCACTGACGAGCGGGGGCGACCCGCTGGCAGCCCTGGACCGCCTGGCTCGCTGCGAGGCAGCCCTGGACGCCGCCCTGGCACCCGCCCGCGCCAAGGAGGAGAACGACTCACGTGCACGGGCCTCACTCGGTTCGCGTCTGGCCCGCCTCAACTCCCAGATCGAGGCCGTGACCTCCTATATCTCCACCCACCGCGGCGCCGTCGGCTCCTCGGCTCGCACCGCGCTGTCCGAGGCCACTCGCCACGCTGCCGCAGCCACCTCGCTGCAGACCAGCGATCCGACGGCGGCCCTTGCCGAGGTCGCTGCCGGCGAGCCGCTGGTGGCACAGGCTCAGGCCATCGCTGAGGCCGATGTGCGTGACAACGAGGACTCCTTCGGAGGACTGGGCGGCCCCCGTGGCGGAGGAGGTGACCTGGACCTGGGTTCGCTGGTCCTAGGCGGCATCCTTCTGGGCGGCCTGGGAGGCGGCCACCGGGACCACGGCTACGGCGGCTGGGGAGGCCCGCGCCCCGGCGGCGGCTTTGGCGGCGGCGGTGGCAGCTTCGGCGGTGGAGGAGGCTTCGGCGGTGGCGGCGGCCGTTTCTGAGTGTGCCCGCCCTCATGCCCACAGCGATACCGCCGTCATGACCGCGACGCGCAGGCAGGTTCCGTGGAAGCATCCAGGTCAGCAGGCGACTGCTGGCACCGCACCGCGGTGACCGCCCCACACCCGTTTGTCACCGACACGATCTACGAAAGGGACAACCCATGGCTGAGAAGCAGTCGATCCTGGGCCGCATTGCCCAGCTGACCCGTGCCAACATCAACGCTCTCCTCGACCGCGCCGAGGACCCGGAGAAGATGCTCGACCAGCTCGTGCGCGACTACACCTCCTCCATCGCCGAGGCCCGCGAGGCCGTGGCCCAGACCATCGGCAACCTGCGCCTGGCGGAGAAGGACCACGACGCCGACCTCGCCGAGGCCAAGGACTGGGGCAACAAGGCCCTGGCCGCCTCGACCAAGGCTGACCAGCTGCGTGCCGGTGGGGATGAGGCGGGAGCCGACAAGTGGGACTCCCTGGCCAAGATCGCCATCACCAAGCAGATCGCGGCGGAGAACGAGGCGAAGTCGGCCGAGCCGATGATCGACTCCCAGCGCCAGGTCGTCGAGCAGCTCAAGACGGGTCTGACCCAGATGGAGGCGCGTCTGGGTGACCTCAAGTCCCGCCGCGACGCCCTGGTGGCTCGCCAGAAGTCCGCGCAGGCACAGGTCAAGGTCCAGGGTGCAATCCGCTCGATCAACGTCATGGACCCCACCTCCGAGCTCGCTCGCTACGAGGACCAGGTGCGCCGCATCGAGGCTCAGGCCGAGGGCCAGGCCGAGCTGGCCGGTACCTCGCTGGAGGCCCAGTTCGCTGAGCTGGAGTCCGCCGCCGCCATGACCGAGGCGGAGGCTCGTCTGGCCGCGCTCAAGGCGGGAGGCTCCTCCGCCCTGCCTTCCGCCCAGGCACCGGCGCAGATCACCGACGGCGAGGTCGACGCCGCCTTTGCCGCTCTCAAGGCGCAGGACGCTGAGGAGGAGACCTCCTCCTACTGAGGTCGCGCACCCACCACAGCCGACCACTAGCGCAGCCGCACCACAACCACCGTGGTGCGGCTGCGCCGTCGTGGTCCCCGGCCTCCTGGAGGCCGCGAAGCCCGGCTGCGCGCCGCAGAGCCGCCCACAAGGTGCGCCGCCCGAGCAGCCGCCGATACGATGTCCCTATGACCGCCACCTCAGCCGTGCCCACCTACCTCCTCGTCGACGGGGAGAACATCGACGCCACCTTGGGCATGAGTGTCCTGGGACGGCGGCCTGAGCCCGAGGAGCGCCCACGCTGGGACCGGGTCCTGTCCTTCTGCGACACCCTGTCCGATCAGGAGGCCGGCGGCGAGGACGAGGACACCCACGCCCTGTTCTTCCTCAACGCCACCTCCGGGCACATGCCGATGAGCTTCGTCCAGGCGCTGCTGGCCATGGACTACCGCCCCATCCCCCTGGCCGGCTCGGGCAACCCCGAAGAGAAGGTCGTCGACATCGGTATCCAGCGCACCCTGGACGCCCTGGCGGAGCGGGTCGAGTCCGGCCTAAGCGCCCAGGTCCTGCTCGGCTCGCACGACGGCGACTACATCCCTCAGATCGAGCGTCTCCTGGACGCCGGGGCCAAGGTCGGGGTGCTGTGCTTCAAGGAGTTCCTCAACGCGCAGCTGGCTGCGCTGGAGTCGCGCGGGCTGGTCATCCATGACCTGGAGTCGGACGTGCGGGCCTTCACCATCGCCCTGCCGCGCGTGCGGATCATCTCCCTGGAGGAGTTCGACCCCACCGCCTTCATCTAGGCCCGTCGGGGTGGTCGGCCGCCTCGCACCGACCACCTACGATCCGTTCAGGCAACATTCAGCCTCCGGGGGCACAGTGCCGCTATGGATCGTTCCCAGGACTCTGCACAGCAGCGGCACGAGGCTCGTCTTCTCGTCGTCGACGACGAGCCCAACATCCGCGACCTGCTCGCCTCCTCCCTGCGTTTTGCCGGCTTCGAGGTGGTCACGGCCGCTGACGGCAACGGGGCACTGCGCGCCGTTGACCAGGAGGAGCCTGACCTCGTGGTCCTGGACGTCATGCTCCCGGACATGGACGGCTTCACCGTGGCCCGGCGCCTGCGTGAGCGCGATGTGACCACGCCGATCCTCTTCCTCACCGCGCGCGACGACATGTCAGACAAGGTCCAGGGCCTGACGGTCGGCGGGGACGACTACGTCACCAAGCCCTTCGGCCTGGAGGAGGTCGTGGCCCGCATCCGCGCGATCCTGCGTCGCACGCACGCCACCCAGGACGAGAACGACGGCATCGTGCGAGTGGCTGACCTGGTCCTGGACGAGGACGCCCACGAGGTCCACCGTGCTGGCGTCGAGGTGGACCTGTCCCCCACCGAGTTCAAGCTGCTGCGTTACCTCATGCTCAACGCCGGCCGCGTGGTGTCCAAGGCACAGATCCTGGACCACGTCTGGGAGTACGACTGGAACGGCGACGCCGCGATCGTGGAGTCCTACATCTCCTACCTGCGCCGCAAGATCGACCAGATCGAGACCGCTGACGGGCAGCCAGTGGCACCCTTGATCCAGACCCGTCGCGGCGTGGGCTACATGCTTCGTGAGCCCAAGGGCGAGTAACGTGCGGCCGCGCGGAAGCAGGCGGCCCGGTCTGGGAATCTACGAGGCGGCGACGGCGCACACCGCCAGGCCGCCTCACGGCAAGCAGCACCGCCCCGTCAAGAAGGGGCGGTGGCACCTGATGACCTCTGCCCGGCGAGGCTGGCACAGCCTTCCGCTGAGCAAGCGTCTGGTCCTCATTACGACCGCCCTGCTCACCCTCGGGCTGCTCATCGCCTCGCTGGCCGTGACCTCCCTGCTCTACACCCACCTGCTCGGCCAGGTCGACGACCAGCTGAGCGTGACCTCGCGCGCCATCGGCTCTCAGGCCCTGACCCAGATCCGCACCGGCAACTCCTCGCTCATGCCCTCGACCTACTACGTCGAGGCCCAGTACATCGACGGCCAGAACGGCTCCATGATCTCGGCGGACACCGCCGCCGAGTACGGCACGCCCCAGATCGGCCGGCTCTCGCTTGAGGAGACGATCGTTCAGAAGGACTCCCCGGACCTGTACACCGTGGACTCTGACCTCCCGGGCAGGCAGTGGCGTGTCATCGCCCTACCGATCAAGGACACCGACACCCAGGAGTACCGCGGCGTCGTCGCGATCGCGCTGCCTCTGAGCGGAATGATGGAGACCGTGGCCCGCACCCGGCTCATCGTGGCCATGGCGGACGTGGCCGTCATCCTCCTTGGTACGTTGGCAGCCGCTTACCTCGTCATCCGTTCCTTCCGCCCACTGCGCCAGATCGAGGCCGTGGCGGGGCGGATCGCCAAAGGTGACCTGTCCGCACGCGTACCGGTCACCGAGCCCGCGACCACCGAGGTCGGCTCGCTCCAGCGGGCGCTGAACACAATGCTCCAGCAGAATGAGCAGGCCTTCTCCGTCCAGGTGGTGGCCCAGGAGCGCATGACCCGCTTTGTCTCCGACGCCTCCCACGAGCTGCGCACCCCGCTGGCCGCCATCCGCGGTTACGGCGAGCTCTACCGCATGGGCGGTGTCCCGCCCGAGCGCCAGAACGAGGTGATGGGCCGTATCGAGACCGAGGCCTCGCGCATGGGCCGGCTGGTGGACGACCTCCTGCAGCTCGCACGTATGGACGAGGGCCGCAAGATGAACATGGAGCCGGTGGACCTGACCGAGGTCAGCCGCGGGGCGCTGTCAGACATGGCTGTTCTGGCCCCTGACCGCGAGTGCGCCCTCATCTCCCTCCAGGACGAGCAGGCCGAGCCAGGCCCCGCCGTCGTCATCGCAGACCGCGACCGACTCAGCCAGGTGATCACGAACCTGCTGGGCAACGTCACCCGCCATACCCCGGCGGGTTCGCCGGTGGAGATCGCCATCGGAGTCGTCGACGCTCCTGTGCTCACGGCAAAGTCGGAGGACCGCAACCTGCCGGCTCCTGCCCCGGGGGCCGCCCAGCGCACCGCCGTGGTTGAGGTACGCGACCACGGGCCCGGCGTGCCGCTGAGCGAGGCCACCAAGGTCTTCCAACGCTTCTACCGCGCCGATACCTCACGCAACCGCGAGACCGGGGGCTCGGGTCTGGGGCTCGCGATCGTCTCGGCGATCGTGGCGCGCCACGGCGGCACGGTCCAGATGCTGCAGACCCCCGGCGGCGGCGCCACCGTGCGCATCGAGATCCCGGCCAGCACCGACCAAAGGCCCGACCAGCACTAGGACCTGGGCCACCTCGGCCACGCTGAGAGGCGAAAGGTGGCCGGACGAACAGGCATTCCCTTCGACTTCCGTGCGGAGCGAGCATACGATGGCCAGCGTTTCCTCTCCCGACCTCGGAGGCTGTGCATGGGCGTCTTGGACGCACCTCAGTGGCTGCTGCCGGCGTACGTCCGCTCTGTCAAGGCGGTCGGCGCGACGGCGGGCGCCGAGCAGATCCAGGAGGCCGGAGAGCGCCTGGTCAGCATGTGGCTCAGCCCTGACCGACGTTTCCACAACCTCAAGCACGCCATCGACATGCTGGCGCGCGTGGATGAGCTGGCTGACGAGTCCCACAACCCCGATGTCATGCGGCTGGCGGTGTGGTACCACGGCTGCGTCTTCTCCTCCGCCACGGAGGAGACTTACAAGCGCAACGGCGGAGAGGACGAAGTCGCCTCAGCGGCCTACGCCGCGGAGGACCTGCACGCTCTGGGCGTGCCGGACAAAGTCACCGACCGGATCTGCGCCCTCATCCTCAACCTCAAGCGACACAACCTGGCCCACGAGGACATCGACGCCCTTGCCCTCAACGACGCCGACCTGGGCGCCCTGGCGGTTGGCCCGCAGCAGTACAAGCGTTACCGCGAGCTCGTACGCGAGGAGTACGCCCACATCCCTGCCGAGCACTATCTGCAGGCACGCCTGACGATCGTCTCCAAGCTCCTGGCCCGCGAGACACTCTTCTCCTCCCCCTTGGGTGCACGCTGGGAGCTGGCCGCGCGCCAGAACCTGGAAGCGGAGAAGCGCCTGCTGGAGGACGGTCTGGCGAAGCTGGCCGCCAAGGCAGGTCAGACCACGTGCACCGCGGCTGACGCCGCCCTGGCCCACCTGGCCGCCAGCGTCGAGCAGGCGGCGGCCGAGGGCGAGCAG
>OKMX01000238.1_pt1 | contig 13078 bp, 10 predicted proteins | sample 1613551 | NCBI WGS metagenome assembly OKMX01 (sample SAMN04436865, study PRJEB24849) | human gut metagenome | biome: human gut; feature: NICU; material: stool | host: Homo sapiens | place: USA: Saint Louis, MO | collected 2011-10-01 | reverse complement strand
TACGAGATCGGTCTCGGCATTCCTGCTGAACCGCTCTTCCGATCTTCTGAAATATTGATGTTGCCTTTACCGGTGTGGACCACGTAGATCTCGAAGCTTGCAAGGAAAAGGGAATCAAGGTCCTAAATGCTAGCGGCTACTCAGATGATTCAGTGGCAGAGCTTGTTATAGGCCTTACTATCTCTGTTTTGAGGAAGTTTAACGAGAATAGGGCAAACATCTTTGATGGGGAGAATAACTATCTTCTAGGGGAACTTATCAAGGGCAAGACCTTCGGTGTTATAGGAACAGGAAATATAGGATCTAAGCTAATCGATTTATTGAGTGTATTTGGATGTAAAGTAATAGCCTACTCAAGAACAGAAAAAGAAGAAATCAAGGCCAAGGGAGTAGAATATGTGGACCTTGAGACCCTCCTTAAGGAAAGTGATATTGTATCACTTCATATACCAAACAATAAGGAAACTAAGGGCTTCTTGGGAAAAAAAGAGCTTGACCTTATGAAGGAAGGGGCTGTATTAATAAACTGCGCAAGGGGAGCTGTTGTAGATAACGACTACCTAGCTAAGCTTCTTAATGAGGACAAACTAAGAGCTGGTATAGACGTATTCGATATGGAACCACCACTTCCAGAAGACTACCCACTAAGAAATGCCAAAAACGTAATACTCACCAACCACGTAGCCTTCTACACTAAGGAAGCTATGGAGATTAGGGCAGACATTGTATTCGACAACCTTTATCAATACCTAGAGGGAAATATCGTAAACGAGATCAAACTATGACAGATGTAAAAATCGTTGCTATAGCTGGGGGCTCGGCCTCTGGCAAAAGCTCGATTGTAAGAGAAATTGCAAATTATTTTAAGGATGACTTAACCGTCATAGGCCACGATAATTACTACAAGGCCCACGATGACATATCCTTTGAGCAAAGGGCCAAGCTCAACTACGACTACCCAGGCGCCTTCGACAATGATTTATTTTATAAGGACTTATTAAAACTACGCGAAGGTAAGACCATAGCCATGCCGACCTATGACTACAATATCCACACTAGAAGCAAGGATACCATAGAGATTAAGCCAACCAAGATTATCCTAATAGAGGGAATCCTAGTTCTCTATGATGAAAGGATTAGGTCTATCACAGACACCAAGGTCTTCGTGGATGCCGATAGCGATGTGAGGCTTCAAAGGAGAATCCTAAGAGATACCAAGGAACGTGGCAGGTCCCTTGAATCTGTACTTACTCAATACATCGGCCAGGTTAAGCCAATGCATGAGACTTACATCGAGCCAAGCAAGAAATACGCAGACATTATCATTCCAAGAGGAGCGAAGAACCTAAAGGGAATTCAAATCCTCAAAAGACACATTAAACATTTGATTGAGGAAGAAAATGAAGGTTAATATCACAGAAACTAACCATAATCATATAGAAAATTATCTAGCGGGCCACTCGTCTATGGGGGCTGATATTTGGGGAGCCCACAAAGATACTGACGGCAAGTATGTATTCAGAGTTCTTGCCCCAAACGCTGACGAAGTCTACATCAAGGGAGATTTTACTTCTTGGGAAAACACCAAGATGACCAAAAACACCAAGTACGGTTATTTTTTTATTAAGCTTGATGCCAAGCATGGAGATTATTACAAATATATAGTAGTCCATGAAGGTAATTGGGTAGAAAAGACCGATCCCTTCGCCCGTGCCATGGACAAGGAAGGGGATTTTGCGAGCATCATAACAGATGACTCCTATGACTTTTCTGACGAAGATTTTATCAAAAACAGGGATAAGAACTTCGATAAGCCCCTAAACATCTACGAAATCCATATAGGAAGCTGGCTTAGATATAATGACAATGTCAACTTCCTCGATATAGTCGACAAATTAGTAGCCTATGTCAAGGAAATGAACTATACTCACGTAGAAATCATGCCTATAACCGAATATCCTTACTATCCATCCTGGGGCTATCAATCGAGCGGATTTTTTGCGACAAGCTCTCGCTTTGGAAGTCCAGTAGACCTTAAGAAATTCGTAGATATTCTTCATCAAAACGGAATCGGGGTAATACTCGATATGGTGGCAGTCCACTTTGCTAGCGACTATTTTGGCCTAGACCACTTCGATGGGACTGGCATGTATGAGTCAATCTATCCCGACCTCAAATACTCCGAGTGGGGATCCAATAACTTTGACTACTCCAAGGGTCATGTTAGGAGCTTTATGAAGTCAGCTATGACCTATTGGTTAGAAAACTTCCACTTTGATGGAATCAGAATCGATGCAGTAAGCTACATGATCCACTACAATGGCAACAAGAACCGTGGAGTCCACAAGGATAATATCGAGTTTATTAAGGACCTTAATAAAACCATCCACGAGGCCTTCCCAAATGTAATGCTAATAGCAGAAGACTCCTCAGACTTCCCACAAGTTACAGGCAAGGTCGAAGACGGAGGATTGGGCTTTGACTACAAGTGGGATTTGGGCTGGATGAACGATACCCTAAGGTATTTTAAGACAGATTCCATAAATAGGATCAACCACCAGGCAAATATCAACTTTTCCATGTTCTACTACTACAACGAACGCTTTATCCTTCCACTAAGCCACGACGAGGTAGTTCACATGAAAGGCGCCATGATTAACAAGATGGCAGGATCATACGAGGAGAAGTTCAAAGAGCTTAAGCTCCTCTACACCTACCAGATGACCCATCCTGGCAAGAAGCTTAACTTTATGGGCAACGAAATCGCAACCTTTGACGAATGGGACGAGCATGAATCGATTAATTGGGATATACTAAAATTCCCAACCCACGACGACATCCACCGCTATGTTAAGGACCTAAACGCCCTTTATAAAGAAAGTCCTGCCTTTTTCGTAAAAGACTACGAAGAAGAAGGATTTTCCTGGAAGGTAGTAGATGATAATATAAATTCTGTTTTTGCCTATGAAAGAAAAGCCGGAGACGATAGATACCTTGTAGTCCTCAACATGACCAATACCTACAAGGCAGTTTTCGAGATCCCTTACGATGAAGAAGTAGAATTCGTCGAAGTCTTGGATTCACTATCAGAGACCTACGGTGGAAGCAGGAGGGATGCGAGAAAGATAAAAATAGAGAAAGGAAACAATTTAGTATTGGAGCTTTGGGAATACGAAGCTATAGTACTAAAAGTAAAATAATATGAAAGTAAGAAAACCAATAAATCTATCCTGGTTAGTTGAAAAATGGACCTTGATAGACGAAGATTCATATCTTAAGAATATGTGGTTGAACACTGAATCCCTTGACTTTATAAGAATCAACAAGGAGATCCAAACCGCAGAAGATATAGAAGAAAATTATATAGATATAGATGCAGATGTAGAAAACTTCTTGCTCTTGCCAACAGCAGACGAGCTAGATAGCCAGAGACTAAGAGAAGCCTTTGTCGCAAGCCTTGACAGACACCAGAGGGACAACTTCCTAGACAACTACGAGGGAATCGCCCCAAGGGAAGAATTCCTAGACATAGTCTACGAACAAGGCCTTGAAGGACAATGGAACTCCTTCAGAGACAAGGCAGCAGCGGACATACTATTAGCATGGGCTCTTGAAGAATCAATCCCAGTTAACAAAGACATGGAGACAATTAACATAAACAAACTATGAGAATAAAGAAAATATTTTACCCCTTGGCAATGGCCCTCGTCATAACAGCCTGTGCCAATGGAGCAAATGAAACTGAAGATAAGAACGACCAAGTAAGCCAAGCTGAAGAAAAAGTAGAGGAAAAAGAGGCTGAGGAAGATACAAAAGCAGAAGATGTAGGAGAAAATCAAGAAGATGCGAAAAGCACCGAAGTACCAAAACTTGACAAAACCTACTACGATTACTTCGACACAGTAACCACTCTTCTAACCTACTCTGACGATAAAGATGCCTTCGTAAAACAGTGTGACGTCCTAGAAGAAGAGCTAGCCAGATACCACAAGCTCTACAACTCCTACGATTCCTTCGAAGGAGTAAACAACTTCAGGACAATCAATGAAAAAGCAGGAATCGAGCCAGTCAAGGTAGACCCTGAAATAATCGAGTTAATCGAATACTCAAAAGAGATGTACGAACTAACAGATGGAAACATCAACATAGCTATGGGATCTCTTCTAGGTTTATGGCACCAATACAGGGAAATGTCCATAGATAACCCTGAAAAGGCAGCCATTCCTCCAGAAGATGAACTTATCAAAAAAAGCGAGCACAAAAACATAGACGCCATTGAGATAGATAAGGAAAACTCCACAGTCTATATCAACGACCCAGACGTCCAAATAGACATAGGAGCAATCGGCAAAGGCTACGCCACAGAAAAAATGGCTGAAAAACTAAAAGAAGCAGGATTTGAAAGAGGAGTCCTCTCTGTCGGTGGAGATGACGTAATCATAGGAGAAAATCCAAACAACAGCGAAGGAAACTGGAAAATAGCAGTCCAAAATCCCTTCCTAGAAGATAAGGAAAACCCATACTCCACAGTAGTAGACGTCAAGGACACATCAGTAGTAACAAGCGGTGACTACCAAAGATACTTCACAGTAGACGGCAAAAACTACCACCACATCATAGACCCAGCCACAAGATACCCATCCGACAAATGGAAATCCGTATCAGTAAAAGCAGACAGCATCGCCCTAGCAGACACCCTCTCCACCTACTTCTTTATAGTAGATCATGAGACAGGGCTAAAAAAAGCAGCCGAAAACAAAGTAGAAGCCTACTGGATAGACCCAGAAGGAAACGAATACAAAACCGAAGGCTGGGAAAAAATAGAAGACAAATAAAGATGAAGCCCTGATCCTGAGTGGATTGGGGATTTTTGAGTGGGGAGACTGAGACTTCTCCACTCACTACGCTCGGTCGAAGTAAGGGAAAGTTGGAAAGGAAACTTTCCTTATGTTAATAATTATTTCTGTTACATCATTTCCATTATGTCTAATGGGTCTGGCCACAATGAACGTGAGTGAATTGATGGCAGCCCTTAATCGAGGCTTTGCGAGGCGAAGCTTAGTTGAGCCCGCAAACTACCGTCGATCGAAGTCGAGACATCTCAAGATTAACCATATTAAAAAACAAACCAAAAGACTTCTCCACGTCAGTCGAAGTAAGGGAATGTTGGAAAACAAAATTTCCTCTATAATTATAAATATCTAAGCTTCGTATTTACCCCTTACGTCGAGCGTAGCAAAGCGGAGTCGAGACATCTCAAAGTTAACTATATTTAAAAATAACCCAATAGACTTCTCCATTACATTCGAAGTAAGGGAAGTGTTGGAAAGTAGACTTTACTTCATAATTAATTTTAGAGTTTCAATTACCTAATCTTAAGCGTAATTGAGAGATTCTTTCTACAAATTTCTCCCCACCAATCTTTCCATCTCCCACAAATCTAGGTATAATATTTAGATATGATTGGAGGATGACGTGAACAAAGCTTTTGATAATGATAAGTATATAAAATTGCAGTCGGAAAAGATCGAGGAGAGGATTTCTCATTTTGACAAGCTCTATATGGAGTTTGGGGGCAAGCTTTTTGATGATAGCCATGCATCAAGGGTGCTTCCTGGTTTTCTACCTGACTCAAAACTTAGGATGCTCTATAACCTCAAGGATGTTTGTGAGATAATCATAACCATCAATGCCAACGATATCGAAAACAACAAGATCAGAGGAGACAATGAGACCTCTTATGATGCGGAAACTATAAGGCTTAAGGAAGCCTTTGAGGACTACGGATTTCTGGTAAATGGGATTATCATAACCCAATTCGATAATCAACCCAAGGCAGTGAAGTACCAAAAATATCTAGACAACCTAGGAATCGCAAGTTACAAGACCTACGATATCCAAGGCTATCCAAATAACATCGACCACATCATCTCAAAGGATGGTTTTGGTAGAAATGAGAGAGTAAAGACCACAAGACCCCTAGTAGTTATCACAGGACCAGGACCTGGTTCTGGTAAGATGGCGACCTGCCTATCCCAAATGTATCTGGACCATGAAGCAGGAATCAACGCAGGTTACGCCAAGTTTGAGACCTTCCCAATATGGAACATCGCCCTCAAGCATCCTGTAAATATGGCCTATGAGGCAGCTACTGCCAACCTTGACGATGTAAATATGATCGACCCTTACCATCTGGATGCATATGGGGAGCTTGCCGTAAACTACAACAGGGATGTAGAGGCCTTTCCTATACTTAAGAAAATGTTCGAGAAAATCATGGGCTCTTGCCCTTACAAGTCTCCAACAGATATGGGTGTCAACATGGTAGGATTCTGCATAGAAGATGAGGAAGAGGTAAAACGCGCCAGCAAGGAAGAGATTATCAGAAGATACTACAATACCCTAGTTGACTTTAGATATGCCAAGGAAAGCTACCATGCGGTAGAAAAAATCGAAATGCTAATGAGTCAGCTTGAAATAAGTCCAGAAGATAGGACTGTCGCAGTAAAGGCGAGGGAGAAGGCGAAAAAAACCGGAAGGGAAGCCTTCGCTATTAGGCTTGAGACAGGCGAGATCATCACAGGTAAGAAAAGCGACCTCTTGTCCGCCCCATCAGCCGCTATTCTAAACGCCCTAAAGAAACTGGGAAAACTTGATGACGACCTTCTCTTGATATCACCACACATCATAGAGCCAGTTTCAAATCTTAAAACTAAATCCCTAGGAGGCAAAGAAACATCTCTATCAGCGAATGAAATGCTAATAGCTCTTTCAATCTCCGGCACAACCAACCCACTAAGCCACATGGCTATAGAGCAAATTGGAAAACTAAAGGGCCTAGACGCCCACTCCACAGTCCTCCTAGAAGATAGCCAAAGATCCATGCTAAGAAAACTAGGCATAAACTTCACCCAAGACGCATACCTGGGAAACGACGATTACGAATACTAAAACAAAGGAGCGAAAGCTCCTTTTAAATTGCGGGAAATTAACTCCCTATTATTTGAAACAAGCCCGTCCAGCTAATAGAGTACTGGGGAGGTCTCACAACTTACGCCTATGATCAGGATAAGGAAGGAAAACTCGCTTTTACTACCCATTCCCTTATTTCGACCTTGTGGAGAAATCTCTCATACTTACCAATATCAAAACGACAATGTATATACTTTGAGATAATTTCAAATAGAAGATACGCCATCTCGAACGGAGGTGAGAGATCTCCAGTCTAAGATGACATGTTAATAGAAAAGATCAAGCTATTTACGATAATACATAACTAAGGGAATCTTAAATCAGACATGTCCCACGGTTCTGTAGACCTCTCGTCGCTTCCCCGTGGAAGCTCTGTCGAGGTGGAGAGAGGAAATAGATATATAAGAAAAGAGATGTCTCGACTGACGCTCGACATAAGGGATGTAAGAAAACGAAGTTTTCTTTCTATTTCCCTTGTTTCGAAATCAAGCCCGTCCGGCTCAGAGAGGACTGGAGAAACCTCACGTATTAAATTAACAGTGTAACTAATTCAAAACTTTGAATTATAGCACTTCACACAATTACCGCCATCTCGAACGGAGGTGAGAGATCTACAGTATATGATGACATGTAAATAATAAAGATATTTGTATCTACAAACTCAAAAGAGATGTCTCGACTGACGCTCGAGTGAATGTTTATACTTCCCTGCTAAATTCTCTCAATTTTTCCCACAAAAAAGGCGGTGGTAGAATTTAATCTACTTCATCGCCTAAGTTCTTGTATTTAGTCCTTGATCATTGGGTCATGGCCTGTGTTATCAGGGTCAACTGCAAGGTCTGTCTCGTAGTCTTCTGCCCTTCCCTTTATTTCTATCTCTATAGCTTCTTCCACAGCCCTTAGGATGTTTTCGTAGCCTGTACACCTGCACATATTTCCTGCAAGGAGTCTTCTTAGCTCAGATCTGTCGTATCTTTTTCCTCTTGCTACGATTTCTGTCGCTGTTACTATAAAGCCAGGTGTACAGAAACCGCATTGGACTGCCGCTTGGTCGATAAAGGCTTGTTGGATGATTGAGATCGATCCGTCATCTGCTACCAGTCCTTCTGTTGTCCAGATATCTTTTCCTTCAGCCCAGATTGCAAGATAAAGACAAGAGTCTACGCTTTCTCCGTCTATTAAGACAGAACAAGCCCCACATTCTCCTACTTCGCAGCCCTTTTTTACAGAAGTAAGGCCGAAGTCATTTCTTAGAAAGTCTGTAAGGCTTGCCCTTACGTCGACCATTTTTTCTACAGGAATACCATTTATAGTGCATTTTACCCTCTTGTAGTTAGGCTTTTGGTAGCTTAGTTTAATTCTTTGGGGAGCAAATGGACCGTATTCTCTAGAGTGTTTAGTCTTCATCGTCTTCTCCTTTATATTCTTTTAGGCTTTCCTTTAGATTTCTCCTACATATTTCGTAAAGGATTTGTGTACGGAGGGCCTTGCTCGCTCTCCAAGAGTCTCTTGGTGAAAGTTCTTCTAGGGCAAGTTTGGCAAAGGCTGTGATGTTTTCATCATTAAGTTTCTTTCCAACAAATTCTTCCTCAGCCTTATAGACTCTTACAGGAACTGTCGATGCTACCCCGTAGCAGGCCTTGATTTTCTCAATTTTTCCCTCATCGTCGACTTTTACAATAGTCGCACAGGAGCTTGTGGCTATATCCATGGCGTTTCTCATGGCGTATTTGAAGTATTTACCAGAATAGCCCTCGTAGTTTTCCTTCTTTATAGTAAAGCTTTTGACAAATTCGTTTGGCTTTAGGTCAACTTGGCCCAGACCTATATAAAAGTCTGTAATTGGCATTGTCCTTTCGCCATCTGCACTTACTATATTTACTAAGGCGTCTAGGCAAAATAACATTGGAGCGGAGTCTGCTGAAGGAGCGGCGTTACATACATTGCCCCCGATTGTCGCAGCATTTCTAAGCTGAGGTCCTCCTGCTGTAAGGACGGCCTTTCCAAGTTGGTCTATGTTTTCTTTTATGATTGGATGATCTGCTATGTGAGTGAAGGTCGCCATAGCTCCAATTTCTATAGAACCTCCCTCATCTATTGATATTTGGCTTAGCTCGTCTATGAGATGGATTGACAAGAGTTTTGGTGATTCTATTGATCCCTCTCTTAACTTTACGAGAACGTCTGTCCCACCTGCTATGATTTTAAGTTCAGGATCTTCTTTTAATAAGTTTACCGCTTCTTCTATGGAGTAAGCTTCTTTTATTTCTTTGATATCGTACATTTATCCCTCCTTATAAATCATTGTCTATGAGTCCATTTTCCTTAAATAATGGGAAGAGGACGTGTGGGGTCATAGGAATCTTGTTTACTGAAATTCCAGTTGCATTTAGGACTGCATTTCTAATAGCAGGCGCTGGAGAGCATGTTGGTGGCTCACCCAAGGACTTGGTGTGGTAAGGAGAAGTTGGTTCTGGGTTTTCTATAAAGTAAACTTCAAACTCTGGTGTATCCGCAATCGTACCTAGCTTATAGTCTAGGAGGTTGTTGTTTAGGATTCTTCCCTTATCGTTGTATTTCATCTCTTCTGTTAGGGCGAAGCCCACTGCCATGCTCATTCCTCCGTGAGCCTGGGCCTCGGCAAGTTGTGGATTGATGATATTTCCAGCATCGTGAACATTGATAAGTTTAACTACTTCAACCTTGGCAAGGTCTATGTCGACTTTAACTTCGGCAAAGCTTGCACCAAAGGAGAAGGCGTTGGTCCTAACTGTGTGGGTTGTCTCAGCTGTGATGTGTTGGTTTTCTGTCTTTAGGGTGTAGAGGGACTCTGTGGCAAGCTCTTCCATAGTAAGAAGCTTCCTACCATCAGTTTTTCTAACTATAGTTGAATCTACTATGTCGAGATTGTTTGGAGTAATTCTAGTCTGTAGATAGGCTTGGTCTAGGATTTTTTCCTTTAATTCCTTGGCAGTCTTGGTGATAGAAAAACTTGCCATGTAGGTTTGACGAGAAGCGTAAGCTCCAAGGCCGAATGGAGATACGTCCGTATCTTGGGTTGATATGATATGAATATCTTCTATCCTCATACCAAGTGAATCTGCTGCCATTTGAGTAAAGGCAGTATCTGCTCCCTGACCGATTTCTGTTTCAGGTAGCTGAATTTGGACAGACCCATCCTCATTTACTATCATCCTACAAGAGGAAGACTCTAGAGATATTGGGAATACTCCAGTGTTATACCAATAGACAGCACAACCTATTCCATATCTGATATTTCCTGTTTGATTTTTGTATTTTTCCTTCTTTGCGTAGTAATCAATGGCTTCTGCTCCCTTTTCTAGGCAGTCTCTGAAGGAATCGTAATAGTTTTCATTGTGAGAGAAAGGATCTACATAGCCTTTTGGCATTACATTTCTAAGCTTAAGCTCTAGTGGATCCATACCTAGGGCCTTGGCTACATCGTCGTGGTGGGCTTCATAGGCAAACATGGCTTGAGGGATACCGTAACCTCTCATGGCTCCTCCTGCTGGAAGGTTGGTATAGATTGAGTAGGCATCTCCCTTGATATTCTCACAAGGATAGAGTTGGTGGAAGCAGTTTAAGCCCTTAGCAGCTATAGAGTGGCCGTGGGATGCGTAGGCTCCTCCATTAGAGTAGGTCTCTACCCTTCTTGCTACATAATCGCCGTTTTTTCTAACATAGCTTTCTATGTGGATTTTCATGGCATGTCTTGTTCTAGTTGAAACAAAGGTCTCTTCTCTAGATGGGAGAAGCTTAACAGGATGACCTCCAACTTGGGTTGTTAGGAAGGCACAAAGTGGCTCGTACAAGGCGTCTTGTTTGTTGCCGAATCCTCCCCCTATGTATGGTTTGATAACTCGAATCTTTCCCCAACCAAGTCCTAGGGCTTGGCCAACTACTCTTCTTATGATGTGAGGGATTTGGGTTGAGGCAACTACTACGATCTTACCTGACTTTTCATAGGCATATACGTCCGGGTTTTCTAGGTGGGCATGGGAAATTATAGGTGTTTCATAATCTCCAACCACCTTGATTAGTCCTTCTTCCTTGATGGCCTCTTCGAAGTTACCCCTGTTATTTGTAGTATGTTTTAGGATATTGTCAGGGCTTTCCTCATGGATTGGAACCTTGACGTCCTTGATTGAATCTAGGGCATCGAAGTTTACAGGATACTCCTCATACTCGACTACGATTTTCTTTAGAGCTTGTTTACAAGCTACTTCGTCACGGGCGATAACTACAGCGACATCGTCTCCGTAATATCTAACGTGCTCGTTAAGTAGGAGCCTGTCGGCAACGTCTTGGTGGTCCTTTTCTGTAGACCAAGGGTGACCTGCTGTTGGAAATTGGATCTTTGGCACGTCAAAACAAGTTACTATCTTGACAACGCCAGGAACCTTCATGGCCTCTGTGGTATCTATATGTAAAACCTTGCCGTGTGCTATGGTTGAATGGTAGATTTTCGCAGTGTATGCGTCTTTTGGAACGAGGTCTTCGGTAAACTTAGCCCTACCTGTGACCTTGTCAAAAGCATCTACTCTCTTGATTTTTTTGCCTACGTACATATTCTTTCCTTTCTATAAACTTACGACTATTTACAAATAATATATCATATTTTAAGATAAATTAATAGTTTGGGACACAAAAATACTCCCAAATCAGTTAAGACCTGGGAGTAGATAAATTAATTTTCTTTTTGCTTTTCTTCCTTATCTTTTGGAAGAACAAGACTCATTATTATAGCTATGACAAATACATTAGCTACAGGGTTTGATGAGAAAACATCTCTAAAGAGAGTTGGAAGTTGTTGGTAGATTTCTGGAATTTGTGTAAAACCAATTCCAATACTCAAGGATAGAGCTGCTATGGTGGTATTTCTTTGGCTAAAGCCGCAATCAGCAATCATTCCAATACCGCTTACCACGATTGAACCAAACATCATTATAGTACAACCTCCAAGAACTGGCTCTGGAAGAGTTGCAAGCAAGGCTCCAACCTTTGGAAAAAGTCCCGCAAGGATCAAGGTCAAGGCACCAAACATTATGGTAAATCTATTTACTACCTTAGTCATTGCTACAAGACCAACGTTTTGGCTAAAGGATGTGATTGGAGTACAGCCAAAAAGACCAGAGACAGCACTTAGGAAACCATCGCAGGCAAGAGATCCTTGGATTTCTCTTTCAGTGATATCACGACCCAAACCACCAGCACAAACTGCAGTAGTATCACCAATAGTTTCTGCCGCAGACACCAAATATACAACAACCATGGCGATAATCGCACTTAGGTTAAATTGTGGCTTGAAAGGCATAAACTTAGGTATGGAGAAAAAGCCCGCTTCGGCAATTGGCGAGAAATCAACCATGCCCATAAAGACAGCTATTATGTAACCAACTATAAGACCAAATAGAACAGAAAGCTGTTTCCAAAAGCCCTTAGCTAAAGAATTAAAGGATAAACAAGAAATTAAAGTAATTGTTCCAAGAAGTAGGTTTCTTGTAGAACCAAAATCACTAGCCCCATTACCACCACCAAATGATGCAGCTCCGACGCTTAGTAGAGAAAAACCAATCGCTGTAACAACACAAGCAGAAACTATTGGTGCTATAAACTTCCTCCAGTATTTTGCAAGCAGACCCAAGGTCCCTTCGATAATACCTCCGACAATGACTGCGCCAATCATAGTTTCGTAGTTAAAATTAGTAGAAACATAAATTAAAGATGCCAAAAAAGTAAAACTTACACCCATAATAACTGGAAGTCTAGATCCGATTTTCCATACTGGGTAAAGCTGGATAAGAGAGCCAAGACCTGCTATAAACATAGCATTTTGAATAAGAGATGCTAGGTCAATATCAAGATCAGGATTTGCCGCTGTTGCTGCCCCTACGACAAGAATAATTGGAGCAAGATTTGCAACAAACATAGCCAAAACGTGCTGGATACCAAAAGGAATCGCCTTGGCTACAGGAACCTTGCAATCAAGTTGGTAAATATTGTCAATACTTACACTAGAATTTGTTTCAGATTTCATAGAATCCTCCCTTTCGTTTTCTATATCACTAATTGTATCACAAAATAT
>OKMX01000237.1_pt1 | contig 13109 bp, 8 predicted proteins | sample 1613551 | NCBI WGS metagenome assembly OKMX01 (sample SAMN04436865, study PRJEB24849) | human gut metagenome | biome: human gut; feature: NICU; material: stool | host: Homo sapiens | place: USA: Saint Louis, MO | collected 2011-10-01 | reverse complement strand
ATATTGACATGAAAACGTATATTTGATATTATAAAGATGATCAAATGATCAATTTTCATTTAGGAGGAAAAAATGAAAAAATTAGGTTTATTGCCTAGGCTTATTATAGCCATCATTTTAGGTATCTTAATCGGTCTGTTTGGACCAGCAGTCCTTGTAAGAATATTAATTACCTTTAATGGACTATTTGGCAACTTCCTAAACTTTGTTATTCCTTTAATCATCATGGGATTTGTTATCCCAGGTATAGCAGACTTAGGAGATGATGCAGGTAAGACACTAGCTATTACTGCTGGAATTGCATATCTATCAACAGTAATATTCGGTACGGCTACATATTTCACAGGAAGCGCTATATTACCACACTTTATAGATCCTGGTACAATGAACTTCAACCCTGACCAAAATACAGGTAAAGTTCTTGAGCCATTCTTTGAATCACCAATGGATCCTATATTTAGTGTAACAACCGCACTTATTATGTCATTCATACTTGGTGTAGGCATTGCTGCAGTTAAGGGAGAATTCCTTAAAAAAGCAGTACACGAGTTTTCTGATATTATTACCAAATTAATTTCAAACATAGTAATTCCTTTATTGCCTATCCACATTGCTGGTATTTTTGCTAATTTGGCATATCAAGGAACAGTAGCAAAGGTATTGTCAGTTTTCTCAAAAGTATTTATAATGGTAATTATACTTCACTGGTTGACGATTTTGATCCAATATACTGTAGCAAGCTCTATGGCTGGTGGAAATCCATTCGGAAAAATAAAAAATATTTTCCCAGCATATATGACAGCAGTAGGTACACAATCATCAGCAGCAACAATTCCTGTAACATTAAGACAAACCTATAAAATGGGTGTTAACAAGGGTATAGCAGATTTTGTTATTCCTCTTTGTGCTACAATCCACTTATCTGGTTCAACCATTACGCTTACATCTTGTGCTATGTCAATACTGATGCTACAAGGTGCCGATGTATCGCTAGCTCATATGTTCCCATTCATATTAATGCTTGGTGTAACTATGGTTGCAGCGCCAGGAGTACCTGGAGGAGCAGTAATGGCAGCACTAGGTATTTTACAATCAATGCTTGGATTTACTGAGCCTATGACAGCACTAATCATTGCTTTGTATGTTGCCCAAGACTCTTTTGGTACAGCTTGCAATATCTCTGGCGATGGTGCTATCGCATGTATAGTAAATAAAATCAGTGGATTCAAACTAGACCCACAAGCTAATGAAGCATATATAGAAGAATTAGTTAAATAAAAAGAACAAGTTAAAATAGGACTCTTTTGAGTTCTATTTTTCCGCTTATACATATTTCTTTAACGTATTACATAAGGAGAGACTATGACTATAACTAGAAAAAAGAAAACTATGGACGGAAACACCGCCGCCGCACATGTGTCTTACGCATTTTCAGATGTTGCTGCAATTTATCCTATTACACCATCTTCACCAATGCCAGAATTTATAGATAAATGGGCGGCACAAGGAAGAAAAAACCTTTTTGGAAATGAAGTTTCAGTAACAGAAATGCAACACGAAGCTGGCGCTGCAGGTGCAGTTCACGGATCTTTAGCAGCAGGAGCCTTGACATCTACATATACAGCAAGCCAAGGATTCCTCCTAATGATTCCAGATATGTTTAAAATGGCAGGCGAGAGACTTCCAGCAGTATTCCACGTGGCAGCTCGTTCTATTTCTACTTGTACAATTAATATGTACGGTGACCACCAAGATGTTATGGCAGGTAGACAAACAGGATTTGCAATGCTCGCATCAGGATCTGTTCAAGAGATTATGGACTTATCTCCAGTTGCTCACTTAGCAGCAATTAAGGCTAGAATTCCATTTGTTAACTTCTTTGATGGATTTAGAACAAGTCACGAGATTCAAAAAATCGAAGTTTGGGACTATGACCAATTTGAAGACATGGTTGATTATGATGCTATTGATGCCTTTAAAAACGATTCTCTATCTCCACACAGACCAACCATGCGTGGTGTATTTGAAAAGGGTGGATATTTCCAAAGAACAGAAGCACAAAACGAAGCTTACGATAGATTACCAGCTATAGTTGAAGAATATATGGATAAGATTAACGAAAAAATCGGTACAGATTATTCATTATTCAACTACGTAGGTGATCCTGAAGCTACTGATATTATTGTGGCAATGGGTTCTGGTACAGATACAATAAATCAAACAGTAGATAGATTAAACGAAGAAGGTAGAAAAGTAGGACTAGTTAAGGTTCATCTATATAGACCATTTTCTGCTGAACACTTATTAAATACCATTCCAGAAACAGTTGAAAGAATTGCAGTTTTAGACAGAACAAAAGAAAAAGGTTCTGTTGGTGAGCCTTTATACCTAGATGTAGTAGAAGTGTTTGCTAATTCTGATAGAAATCCAAAGATCATTGGCGGTCGTTTCGGTCTTGGTCAAAAGGACACAAACCCTGCTCATATCAAGGCTGTATTTGACAACCTAGCAAAAGAGGACGCAAAAAACCACTTCACAGTTGGTATTGATGATGATGTAATGCATACATCACTAGAATTTGATAAGAGCTTCGTAATAGATGATGGTAAAACAAATAGATGTATCTTCTGGGGTAATGGTGGTGATGGTACTGTCGGTGCTAACAAAAATGCTATCAAGATTATAGGTGATAACACTGACATGTTTGCTCAGGGCTACTTCGACTACGACGCTAAAAAGAGTAACGGTCTAACCCTATCTCACTTGCGTTTCTCACCAAATCCAATTCATGCGGCTTACCTAATAGATGAGGCTGACTTTGTATCATGCTCACCTCAAGCCTATGTAAAACAATACGAACTAACTAAGAACCTAAAAGATGGCGGAATCTTCCTCCTAAATACAATTTGGAGTATGGAAGAATTAGAAGAGCATATGCCAGCTGCTATGAAAAAAGATATAGCAGAGAGAAATATCCAATTCTACACTGTAAATGCTTCAAAAATCGCCCTAGAAGTTGGATTAGGCCACAGAACAAACATGGTAATTCAAACAGCCTTCTTTATTCTATCAAAAGTTCTTCCAATCGATGATGCTATAAATTATCTTAAAGAATCTATCCAAGCTTCATACGGAATGAAGGGTCATGATATTGTTGATATGAACAACAAGGCAGTTGATAGGACAAGAGAAGAATTATCTAAGGTAGAAGTTCCAGATAGTTGGAAGAATCTTAAGGTAGAAGCAGCAGAAGATAATACAGATGAGCCAGACTTCATTAGAAATATGGTTAAACCAATCATCAATCTTCACGAAGATGACCTACCTGTATCAGCTTACCTACCATATGATGATGGACAATATATGGCTGGAACAAGCCAATATGAAAAGAGAGGTATAGCTCTATTCGTACCAGAATGGAAGATTGAAAATTGTATTCAATGTAACCAATGTTCATTTGTATGTCCTCACGCAACCATTAGACCATTCTTATTAGATGAAGAAGCTAAGGCAAATGCACCAGAAGGCTTTGAAACAAAGAAGGCTATAGGTAAGGGACTAGAAGGTTATGAATTTAGAATCCAAGTATCTCCATATGACTGTATGGGATGTGGTAACTGTGTAGATGTATGTCCTGCTCCAACAAAGGCATTAGAGATGATGCCAATTGATGAGCAAATAAATAAGCAAGCTGATAATTGGGAATATGCTCACAACAAAGTTGGATACAAAGATGATGAAATCGAAGCTAATAATGTGAAAAACTCACAATTCTCAAGACCTCTACTAGAATTTTCTGGAGCATGTGCAGGATGTGGTGAAACACCTTATGCTAAGCTAATCACCCAACTATATGGTGACCATCAACTTATCTCAAACGCTACAGGATGTTCATCAATCTGGGGTTCATCAGTTCCATCAATGCCATATTGTACAAATAGCAAGGGAGAAGGTCCTGCTTGGGCATCATCATTATTTGAAGATGCAGCAGAATACGGTTACGGAATGCTTTTAGCAAGCAAGGCTAACAAACTTGCCCTAGAAAATCTTATGAAGAAATTCCTAGGACTACATGTACAAAGCCCATTAAACGATGCCTTTAATGAATGGTTAGAAAACAACAATGACTTTGAAGCAAGTAAGAAAGCAGCAATTAAGATAGAGTCACTTTTAGGAAATGAGATCGACGATCCAGAAGCTAAGAGAATTGTTGGAAGAGTTAAAGCACTCAAAGACTACATGGTTAAGAAGAGCCAATGGATATTCGGTGGTGACGGTTGGGCTTATGATATAGGATTTTCTGGAGTAGACCATGTTCTTGCAAGTGGAGAAGATATCAATATCATAGTATTTGATACAGAGGTTTACTCTAACACAGGTGGTCAATCTTCAAAGGCAACCCCACTTGCAGCAGTTGCAAAATTTGCTGCATCAGGTAAGAAAGTACGTAAAAAAGATCTCGGTCTAATGATGACAACCTATGGATATGTATATGTTGCACAAGTTGCTATGGGAGCAAACCAAGCACAAACACTTAAGGCAATTAAGGAAGCTGAGGCTTACCCAGGTCCATCTCTAATCATAGCATACGCTCCATGTATCAACCACGGCATCAAGGCAGGAATGGGCAAGACTCAAAGAAGAGAAAAAGAGGCTGTAGCTTCAGGTTACTGGCATTTGTGGAGATTTAATCCACTTCTAGCAACAGAAGGTAAGAATCCATTTATCCTAGATTCAAAAGATCCAGAAGAGTCCTTCCAAGAATTCCTCCAAGGAGAAGTTCGTTACGCATCACTTAAGAAGGCCTTCCCTGAAAGTGCAGACCAACTATACGCAGAAGCAGAAGAAGCAGCACGCGAAAGATTAGAATCTTACAAGAAAATGGCTCAAGGAAAATAAAAGAGGTAGTTATGACAGCAAATTTAGAAATGATTAAAGAAGCAAGAGAAATTCTTGAAGGTAATATTGAAAAGACTCCAATTTATACAGCATCTAGAATGGGTGAAAACCTATATATTAAGATGGAAAACTTACAAAAAACAGGTTCCTTTAAACTTAGAGGAGCCTTCAACAAGATAGCCCATCTTACAGATGAGCAAAAGAAAAAGGGGGTAATATCTTGCTCAGCAGGAAACCACGCTCAAGGTGTGGCCCTTTCAGCAACAAGACAAGGAATCAAATCATATATCTGTATCCCATCAATTGCACCACTTTCTAAAATCGAAGCAACTAGAGGCTACGGTGGTGAAGTAATCATAGTAGATGGAACCTTTGATGATGCCCAAGCTAAGGCATATGAGCTTCAAAAAGAGAGAGATTTAACCTATGTTGCACCTTTTGATGATGAGTATGTATTATCTGGCCAAGGAACAATAGGTCTTGAGATTTTAGAACAACTTCCTGATGTAAAATACATCGTAGTGCCAATAGGAGGGGGTGGATTAATTTCAGGAATCGCCCTAGCTGTAAAATCTCTAAGACCTGATGTAAAAATCATCGGTGTAGAGCCAGAAAATGCAGCATCAATGCTTGCTTCAAGAAAAGCCGGTAAGATTGTAACACTTGATTCTGCAAACACAATGGCCGATGGCATAGCTGTCAAAAAACCGGGCGAAATTACATTTGATCTATGCGAAAAATATGTCGATGAAATAGTTACAGTATCAGAAGATGAGATAACCAATGCTATCCTAAGACTTCTAGAAGAAAGTAAGGTAAGTGCGGAAGGAGCAGGAGCTTCATCTGTTGCTGCAGTTCTTTCAAACAAATATGATTTCTCTGATGGAAAGGTATGTGCAGTTCTTTCTGGTGGTAATATTAACGTTAACACAATCTATCAAATCATCAACTCTGGTCTATTCAAAACTGGTAGACTTACAGAGATTACCACAACAATTTCCGACAAGCCAGGTGAGCTAATCAGACTACTCACTATAATAAAAGACTTAGGAGCAAATATCAAAGATATCGACCAATTCAAATCAGCAGAAACAGTTGGATTCGATCATGCCGTAGTAAGAATCATAGCAGAAACTTACAACAAGGAACATAGAAACCAAGTATACCAAGCTCTAGCAGATGCAGGTTACGAAGAAAGTCATATAAGACGCGATAAATAGCAGAAAAAAAGAAAAAAGGGTGCACGGACTGAGTTCGTGCATCTTTTTTGGTATGACGGGCATGTTCTAATGCTGGGGTGAAATTCCCTACAGAGCGTAGTTACCGACGAATCTAATAGCAACTTGCAAGTTTTAGATGGCGACATCTAGGAGAGAAGAACGGGTAGCGAAATCGTGGCTTGACGAACAGGAACAGAATATGAGGCGTAAAAGGTGGGCAAGCTAGCCTAAGATAGTAAAGACCCAAAAGGTAACCGTAAACCCAAGGCGTAAATTCTGCAAGTAAACGATGAAAGTACTAGAACTTATCCCGTGAGGTCTCACTAGCGAAGAAGTAGTAACAACGAATAGTGAGAAGTCAGCAGACTCCATAGTAGTGAAGAAGTTTCTGTAATGGAAATGGAGCGAAGGGAGGAACAATATTTATTGTAATATTTGAAAAGGATGTACTATGACTTGATGGAACACAAGGAATGACGTATTCATTCCTCAAGGTTCGGATACAAAAAGAATAAAGTTAAATAGTATCATCAGTAATAAACAATATGATACAATAAAATATTGAACCGCCGTATGCCGAACGGCACGTACGGGTGGTGTGAAAGGGGCTAGTTCTTAGCCCCTATTCGATTTTCAAAAATTTTAATAAAAAAGTTGAACAATGTTCATTAGGGTGTATCATATACTTGTAGCAATTAATGAACGGCGTTCATTTTGAAGAAATTGGAGTGATTATATGGTAAGTTATACGAACGACAAGGGAAAAGCTATAATGGAGGCTGCTCTTAGGATTTTCAAATCTAAGGGAGCTGACAATACTTCAGTAAGAGATGTGATGAAGGAAGCAGGATTTGGCTTGGGGACCTTCTATCTTTACTATTCTGATAAGAAGGACCTTAAGGAGAAGATTGTCCTAAATATAGCCAAGGATATTATTGTTAAGGCAGAAGATAGCTGTAATCAAGAAGATCCTATCGAAAGATACATATACTTTCTTGATTATATCATTGATTATCTCATAGCCCATCCTTTCGAGCTAGACCTTGTGAGTAAAAATATCACCTGGGCTCTCTACACTAAGATTGAAAATGATGAAAAGCTCAAAGAAGCTGAATCATCCCTTCATTTTATTCTTAGTAAGTATGAGAATCTCTTCATAGGAAATTATTCCGAAAGCCAGAAGCTCTATATACTTTCTTTAACTCTAGAAATCGTAATGTCTACTTGTAAGAGTGCTACGATGGATGAATCGATTTTGACAATTAGTGAGATGAAGCCGGTTTTGTATGCTAATATAAAAAAAATGTTTAATAGAACAGGAGAGATAGAATGAAAAAGATAACAAAGTTTATTTCACACCATCCTAGACTTGTGTTATTGATAATGACTCTATTATTGATACCATCTTTTATAGGATACAAAAACACAGGTGTGAACTATGATATCTTATCATATTTGCCAGCTGACCTTGAAAGTACCCAGGGCCAGGAGATACTAGATAAAGATTTCAAAAATGCAGCTACCGGTATGCTGATTCTTAAGGGAGATGACTACGATGCAGACAAACTTAAGGAAGAGATTTTAAAAATCGATGGAGTAGAAGATGTTATTTCAAAATCTTCTATAGTGGGAGACAGCGTGCCAAATGAGTTCTTGCCTGATGAGATTAGAGATGTATTCTACTCAGGTGATTCGACTATGCTTATGGTTAAGTTTAGCGAAAGCTCATCATCATTTAAGACAATGGAGGCAATAGATCAGATTAAGGCTATAGAGTCAAAGGAGAAATTTCTCAGTGGTATTTCTTCCTTAGTTAAGGATACCAAAGATATAATAGACCACGAAACTCCTATTTATGTAGCCCTTGCGGTAGTACTTGCCTTGATTGTCCTAAGTCTAACCAACGAATCGACGATTATACCTTTTCTTTTCTTGTTAAATATAGGCTATGCGATTCTTTATAACTTCGGTAGCAATATTTTCTTAGGAGAGATTTCTTATATAACTAAGGCCATAGCGGCAGTTTTACAGCTTGCTGTTACGACAGACTACTCAATCTTCTTATATCACAGATATGCAGAAGAAAAGAAAAGACGTGATTCCAAAAACGAAGCCATGGATAAGGCAATGCAAAAAACAATTGCTTCAATCTTTGCTTCATCACTTACTACATTTGCAGGATTTCTAGTACTTATATTGATGAGACTAGGACTTGGTAAGGATATCGGTCTTGTAATGAGTAAGGGTGTGCTTCTAGGGTTGATTTCTACCGTAGTAGTCTTACCACCAATGATATTAATCGCTGAAAAGTTAGTCGAAAGATTTAACCACAGGGTGTTTCTACCATCTTTCGAGAAGACTTCAAATCTTGTATTAAATCACAAGAAGACATTTTTCATAGCCTTCTTGATCCTTTTTGTGCCAGCAATTTATGGGGCACGAAACACAGACCTTTACTACAACCTAGATAGGTCTCTTCCAGCAGACCTTGATTCGATTGTAGCCTTAAATAAGATGAAAAAAGATTATGACATGGCTTCAACCCACTTTGCTGTGGTAAGTGATGACTTGAGCAAGCAAAATATTAATGGACTTGTGGATGAGCTTGATAAGGTAGAAGGTGTAAACAATGTTTTAGGTCTTAACTCTTTTACAGGCCTAACTCTTCCAGATAGTGCCCTACCAGATAAGTTAAAAGATAATTTCCACAAGAATGGTTATCAAATGCTTATGATCAATTCCAAGTATCAAACAGCATCTGATGAAGTAAACAATCAAGTTGACGAAATTCATAATATAATAAAAGAACACGATCCTGACGGATACCTAACGGGTGAGGCAGTCCTTACAAAAGACCTTACTACTATATCTGACAGAGACTTCAAGATGGTAAATATAGCATCAATTATTACAGTGTTTGTAATACTGGCCTTTGTATTCAAATCAATAGGAATTCCTATAGTTTTAATAGCAGTTATCGAACTTGCTATACAAATCAACATGGGTATCCCATTTTACTTGGGTCAAACAATCCCATTTGTAACATCAATCATAATAGGAGTTGTTCAATTAGGATCTACCATCGACTACTCTATCCTTATGATGGATAGGTTCTTGGCAGAATATAAGAAGAGTGGCGATGTAAACAAGTCGCTTAAGCTAACAGTTAAGGAAGCTTCAAAATCTATTGTAACTTCAGCCCTATCATTCATGGCTGCGACAGTAGGTGTAGGCTTGTATTCAAAAATGGAAATAGTTTCAACAATATGTATGTTCTTGGCAAGGGGAGCTATAATAAGCATGCTTTCAATAATATTCTTCCTACCAGCCATAATCAGCATAACATTTCCATTTATCAAAAAGACAACTAAGGGAATTAATTAGGAGGAAAAGATGAAAAATAAATTTGTAAAGAGCTTATCTGTAGCACTCGCAGGGTCAATGCTTGTGACAAATGTAGTTTTTGCAGATGGATCAATTAAGAAAAACGAAACCTTGTATGTAACACAAGAAGAAAATCAAATAAAAGATAAGACAGCTTCAATCTGGATTAACTCAGATGGAAATGTAAAGGTAAAAGATAAGTCAAATCTTAAAGATATCAAAAACCTAAAGACAGATGAAAAGATTGATCCTAAAGATGGATATATAAACTGGAATGAAGATAGCAAGGATGTCTACTATCAAGGACAAGCAGAAGAAGACCTTCCTGTAGATATTTCTGTAAAATATTTTCTAGATGGTAAGGAAATTAAGGCAAAAGACCTAGAAGGAAAATCTGGTCATCTAAAAATCGAAATATCAGCTAAGAACAAAAGAAGCGGAATGGCTACTGTTAATGGTAAAGAACAAAAGGTATTTTCACCATATCTAGTACTCGCTGAAATTAACTTCGATGAAGATAAGGTCACAAATATAAAAACAGACGATGGCAAGGTCGTAAAAGATGGTAAGAATGAAGTTGTCGCAGGAGTTCTCGCACCAGGACTTAGACAAAACTTCGAACAAATCCTTGAAGCAGATAAACTTGACAAGTTCAAAGATAAGATCGAGATGGAAATGGATGTAAAAGACTACAAGCCTACTGAGGTCTATGCAGTAATTACAAACGAACTCTTCCAAGATTCTGCTAATATTTCATCCTTAGACGATTTAAACAAGGGAATAGATGAGCTTGAATCAAATGCAGCTAAGCTTGTTGATGGTTCAAATCAATTAGCAGATGGGGGCAATAGATTAAATGATGGTATAGGTCAGCTAAGTAATGGAGCAAGTGAACTTGCAGCAGGTTCTGGCAAAATCGTATCATCCTTCGATCAAATGGCTAATGCCTTTGCGGACCTACCTAATCAAGTTGGAACAATGACTTCAGCAATTGACATGCTAAATAATGGTGGAAGTAGCTTAGACCAAGGTATTAACCAATATACTGCTGGAGTTAATAAGATTAACGAAAATATGTCAAAGCTTACTGAAGCTAGTAGACAGCTAGAAGCTGGAGCAAGCGACCTAGATGATGGTCTTTTAAAACTTGATAATGCAACATCAACACTAAAAGAAAAAATGGGAATGTCTGATGGAAAGGAAGATTTGGGCAAATTTACTGAGTCAATGACTGAACTTAAGACAGGTCTAGATAGCCTATCAACAGGAATTGCTCCACTAAGCCAAGGAGTAAGTGAGCTTAGCCAAGGATTAAGTAAACTTGAAGACTCAAGCCGAGAGCTAAGTGGGGGAGTTAATAATCTTCAATCCTCCACTCAAAACATGCCAAGTCTTGATCAAAGTTCAGCCGATCTTACAGCCCAAGCTCAAGCTATTGATGCAGTAATAGCAAACTTAGAAGAAAATAACGAAGAAGGAAATCTAACAGGTCAAATCGAAAGCCTAAGAGCTGTTAGAGATAATCTCTACCAAGAAAGTGAAAGCGTGGCTACAGCAGGATTCGCTTATAGTCAAATCTCAGAGTCTCTTTCAGTTCTATCCCAAGGAGCAAGCGAGCTTAGCGGAGGAATCAGCCAAGCTTATAAGGGGGCTAATGAAATCGATGAGAAATTAAAGGCATCATCAGAAAAGATGATTACAGCTTCAAATAGTCTTGCCACAGGAACTGAAAAAATAAGTCAAGGATTTGATAAGAGTAATCTAGCTAAATTACAAGAATCTATAGTAATGCTAGATGAAGCTACAGGAAAGTTAAAACAAGGATCAGCTAAACTTAAGGAAGGAACTAGCCAAAATAGGGCAGGTGTTGAAAACTTAGCAACTGCTGTATCTGAGCTTGACGGTAATTCCCAAAGCCTAAGAGAAGGTAGTGCAGAACTTTCAGGAGGATTGGCACAATTTGCCGAAAGAAGCAAGGCTCTATCATCCTTAGGAAATATCAATGAAGAAGCTATCAATCCTATGGCTGCAGGGCTAAACCAACTAAATGATGGAATAATGAAGCTTGATTCATCTACCAAAGAATTAAAAGACGGAAGTGATCAATATATGGCTTCATTTGAAGAGTTTAGATCTGGCCTAAGCGAATACAAGGCAAAGGGAATCGATGAAATTGCCAATAAAACATCTGAAGTAAATGATATTTCAGAAATATTAGATGAAATGAGTAAGCTTGCCAAAGAAAACAATTCAATCACAGGCACAAGTGATAACTTCGAAACAAGATCTAGGATAATTCAAAAGATCAAATAAAAATCAAGAACCTACGAAAGTGGGTTCTTTTTATTTGAATGATGAATTGCAAATAATATCGCGACACCTAAAGTAAACTAAGTTCGTGCATAAATAAATCAAATGGAGTTTGATAATTCAGACATTTTCTAGGTCTAGTATTAAGCTCCATTAAGTTTTTAATCAGCTCATTAATAGATATTTTAGATAGGTCTGTCTTCTTAGGATAGTATTCCCTTAGCAATCCATTTGAATTTTCATTACTCCCTCTTTGCCATGCTGAATATGCATCAGCAAAATAAAAATTTATCCCTCGTTTTTCAACATCTTCATAACAAGCAAATTCTTTACCTCTGTCAGATGTAAATGTCTTTAAAGCTTCTATTGGTAAAGATTCAATTAACTTATCAATTGCCCCTAACATCGAATTTTTACTTCGATCTACCATTGGTAAGGCAATATAAAATCTAGTTTTTCTTTCCACAAATGTTGCAAGACAACCTTTACTATTTCCTCTAGAGGATACAACTGTATCTAGTTCCCAATGACCAAAAGTGTTCCTTTTTTTGACTTCTTTAGGTCTTTTGTTTATTGATTTACCAATATTAAACTTACCTCTTGTTTCTTTTGGTTTTCTTGATTTTCCTTTTCTTCTTAGATCAGAAATATCAAAGTCTATAATTCCTGAGTAGATCCAATTATATATTGTTTTAAAGCATACAATATCTTTTAATACAGTGTTTGCTATTTGCTCAGGAGACCACTTCTTATGAAGTTTTTCAGATATGGATTTGGTGATATTATCATCAGCTTTTGGTTTTCTTCCTTTAGATGATGATTTTTTAATTTTATCTTTTTGGGCATAGACAGCTTCGTACTCATTATCACACCTTTTTAATTCTCTAGAAATTGTGGAGTGATGAAATCCTAAAATTTTCGCTATTCTTCTAGAAGAATAGCCCTCTTTGTTCAGTATCTCTATCTTATTTCTCTCATTTAGGGTAAGATGTTTATAACTCATATTGACCTCCGTGTGTGTTTTTGTCGTTATTAACATTTTACACGAAGTTAGTATGAGTTTTCTATTTTATTCTAGTGTCGCATTTAATTTTACAACTTATCATCTAAATAAAATTTTCTTCTCTTCTGTAGATATTTCATCATCCTTAAGCAATTCATCGATAATCCTATCTAAATTTTTTTCATTTAATTTCTCCATAATTAATCTTCCCCTATTATTTTAATTTAAGGCCTTAAGTTTTATTTCATAAAGCCCCCACCTTATTCACTTACCCTGTCCCTATGACTATAAAC
>OKMX01000236.1_pt1 | contig 13128 bp, 9 predicted proteins | sample 1613551 | NCBI WGS metagenome assembly OKMX01 (sample SAMN04436865, study PRJEB24849) | human gut metagenome | biome: human gut; feature: NICU; material: stool | host: Homo sapiens | place: USA: Saint Louis, MO | collected 2011-10-01 | reverse complement strand
ACGGATTCATACATGTATTCCCGGTGAAAAAAGACAAAACCCCGCGCACCGGAAAAGTGGCGGGGGACTCACGGAGATAATATCTGCCTAAAATTATTTGGAATGCAGGTATATGCAGCTAATTTGTATCGGCTCATTAGTACAGAACTAAATCTCATCTGACAGTCCGCTCTGTGCCAAGAGCGGACTTTGCAAAATGGGGGTTATTTCAATCAAAACGTAACGTCACAACCAGCCGACGCTCTCTCGCCATTTATAATTAGTAACTTTATCATTTTCGCTTATTTTTTTAGATATAGAGCGCGGCTCTCTTCCTAGATACTCAGATATTTCTATCGGGGACAAATCAAAATCAACAAGCATGACTCTAAGTTTTTCCATTTCCTTTAAAGTCCAAGGCTTGCCATAATTTTCATAAAGAGATACCTTATGCTCCCTGATAGTTCGCTTTCTCTGAGTTTCACTTTCCCTCTGAAAAATCTCGCTTTTAAATTGTGAACGGAACTCTTTACAGAAGTTGTTATCAGTTTTTTTGTTATATAGATTGCTAAAAATAAGCTGGGATGCCGGGTCTAAATCAGGTGTGTTAATAATGAAAACTTTGACCTTTTCCATATAGGGATATTCAATTTTACCCAATATGCTTAATTGCTTTATATTAAAAAAACCTCTCAAATCAAAAGATTTAATGAGCTTTGATTGGATTACACTTTCAATCCTGCTTGCATTTAAATAACAGTACTTTGCCATTGGAAGGGCCCATACTACCAGTTGAGGAATATATTTTTCTAATGCAATGCTCTGCCAATCAGTATCAAAGGTTTGGCTTTTTGCTAGCATGTTTTTCGGCAAATCAGAATACATTGTGGTAGATGCCCATATCTTATAATCATTCGCCAAGGCTTGATAGTATTTTGTGTGGTTATGAATTTTATAAGCTGACATGAAGCGATAAACGTCTTCGTCGTGACCAGCGTCGTAAATTGTTCGATTTCCTCTAAGATAACCGTCGTAATGTTCGGTTATCCTTCTACCTACATTACAACTTACCCCAACGTAAACCACACGACTGAAAAGTCCTTTATGGACAATAAGATAAACTCCGCTACAGCCAGATTTCCTAGCCTCTGATAGAGAACCTAAAAATCTCCATTCCATAATTAAATCCATAATTATTGCTACTGTTTTTGTTTATCATTATTTTCGTGAAACTTCAACAATTTTATCCAAAAGCTAAGGGCAAAGACTTATATAATTATACTTGTCATCGTTAGCGATTATATAGAGTAGTGGCGCTGACCTGCTCCCTGGTGATTCACACAGAATGCTGTTAGTAATGTCCGTTCCTCGCTCAAAGCAGACCATTCGCTCAGTTAACGCATCAGTGTCGTGCTAAAAGTAGACGTGGTTAACAACAATGTGAGTTAATCAACGGAGAGCAGGTCAACTCTAACCTGTATCAAAAAAACAAATGTGTCACAAAGATGCCGCATGCCTTAATTTGAGTATAATTGAGACGGAAGTAGACGGTTTATGGCTAAATATTGTTGATATATAGCTATTTGAAGAGTTGTAGCGCAAGTGTATAGCCCAAACTAATAACGCTACGCCCCTTACCTTTGACGCCTCTTATCAAAGAGCGGCGATGATGCACAGCCCGCACGAGGCAATATTCGCACAAGAATCAGGTTCAGAAATAACCTGATCTGGCATGGTGGGGAGAGTATCACTGAGCAGGCTTTCGGTAAAATGCGGCGGGATGAGGTCGGCGTGGGTTGCAGCAGTACAATGTCGCCCGCAGAGGGTAAGCCACAGCGCGGGATCCTCGGTTTCTATCAGGGATTCGACGAAGTGGGCGCAGTTGTCGACCAAGGCGGTGAAATCCATAGTGACATTATAAGGAAACGAACAATAGATCGAGTAAATCGCAGTCAGGGACAAGGATTATAGTCATAGAGAAGTCTCCTGTAACGGTTTTCAGGAAGCTAATCCCGACGCCTGATTTTGCAGGCGCGGAAGGAGAAGATACTGCGGCCATTAATCCACCACAAGGCATTTACGTGCATAAATCGCGCAGTCAAATCCGACTCCCACTGTAGTTCTTGAACCTGATACCACATTTAGCTAATTTAGCTAACTTATCTATTATACCAGTGGTTGCCATGAATATGAATGAAGACGAGATTTATCGCCATATCCGGCAGGCACTTTCCAGTGCGCCTCGTAACCAGTACACCGTCGAGCTGCACCTGCAAATGATTAAATATGCCGACAAACTGGAACACATTACGGCAAAAGCCTTTTGCGAAGGCACTGGTCTGAACCAGAGCCTCGGTACCGAATTCAGCAAAATGCGTAACTTAACCCATCGGTTAAAGGCCGCCGGTCTGAATACCGATCTGCTGTAACCGACTTACGGCACATTAATCGCGCAAAACGAGATATTTAATGGCTATCAAAAAAACCGAACTCTATTCTTCCCTGTGGGCAAGCTGCGACGAACTGCGTGGCGGGATGGACGCCAGCCAGTACAAAGACTATGTACTGACCCTGCTGTTTATGAAGTACGTTTCCGATAAGTATAAAGACGATCCTTACGGGATGATCGTGATACCCAAAGGAGCCAGCTTTGACGATATGGTTGCGCTGAAAAATGACAAAGAGATCGGCGACAAAATCAACAAAATCATCCACAAGCTGGCGGAAGAGAACGGCCTGAAGGGCGTCATCGACGAAGCCGACTTTAACGACGAAGATAAGCTCGGCAAAGGCAAGGAAATGATTGACCGCCTGAGCAAGCTTGTCGGTATCTTTGAAGGGTTAAATCTCTCCAGCAACCGGGCCGAAGGCGACGATCTGCTGGGCGATGCCTATGAATATCTGATGCGTCACTTCGCAACCGAATCCGGTAAGAGTAAAGGGCAGTTTTACACTCCAGCGGAGGTGTCACGTATTCTGGCGAAGGTGATTGGTATTACTCCCGATACTCCGCAAGATGCAACGGTTTATGACCCAACCTGTGGCTCTGGTTCGCTGCTGTTGAAAGTGAATGATGAAGCCCGGCGCGGACTGTCGATTTTCGGCCAGGAGATGGATAACGCTACCAGTGCGCTGGCGCGGATGAACATGATTCTGCATAACAATGCCACCGCGAAAATCTGGCAGGGCAATACGCTGAGCGATCCGCAGTGGAAAGAGGCGAACGGCAAACTGAAAGCCTTCGATTTTGCCGTGGCGAACCCGCCTTTTTCCAATAAAAACTGGACCAACGGGCTGACGCCGAAAAAAGATCCGTTTGAACGCTTCGGCTGGGGTATTCCGCCGGAAAAAAACGGCGATTATGCTTTTTTGTTGCATATCATTAAAAGCCTGAAAAGTACCGGCAAAGGCGCGGTGATCCTGCCCCACGGCGTACTGTTTCGCGGTAACGCCGAAGCGAATATCCGTGAAAATCTAATCAAGCAGGGCTATATCAAAGGCGTTATTGGTTTGCCAGCCAACCTGTTTTACGGCACCGGCATCCCGGCGTGCATCATTGTGATTGATAAAGAGCACGCCCACAGCCGCAAAGGCATTTTTATGATCGACGCCAGCCGGGGCTTTATCAAAGATGGCAACAAGAACCGCCTGCGTAGCCGAGATATTCACCGCATTGTGGACGTGTTCAACCATCAGCGAACGGTACCTGGCTACAGCCGGATGGTGCCCTCCAGCGAGATCGCCGGAAATGATTACAACCTGAATATTCCTCGCTATATCGAGAGCGGCGAGCCGGAAGATTTACACGATCTGACCGCGCACTTACAGGGCGGTATTCCGGCACGCGATGTGGATGCTTTGCAAGATTACTGGCGGGTATTCCCTGCCCTGCGCAACGTGCTGTTTGCTGACGACCGTCCCGGTTACTGTCGGGCGCAGGTGAACGCGCAACAGGTGAAACCGACCATTCTGGCGCATCAGGAGTTTAAGGATTTTGCCACCCGCAGCCTGCTACCGTTTAAAGCGTGGGTGAAAGAGGCAAGTCTGGAAGAGATTCGCAAAGGTGATAAACCCAAAGCGCTAATCCACGATATCAGCGAAATGCTATTGGCGCAGTACGCCAACAGTGAGTTGCTGAACAAATACAGCGTGTACCAGATCCTGATGGATTACTGGACTGATGTCATGCAAGACGATGTGTATGCGATTATGCAGGATGGCTGGCAAGCCGCCGCGCAAATCCGCGAGCTTCAGCCGGTGAAAGGCAAAGATGGCAAAAACATCTGGAAAGAAACGCACGATTTCGAGTTTACCAAACGGCGCTACAAGGCCGATGTGCTGCCCCGTTCGCTGGTGGAAATTCGCTGTTTCCCGGAACTGCTGGATGCGCTGAACCGCGCGCAGGAGCGCAGTGAAGAAGCCAGTCGTCAGCTAGTGGAATTCATCGAGGAGCAGGCAGGTGAAGAGGATCTGCTGGCCGAGGCGAAGAACGATAAAGATAAGGTGACGCAAAAGCTGGTGAATGCCCGTCTAGCACAGTTAAAGAAAACCACTGCCGGCCCAGATGAGCTGGCAGTGCTGAACCGCTGCCTGGCGCTAATTAAGGCCGAAGCCAGTGCGAAAAAAGCGCTGAAAGCCGCACAAGAAGCGCTGGATCGGGCGGTGTTTAAACATTATCCCACGCTGGATGAAGCAGCGATTAAAACGCTGGTAGTGCAGGATAAGTGGCTGGCAACGTTGCAGGCAGGGATCAAGGCGGAGATTGAGCGTATTACCCAGCAACTGGCGTCGCGCGTAAAGGAGCTGGAAGAGCGTTATGCTGAACCGTTGCTAGCGCTTGAAGCCTCCGTTGAGGCGTTGAGCGAGAAAGTGGCCGAGCATTTGCGGGCGATGGGGCTGGAGTGGTGATGGTGGATTTAATGGTGAATGAGCAACGGTCGAGTACGGCGGGGAAAGATGTGCCTGCGGGGTATAAACTGACTGAGGTGGGCGTGATTCCTGAGGATTGGGATTGCGTACCATTTGGTAATCTGTTTAAAACAAACACAAAGAAAAAAAAAGTCAGCGATTATGAGCTAGTTTCATTTATTGGGATGCAGGATGTTAGTGAAGATGCACAATTAAAAAATAATACTCAACTTCCTTTTAAAGAAGTTAAAAGTGGTTTTACTTACTTTGAAAAAGGGGATGTTTTATTAGCTAAAATAACCCCTTGTTTTGAAAATGGAAAAGGATGTCATACCTCTGATTTACCTACTAATGTAGGTTTTGGGAGTACGGAATTTCATGTATTAAGGGAAAATGAAGACTCCGATTCTCGCTTCATCTATTTTTGGACAACTGATAAAAAATTCAGAGCATCACTGGAATCTGAAATGGTGGGAAGTGCGGGACACCGTCGTGTGCCGCTAGTTGCTATAGAAAAATATTTGATTCCATGTCCCCCAAATTTGCAAGAGCAAAGTGCTATTGCTGATTCATTATCTGATATTAATAATTTTATTCTAGCTCTAGAAAAGCTTATCGTTAAAAAACAAGCCATTAAAACCGCTACTATGCAGCGACTACTGACTGGTAAAACCCGTTTGCCACAGTTTGCGTTGCGCAAAGATGGCTCTGCTAAGGGATATAAAAAGAGCGAGTTGGGGGAGATTCCTGAAGATTGGAATTGTATTAATCTTGGTGAGCTAGGTAATTGCATTATTGGGTTAACTTACAAACCTGAAGATACATCTGATTATGGTACATTGGTATTACGCTCATCCAACATTCAAAATAATCACTTAGCTTATGATGATAACGTCTTCGTCAGCATAGAACCACCTGAGCGCACAATTGTGAAAGAAGGTGATATCTTGGTATGTGTAAGAAATGGCAGTCGCCAACTTATTGGCAAATGCGCATTAATTGACAAACATGCGCAGGGCTCAGCATTCGGTGCATTTATGTCAGTATTCCGAACTGATATATATGGATTTACATTTCACCAATTCCAGTCTGATATTATTCAAAAGCAAATCGCTGAAGTTATGGGTGCCACTATCAATCAGATAACTAACAAAGATATGTTGGGCTTTAAAATCCCATTACCTGAAAATACAGAAGAACAAGCCGCCATCGCCGCCATCCTCTCCGATATGGACAAGGAAATCCAGATCCTGCAACAGCGTCTGGACAAAACCCGCCAGCTTAAGCAAGGGATGATGCAGGAACTGTTAACCGGGAAAATCCGCTTAATATAGAAGGGAAAGCACATGGCTTATGATTACAGCGCCAGCCTCAACCCGCAAAAAGCTCTGATCTGGCGTATCGTCCATCGGGACAATATCCCGTGGATTCTGGATAACGGGCTGCACTGCGGCAACAGTCTGGTGCAGGCGGAAAACTGGATCAATATCGGCAACCCGGAGCTGATCGGCAAGCGTGCCGGGCATCCGGTACCTGTCGGAACGGGCGGGACACTGCATGACTATGTGCCGTTTTATTTTACCCCCTTCTCGCCAATGCTGATGAACATCCACAGCGGGCGCGGCGGCATTAAGCAACGCCCCAATGAGGAGATCGTTATTCTGGTCAGCAACTTGCGAAACGTGGCAGCACACGACGTACCCTTCGTGTTTACCGACAGCCATGCTTACTATAACTGGACCAACTACTACACCAGTCTGGATAGTCTGGACCAGATCGACTGGCCCATTTTGCAGGCACGGGACTTTCGCCGCGATCCAGACGATCCGGCTAAATTTGAACGCTATCAGGCAGAGGCGCTAATCTGGCAACACTGCCCGATCTCTCTGCTGGATGGGATAATTTGTTACAGCGAAGAGGTCAGGTTACAATTAGAACAATGGCTGTTTCAGCGTAATCTAACAATGTCCGTTCACACACGGGCTGGATGGTACTTCTCATGATCACATATACACAAGGCAATTTACTGGACGCACCGGTGGAAGCTCTGGTGAATACGGTTAATACCGTCGGTGTCATGGGGAAAGGCATCGCGTTGATGTTTAAAGAGCGCTTCCCCGAAAATATGAAAGTCTATGCCCTCGCCTGCAAACAAAAGCAGGTGATCACCGGCAAAATGTTCATTACCGAAACCGGGGAACTGATGGGACCGCGCTGGATTGTTAATTTTCCGACCAAACAGCACTGGCGCGCTGATTCCCGCATGGAGTGGATTGAAGATGGCTTGCAGGACTTACGCCGCTTTTTGATTGAAGAGAACGTGCAGTCCATCGCCATTCCACCACTGGGCGCAGGCAACGGTGGTTTGAACTGGCCGGACGTTCGGGCGCAGATTGAATCTGCCCTTGGCGACCTTCAGGACGTTGATATCCTGATTTACCAACCGACTGAAAAATACCAGAACGTTGCCAAAAGCACTGGCGTAAAAAAGCTCACTCCCGCCAGAGCCGCCATCGCTGAACTGGTGCGTCGCTACTGGGTATTGGGGATGGAGTGCAGCCTACTGGAAATCCAGAAACTGGCCTGGCTGTTACAACGCGCCATTGAGCAGCATCAACAGGACGATATCCTCAAACTGCGGTTTGAAGCTCACTATTATGGCCCCTATGCGCCCAATCTGAACCATTTGCTTAATGCGCTGGACGGCACCTATCTTAAAGCCGAGAAACGCATCCCGGACAGCCAACCGCTGGATGTGATCTGGTTTAACGATCAGAAAAAAGAACACGTTAATGCGTATCTGAACAACGAAGCCAGAGAGTGGCTACCTGCGCTGGAGCAGGTCAGCCAGTTAATTGACGGCTTTGAATCGCCGTTTGGTCTGGAGTTGCTGGCAACCGTAGACTGGTTGCTGAGCCGTGGCAAATGTCAACCAACGCTGGATTCCGTTAAGGAAGGGCTGCACCAGTGGCCTGCGGGCGAACGCTGGGCCAGCCGTAAGTTGAGGCTGTTTGATAATAATAATCTGCAATTTGCCATTAACCGCGTAATGGAGTTCCATTGCTGAGGGTTTAAGGAGCGCCTTTTGAGTACCGTGGGCCAGCGCGAACGCGCCACACAGCAGCGTCTGATTCAGTTTTTTGTTGAAGATTTAGGTTACCGCCATCTGAGTCACCGCACCGGGTACACCGGGAACAGCAACATCGACACTAATATACTGAGCGCGTGGCTAAAACGGCGCGGCGTTAATGATACGTTGATCACCCGGGCGTTGCGGCAACTGGATTCCGCCGCCGCTCTGGGCGAAGGCAAAAAACTCTATTACGCCAATAAAGAGGTCTATCGCCTGCTGCGTTACGGCGTGAAAGACAAAGAAGGCGCAGGCGAGCAGAACCAAACCGTGTGGCTGATTGACTGGGCCAACCCACAAGCCAATGATTTCGCCATCGCCGATGAGGTGACGGTCAAAGGCGAGTACTGCAAGCGCCCGGATCTGGTGCTGTACGTTAACGGCATTGCGCTGGGCGTGATTGAACTTAAGCGTTCGTCAGTGCACGTCAGCGAAGGCATCCGGCAGAATCTCGATAATCAAAAGAAAACCTTTATCCGCGATTTCTTCACCACTATGCAGTTAGTGATGGCGGGCAACGATACGCAGGGCCTGCGCTACGGCACCATCGAAACCCCGGAAAAATACTATCTGGAGTGGAAAGAAGATAATCCAGGCGACTATACACATAAACTCGACTTTCATTTAAGTCGTCTGTGTAGCAAATCCAGGCTGTTGGATATCGTCCATAATTACATTGCCTTTGATGTCGGGGTGAAAAAACTCTGCCGCCATAATCAGTTCTTCGGCGTCGAGGCGGCTAAACAACATATTGCCCGTCGTGAAGGCGGTATTATCTGGCACACACAGGGATCGGGTAAAAGCCTGACGATGGTCTGGCTGGCGAAGTGGATCCGTGAAAATGTGCCAAACTCCCGCGTGTTGATTGTGACTGACCGCACCGAACTGGATGAACAGATCGAAAGCGTGTTTATGGGCGTGAATGAAGATATTTATCGCACCTCCAGCGGCAACGATCTTATCGCAACGCTCAATCATCCTAACCCGTGGCTCATTTGCTCGCTGGTGCATAAATTTGGTCGTCGCAGCGAAGCTGAAGACAATGCGGCTACCGACGCCTTTATCACCGAATTACAGCAGTCCCTGACGAAAACATTCCGCGCCAAAGGCGATCTGTTTGTTTTTGTGGACGAGTGCCACCGCACACAATCCGGCAAGCTGCATAACGCCATGACTGCCATTCTGCCGGACGCCCTGTTTATCGGTTTTACCGGCACACCGCTGATGAAGAAAGATAAGAAGAAGTCGGTTGAGGTGTTCGGCCCTTATATCCATACCTATAAATTTGATGAAGCGGTGGCCGACGGTGTGGTGCTGGATCTGCGCTACGAGGCACGCGATATTGACCAGTATCTGACATCAGAGAAAAAGGTCGATGACTGGTTTGAAGCCAAGACTCGCGGTTTGTCGAATTTAGCCAGGACCCAGCTTAAGCAAAAGTGGGGATCAATGCAGAAGCTGCTCTCCAGCAAGTCGCGGCTGGAGCAGATCGTTAACGACATTTTGCTGGATATGGATACCCGTCCACGCCTGATGGACGGGCGCGGCAACGCCATGCTGGTATGCAGCAGTATCTATCAAGCCTGCAAGGTTTACGAGATGTTCAGCCAGACCGAGCTGGCAGGAAAAGTAGCGATTGTGACCAGCTATCGCCCCGATGCCGCCAGCATCAAAGGCGAAGAAACGGGCGAAGGGTTAACGGAGAAACTCTCTAAACACGCCACCTATCGTAAAATGTTGGCTGACTATTTTGAACAAAGTGAAGAGAAGGCCGCCGCACGCATTACCGAGTTCGAGCGGGAAGTGAAACAGCGTTTTATTGAAGAGCCGGGGCAAATGCGCCTGCTTATCGTGGTGGATAAGCTGCTGACTGGCTTTGACGCGCCGTCCGCCACCTATCTCTACATTGATAAAACCATGACCGACCATACGCTGTTTCAGGCGATTTGTCGGGTGAACCGGCTGGACGGTGAGGATAAAGAGTATGGCTATATTATCGATTATAAAGATCTGTTCCGTTCGCTGGATAAAGCGATTACCGATTACACCACGGGCGCGTTTGATGATTACGATCGGGACGATGTGGCCGGGTTGCTGAAAGACAGGCTGGAGCAGGCGCAACTGGATCTCGACAGCGCGCTGGAGATGGTTCGCAGCTTATGTGAACCCGTCAAAACCCCGCGCAGCCTGCTGGACTATCAGCACTATTTTTGCGGTGAATCAGGAGAGAATCAGACTTCGTTAAACGAAAAAGAGGCGCTGCGCCTGACATTTTACCAGTGCGTCGCCCGTCTGCTACGCGCTTATGCCAGCATCGCCAATGAAATGCCGGAAGCAGGCTACACTGCCGAAGAGGTAGAGAGCATTCGCGCCGAAGTCGCTGAATTCGAAAAACTGCGCTATGAGATTAAGCTGACCAGCGGCGATCTTCTGGATATGAAGCGCTTTGAACCCGCTATGCGTCATTTACTGGATATGTATGTTCGCGCCGATGGTAGCGAAGTGCTGATGGATTTTGAAGAGTTAAGTCTGATTGAACTGATTGTCGAGAAAGGCTTGGCGGCGACCGTCGCCCTGCCGGATGATATCCGTAATAATCAGGATGCGATGGCGGAAACCATCGAAAACAACGTGCGCAAAACCATCGTGGATGAAAACCCGGTTAACCCAAAATACTATGGACGCATGTCGCAGCTGCTGGATGAACTGATTACCCTTCGCCGACAAAATGCGCTCAATTATCAGCAGTATCTGGAACGTATCCGCGATTTGTGTAAACAGGTCATCCGCCCGGAGCAAACCGCCGGAGCGTGCTACCCTGCCACCATGGATACACAAGCAAAGCGCGCCTTCTATGATAACTTCGGCCACGACGAGGTACTGGCGACCCGCATAGATACGACGATTCGCTATACCAAAAGGGCAGAGTGGATTGGCGATCGTTTTAAAGAACGGGAAATTGCCAATGCATTACGTGAAGAGACCGCCAGCTATAATATTGATATTGATGAGGTGATAGCGCTTGCCCGTCAGCAGAAGGAATATCACTGATGCCAATCATGCAAATAGGCTCGTTACACTTGCTGGTCAACCGTAAGGCGATTAAGAATCTGCATATCAGCGTGCTGCCGCCTGATGGCAAAGTCCGCGTTTCAGCGCCGGAACATATGACGGAGACGGCGATTCGTATGGCGGTTGCTTCACGCTTTCGCTGGATCAGAAAACAGCAGCAGGATTTCGCCAGACAGCCTCGTCAATCAGAGAGGGAAATGGTCAGCGGAGAGTGCCACTATCTTTGGGGCCGAAGATATCGCCTACTTGTGATTGAGCGTCACGGGCGTCACGAAGTAAAAGTTGCAGGAAATAATAAGCTCCAGCTTTATGTTCAACCGGGAACCCGTGATGAAAATAAGGCATTGGCGTTAAGTGAATTTTATCGACATGAACTAAAACAGCAGGTGGCTAAGCTTCTACCTGAATGGCAGGACCGAATCGGTGTTCCCCTAACATTCTGGGGCATCAAAAAGATGAAAACCTTTTGGGGCACCTGTAACACTACAACAAAACGAATCTGGCTCAATCTGGAGCTAATTAAGAAGCCGCCGGAGTGTCTGGAGTATATTCTGGTGCATGAACTGGTTCATCTTCTGGAACGTCACCATAATGCTCGCTTCCGGTTGCATATGGATCGGTTTATTCCTGACTGGCGTGAGCGTCGGGATTTGTTAAATAATATGCCGTTAGCGTTTGAGGCATGGGAGTATTGATTGAGCCTGTAACTGTTTTTTGTCCATAAATTAACCTTCATTTGATGCTGGATTGAACATATCAAAATCAGACAATTACACAAATCTATGTACAGGCTTTTCAATTTGTTTTTGATCGCTGATGTGACTGACAACAAACGCTCACGGAACACTAAATCCCGCTCTTCAGACGTTAACTCGCCTCGCTCAATAAGCTCTCTGATAGAATCTCGTGGCGTTGGCGTGACTACTTCAAAACAAAAAGTCTCACCATTTTTCTCGGCGACAAAGTCTGGTCCAGCATCCTTGCTTTTAATGTCGCTAAAGCCCATCTCCATAAGGTAGCCTGAGTTTAACGGACACTCCTTCGTAAGGAGCTAAGGCTACGCTGTAAGCAGAAACGCAAGTTCAGAGCGACTACGAACTCGAACCACAATCTGCCAGTTGCGCCAAATCTGCTGAACCAGACGTTCGCTCCTACAGCACCAAATCAGGTCTGGGTGGCGGACCTGACGTATGTTGCCACACAGGAGGGATGGTTGTACCTCGCTGGCATCAAAGATGTTTATACGTGCGAAATTGTCGGCTACGCCATGGGAGAGCGCATGACAAAAGAGCTGACAGGTAAAGACCTGTTTATGGCGCTCAGGAGCCAGCGCCCACCTGCCGGGCTAATCCACCACTCTGATCGAGGTTCACAGTACTGCGCATACGATTACCGGGTCATACAGGAGCAGTTTGGTCTGAAAACATCAATGTCGCGTAAAGGTAACTGTTACGACAACGCTCCGATGGAAAGCTTCTGGGGAACGCTGAAAAATGAGAGCCTGAGCCACTATCGTTTTAATAACCGGGATGAAGCCATCTCAGTAATACGGGAATACATTGAGATTTTCTACAATCGTCAGCGTCGTCGTAAGCGTACAGCGAGGGCCGTATTGACGGGGATGTGTTATTCAGCTGGCAGTGCTATGCGCCACGGAAGCAGTTCGCTGACCCGGTTGACCGGCCAGTCTGCTATGACGCCAGGCACATGGCGAAGGTAGCTTTCTGGATCCACGTCATTCAGTTTGCACGTCCCGATCAGGCTGTACAGTAGTGAGGTAGCCTGAGTTTAACGGACACTCCTTCCTGAAATAGAATGGCATCAGAAGGAGCTAAGTAAGCGTGCAGCAAGAACCGTATTGACGGGGATGTGTTATTCAGTCGGCAGTGCTACGCGCCAGGGGAGCAGTTCGCCGACCCGGTTTATCGGCCAGTCGGCTATGACGTCAAGGACATAGCGGAGGTAGCTTTCTGGCTCCACTCCGTTCAGTTTGCACGTCCCGATCAGGCTGTACAGCAGCGCTCCCCGCTCTCCTCCAT
>OKMX01000231.1_pt1 | contig 13488 bp, 10 predicted proteins | sample 1613551 | NCBI WGS metagenome assembly OKMX01 (sample SAMN04436865, study PRJEB24849) | human gut metagenome | biome: human gut; feature: NICU; material: stool | host: Homo sapiens | place: USA: Saint Louis, MO | collected 2011-10-01 | reverse complement strand
GGTACGAGCTCAGAGGGGCGCGGCTGGGCTGGGCGCAGCGTCGCCTCATCGCCGGGGGAGGGCGCGGGTGCTTCCTCGACCGGCGGCTCGGCTGGCTGGGAGGGGACGTCCTGCCCAGGGTCTCCGCCCTGCTCGCCCTGGGCGGAGGAGCCCTCGCTCCCGGCTGTGCCGTCGGGCGCGGACTCCTCCAGGGGACCGGGTTGCGGCGCCGCAGGCTGCTCAGGAGCCGGGGAATCGGCCTGCGAGCTGGTCGGGGACCAGCCCAGATCGTCGCCAGGGGTGGTGCCCTGGGCGGCTGCAGGGCTCGCCGTCGCCATCCCGAGCAGCAGTGTGCCGGCAACGGTGCGGCGCATCGCTGGTGCTCCGCGGCGAGCCACTGCTCGCAGGAGGGCCTGGCCCAGGCAGCTGGAGACAACGTCCTCATCTCGGGTGGCGGCCAGGGCCAGCAGGCCGGAGGCCACGTGCCAGGCGCCCGCGAGCGTGAGGACCGCGCAGGACAGCACGCCGAGCCAGGCCAGGCAGATCGGGCCCCAGGGCTCCTGGGGGACCGTGAGCAGCGTCTGGGTCCCGCCAACCGTGACGGTGGCGAGGACGACGGTGAGGAGGAAGGCGAGTGCCGTCATCGCTGACAGGCGCATACGCAGTGACATGGTGACCTCCGGGAATCGATTATGATGTTTGAGGTTGTTTGATCATCGACAATTGTGGGAGGAGTGTCAAGAGGGGGAGTGAGGTCCCATGCGAGCCTTCTCGCTGAGTGATGGGGTTGGGGTCATGGACCCGATCACCTATCTCGACGAGCTCGAGAGCGTCTTTGATGCTGAACGGCGGGCTCAGGTTGCAGGTCAGGGAGCGGACCTGGCTGAGGCTGAGGCTGCGACGGTGAAGCTGGAGGCGCGTCTGCGTGCCAGGCTCGGCCAGCGGCTGCGCGTGCTCACGCGCGGCGGGGCCTTAGTGGACCTCCTCGCGCGGCACCTGGGCGATGATGTCCTGATCGGCCAGGCGCCTGGCGGCGGGGTGGTCATGGTGCGAACGGCCGCGATCGCCGTCGTTGTTCCACAGACTGCTGGCGAAGCTGGCCAGGCGCGCAGATGGCGCAGTGCGCGGGCGGCGTTGCGCGATCTGCGACGGCGCAGGGCGCGAGTCAGTCTCAGTCTGCCTGCCGGCAGCGTGACGGGCACGATCGTGCAGGTCGGTCAGGACTACGTTGAGCTCGCCGTCGAGCTGAGCCATCGAGTGCCTGTGGGAGGGGGAGGTCAGCGGGTCGCGATCGCGCTAGGGGCGATCGAGGTCGTCAGGGAGTGCTAACGCCCTCGACGCTCTGAGCTGATCGAGCTTCAGGAGTGCTGAGAGGACCTCTCCGAGGCCACCATCTGGCGTGTGGAGGCGAGCTGGCGCTCGACGTACTCGTCAAAGGCGTCCTCGGGGATCCGCCACAGCTTGCGGGCGCCGACCTGGATCGCTGGCAGGTCCCCCGACAGGATGAGGGCGCGGACGGCCTGGGTGGACAGCTGGAGCCTTTCGGCGACGTCTGCGATGGTCAGGAATGAGGCACTCATAGAAGGATTGTCTGCCTAGAGGACACGGAAACCGGCGAGCAACACACCATCCGACGTCAATTCACTCTCATGACCCTGATATGGGGTCATGAGTATGCAAGGAGGCTCTCGTGAGCTCGATCCCCTGGCACCGTTCCCACCGTGCAGCCTGCCTGGTCCCCACGGCAGTCGCCCTGGCCGTGGCGGACGGCCACCCGGCTCTGGCGCGAGCCCTGGACCGCTGCGGCACCGGACTGAGGGTCGCGCGTCAGTGCGCGAGCGTGACTGAGCTGCTGTCAGTGAGCATCACCCGGCAGGTTCACCTGGCCGTCCTTGACACTGCCCTTGCCGAGCTGGACCGGACCGTGCCCGAGCGCCTGCGACGGGCAGGCGTCGGTGGGGTCCTGCTCGTGGGGCCCGGAGAGGGCGACTGGGGGCAGCCGGGCTGGACGGTGCTGCCCCGAGGCTGCCCGGAGGCAGCGGTGGTGCGAGAGCTCCAGGAGGTCGCGCGCGCAGAGCGCGGGCGCGACGGCGTCGGCAAGGTCGGCGGTGGTGGCAGCGGCGTCGGGGCGGCCGGAGCGCTGGTCGCGGTGTGGGGACCGCACGGCGCACCGGGCCGGACCACCGTCGCGGCAGCCTTGGCACATGGCCTGGCACAGCGAGGCGGCTCCATCCTGGTCGACGCCGACGTCCAGGCCCCGAGCCTTAACCAGGTTCTCGGCCTGGGTGAGCAGCCTGCCTCCGTCGCCACGGCTGCCCGCCTGGCTTCACGTAGCACCCTGGACCAGGAGGCGCTCGCGGCCCTCCTCGTGCCCGTCGGCCCGGGAGAGCGCGTCCTTGGCGGGGTGGGGCGTGCGGGGAGATGGCGTGAGCTGCCGCCAGTGGCTATGGAGCACGTGTGGGAACTGAGCCGGCACCTGGCGGCCTGGACGGTGGTGGACGTGGCCGGCGGGGAGGTTGAGGAGGAGGTGGACTCCTACACCCTGGAACCGGGCCGAGGAGCGCTGGTGGCCTCCCTCCTGCGCCAGGCGGACGTCATCGTCGTCGTCGGGCAGGCTGACGCCGTCGGCATGCGCAGGCTGACCCAGCTGCTGACGGGCCTGCGGCAGATGGAGGCAGTCAGGGGACGGCTCCAGGTTGTGGTCAACCGGGTGCGTCCCGCCAGCGCCGGGCCAGACCCTGCCCGGGCCGTGCGTCGGGTTCTGGCGGACAGGGTTGGCTCGGAGGAGCTGGTCCTCCTGCCCGAGGGGCCGCAGGTGGACCGTGCGCTCAGGCACGGACGCAGCGTGCTGGAGGACGATGCGGACAGCCCGCTTGGTCTGGCACTGACCGGCCTGGTCAACCACCTGGCTCCCGCCGCCTGTGACCCTGCGCCGGCGTGCCCCGGGCGTGGGCCGTGCAGGAGCCGGGCGGTCCCCGCCTGGCTGACCTGGCGGACGCGGTCGCTGACCTAGGCAGGCATCTCCCAGGACGGCCGTGACCCAGCCCGCGCACAGCGGCTGGTTACCCCTCGTGCGCTGGAGGGTCGGCTACCGGCCGCTCACTGTTGTGGTGGGGGACACGTCCTGCTCGCTACCTGCTTGCCGGGGCTGCGTATACATGACGAGGCGCCCGTCACATCGCCGTCAGGCGAGGTCCGACGGCGCGCCAGTGAGTCCCGAGTCCCCCTCCCGAGGAGAGCTGACACGTCATGCCCCGTACCACCCGGACCGTCCTGGTCCCCTCCCTCGCGCTCGCGGTGGCGCTGACGCTGGGCGCCCTCTCCGCCGCCCGCCCCTCGCTGCCCGAGCCGCAGGTTGAGGCGCCGGTTCCCGACGTCCTGGACGTCGACGAGGGAACCCAGGACCGTGCCAGTGGCCGCACCGTCACGGTCTACGGCCCGCAGGCCCCTGTGTCCACCGGCGAGGCACTGGGACGGCCGGTGATGGGCTTCGACGGCTCCATCGCCATCGGCTACGACTACCTAGACGGCTACGAGGCCACGGCCCAGCAGGTGACGATCGAGTGCACCTTCCGCTTTGACGCGCCGCTGCCGGGCGGATCCGAGGAGACGACCGGCAACTTCTGCGGTGCGAAGGAGGCGGGTGGTTACTCCCTGACCGTCTACGGCTCGACGCTGAAGATGATGGTCAACGTCACCAACGAGGAGAAGAAGACCCGGTACTTCGGACCGGGCGTCGATATCCGTGCCGGCCAGTGGTACCACGCAGTAGGCGTGTGGGACGGCAACGACCTCATCCTCTACCTCAACGGTCGCAAGGTCGCACAGACCTCGACCTGGGCGGGCACGATCACCGCCCCCAAGCCTGCCGCGCGGAAGCTCTTCATCGGGGCAGACACCTCCTCCACCGGCGACCCACAGTTCAATGGCACGGTGAGCCTGGCGCGCGCCGGTGTCTTCAGCCGCGCCGTCAGCGCCCAGGAGGTCGAGGCGCTTTACGCCCAGGCCTTCGCCTCGCGTACCACGGACCAGGTGAGCTTCACGGCCTCCAGCCCTGCCACCGGAGCCCACCTGGAGGCCCCGTGACCTTCGAGGGCACGGTTGACCACCCTCAGCTGCTGGCCGGCGAGCTCAGCTACGCCCTGGACGGCAGCCCGATCCAGCTGGGACAAACGATCGGCCAGGGACTGGCTGGAGGTGAGCACACCATCACCTACACCGGTACCGACGCCCTGGGCGAGGCGATCGAGGGTGCCGTCACCTTCACCTCCTCCTCCATCCCTACAGCCGACGGCGTCACGCAGCAGTCCGGGCAGGGGGCGGCACTTCTGACCGCCAGGGCCACCAACCCCAGCGGTGCGGGGCTCCAGACCACCTTCATTGAGGGCGACGTCGCCACCGCCGGTTCCCTGCGCCAGGGTTGGATCCACGTGGCCGACTTCGATGGGCAGAGCGTGGCCGCTGATATCCAGGTCCAGGACGCTGCTGCCCTGGAGGACCCGTTGAGCCCCGACGACGAACGCACGGCACAGGCACCGGCCACCAGTGAGCTTCCGGTGCTGGTCGGCGAGATTGACTACGCCTGCCCCGGCCAGCGAGTGGTGTGGCGAGGGCAGGCCGAGCGCAGCCAGTGGGCCGAGGCCTACCGTGACTCCTACCAGTGGCTGGCGGACAACGCCGCCACGCGCAAGATCGCCTTCGTGGCCCACACCGGTGACATCATCGAGAACTGGAACGGCGGGGCGAGTGATGAGGCGCGGGCGCGCAAGCAGCTCGAGTTCGCCTCCCAGACCCAGAAACTGCTGGAGGACACCGGCGTTCCCCACGCCATCCTTCCTGGTAACCATGACAACCTCGCAGGCGGCGACGTCGGAGAGGCCAGCGTCTACAACGACTACTTCGGTCCTGAGCGCTACCAGGCCCTGGCGGCCTCTGAGTCCTGGAAGGCCGCGGGCGCGCAGTACCACCCGTGGAAGGAGGGGGACAACCAGAACAGCTACAACCTGTTCTCCGCTGGCGGTCAGGACTTCGTCACCGTCAACCTGGGCTACGACGTGACGCCGGAGGAGGCGCAGTGGGCCTCCAGCGTCCTCAAGCAGTACTCCACCCGCAACGCGATCATCCACCCACGCCTACCACGCGTACTCCTCCAGCCCGGACGGGCGCGGTACCAAGCTGTCTCACGACGGCGAGATCATCAACGACCTGGTGATCGCCGACAACCCCAATGTGGCCTTGGTCCTGTCCGGTCACGAGCACGGGGTGAGCATCATGGTGCGCAAGGACGTGGGCAGCGCGGGGCACAACGTCGCCGAGCTGCTCGCTGACTACCAGTTCTACGAGATCGGTTCCGACGACCTGGGGCTGACGAGGATCGGTGGCTACTGGAAGAACACCGGCCTGCGGTTCGGTTCCTCCTTCTTCCGCCTTCTTCAGTTCGACCTCAAGGCCGGGCAGATGAGCGTGGACACCTACTCCGCCTACCTCGACAACTTCGGGGCCAGCGAGTACGACACGAAGAAGCGCTACAACGGCACCGAGGACGACCTGCGGCTGCCGATCGCCTTCCACGGGCGGACCACGAGCCTGACCACGGACACCCTGCTGGGACTGACCCCGAGCGACCGGCTGATTGGGACCGGGCGCCACGAGTCCGGCCAGCCGGCGAGCGTGGAGTGGAGTGGGCTGACGGAGGGAACGCCTTACGGCTGGTTCGCCGTGAGCAGGGACCTGGGATAGGGCGCCAGCGCCCGGGCCGCTCAGGAGCAGGCGCTCCTCGCTCAGGAAGGCGGCATCATCCAGTACTCGGTCTTCACTGGCACCGGAGGCCGGCAGGACGACGAGCCGGAGCAGCCCGCCCCTGGAGGCGAGGGTGAGAAGCCGCAGGATCCGGGCAGCGGCTCGGGCACCGGGAACGGGACAACAGACGCAGGTTCAGGCTCCACCGGTGGTTCAGCCGGTGCAGGTGGCGGCTCCGGCTCCGGGGCAGTGGACTCCGGTGCCGTGGAGGCATCGGGCAGCGGTGACTCCTCTCAAAGCTCTGCCGAGGGTGCCGGCTCGCCGAAGGGCGAGGCCCACAGCTCCAAGGGCTCAGCCCAGGCCAGGGGAGGGGCGGCCGCGGGCCGGACGGGTCTGGCGCGCACCGGCGCGAGTACCCTCCTGGGCGTCAGTGCCCTCGCCCTCGTCCTGGGCGGGATCGTGCTGCGACGTCGCCGGGCCTGAGCTGGGGGCGTGACCGTGGGGCTCTAGTTGGCGTCAGGCAACGCCAGCCAGAGCCCCACGGCGTGACACAGGGACTGCGCCGTAACCGCCGTCCCGCCTCATAGCAGGGCACACTGGTGCCATGCGCATCTACCTGCCGGCCACAGCCGCCGACCTGTCCGCTGCAGAGATCAGCCCCCGCACGGCCCATGCGGCAACGCAGGCCCTGGCCGCCGCCCTGCCGGAGGAGGACGAGGAGGGCCTGGAGGTCTCGGCGAGCCTGTGCGCCGCGGACTCCTCCCTGGTACGTCTGGCGGAGCCGGAGGCTAGCGGGCTTGCGGACCGCCGTGTGGTGGTGGCGGCTGACGTTGACCCCGCTGACCTGCGTGAGCTGGCGGTCGAGGGGGACACCCTGCCCGGGACGGTGGAGGTGACGGTCCCGGTCAGCTGGGACGACGTCGCCGCCCTCCTCGTTGACGACGTTGAGGCTGAGTCTGACGTCCGGCTGGCTCGCACCGGGGACGAGGAGGCCTTTGAGCGTGCCGCGGATGCTGACCTGCTGTGGTTCGACGTCTCCGAGCGAGGGCACCTGGCGTCCCAGCTCGGTTGAGGTGGCTAGGAGGCCACGACTGTCAGTCGTGAGCCCTCAGGCGTTGCGGTGACCCTGACCTGGTCGGGGATCTGACGGCGCAGCTCCTCGACGTGGCTGACGATGCCGACCGTGCGCCCGCCCTGCTGGAGCTGGCCGAGCTCGTTGAGGACGTCCTGGAGGGTCTGGGGGTCCAAGGAGCCGAAGCCCTCGTCCACGAAGAGGGTTTCCATGAGGATCCCGCCGGACTCGGTGGCCACGACGTCCGCCAGGGCTAGGGCCAGGGCGAGGGAGACGTAGAAGGTCTCGCCTCCGGACAGGGTGCGTGGGTCACGAGTCCGTTCCCCGCCAAGGCGGTCCAGGACGCCCATGCCCAGGCCCCGCCGGCGGGCGCTGTTCTTTTCCTCGTCCACCTGGATGAGCTCGTAGCGTCCGCCGGACATGGTCTCTAAGCGGTGGTTGGCGAAGGTGAGCACGTCCTTGAATCGTTCGGTCAGGACCCACGTGGCCAGCGGCGTAGCCTCGGGGTTCTCACCCGCCGCCAGCGCCGCCACGTGGAGGAGGGCGGCGTTGTCCCCGACCACGGTGGTCACATCGGCTGCGGCCTGGCGCAGGCGGCGCGCACGCGTACGCACAGACTCAGTCTGTGCCTGGACGCTGGCGTGCTGTGAGACCGCGGACTGCCAGGCCTGCTCGGCCTCGGCCAGGACCGTCCGGGCCTGCTCGAGCCCGGGCTCCTCCTGGCCCGTGAGCATGCTGATCTCCGGGCGGGCCAGGCCTGCGCGCACGCGCGCAGCCTCGGCGTCGCGCTCGCGCACGAGGCTGGACAGATGCTTCACCTCAGCCTCTGAGCGCCGTGCCGCCTCCAGACCAGTACGAGAGCTGAAGCCGGCCTTGGTCATCTCGCCTGCGAGGTCCTGCTGGGAGCTGCGTGAGGTCCGCACGAGTGCGCCGATCGTGCGCCAGTGGGCCGTCAAGGCCTCAGCCACCTGCGCGAGGCGCCCGAGCTCGGCGCGCCGCGACGCCACGGTGGTGTAGGTACCTCGTGCTGTCGCGATCTGCTCCAGGTCACGGTCTAGTGCTTGCTGCTCGGAGGCGAGCGTGGCGGCTGTGGCTGCGGCTGCCTCCTTGTGCTCGCTCAGCTGCTGGCGGAGCTCGGACTCTCGTGCTGTCAGTGAGTCCAGCTCCTCCTGCAGGCGCGTGCGTGGTTCGGCCTCCTCCTGGGCTCCGGTCAGGGCCGTGCGCGCAGCGGTGAGCTGCGCTGCTGCCTGCTCGGGCGAGCGGCCCTCGGCTGCGGCGGAGAGCTGGGTGAGCCGGGCCTGGAGAGCTGTGACCTCGGCGCGGGCAGCCTCCAGGTTCTGGCGGGCGCGAGCCGAGGACTGGTCGGCGGCGTCCAGGTCCGCGCGTGAGACGGGCTCGGCGACGGCGGAGGCAGGGTGTGGATGCTCGGACGAGCCGCATACGGGACACGGCTGGCCTGGTGAGAGTTCTCCGACCAGGGATGCCGAGGTGGCGTTGATCCAGGCGCTGCGCAGGGCGTGGGCCTGCTTCTCAACTGCGTCAGCCTCCTTGCGGGCCTGTTCGGCGCACTCCCGGGCCTGAGCGAGCGCGGTGGAGACGGGCTGAGCCTGCTCGGCAGCCTCGGCCCGGCGCCCGGCGGCCTCGTAGGCGGAGCGAAGGTCGGGCAGGCGCTCCTGGGCCTGGTGCGCCGTGGCCAGGAGCGCACGTAGCTGTTCGCCGCGCTGCGGAAGCGAGGCCAGCGCCTGACGGGTCTGTTCGGTCTGCTCGGACTGACGCTCCTGCTCCTGGCGCAGGGCGTCCAGGTGCTCGCGGCGACCAGAGACCTGGGACTCCGTGGCCTCGGCCTCCGCCAGGGCGGCGGCCTGGTCGCGTTGCTCGCGCGCCTGCGCCTCCAGGTGCGCGAGCAGACGGTCGGAGGCTGGTAGCTGGAGAGCGGTGCCCGGCTGCGGGGCGTGCGCCACCTGGTCCCAGTCGCGCACCGTGCCCAGGGCCTGCTCGCACTCACTGAGCGCCTGGGCGAGGAGCACGGTCGTGGCCTCGTCCTGCGGCTGCTGGCCAGGCTCCTGCGTCAGGACCTGGCTGGCAGCCTCAGCATCCTTGCGGGCTCGCTCGACCATGACTGCCACCGAGGCCGCCCGCTGGGCCAGCTCCAGGGTGCGGGCAGTCAGGGCGGCGTCCTGAGCGCCAGCCTCCAGCTCATCGTGAGCCTGGAGGAGAGCGCGACGCTGTGCCAGCAGTTCGGTCAGCGCCTGGGCCTTATCCAGCGCCCCACGTGCCGTCTCACGCCTGCGCTGTGCGCAGGCGACTTCGTCCTGGGCCTCGCGCAGCCGCGCCGCCGTCTGCCCGGTCACCGACGAGGTGATCTCGATGATCACCTCCTGGCCGGGCGTGGCAGCCTCGACGGCGCGACGCAGCCGCTCGGCGGCGGCGGGGTGGAGCGCCTCCGCCTCCTCTGGTGCGCTCGGGGACGGCGATGCCTCGCTTGCCCCCGCCTGCTGGGACGCCGTGCGCTCCGGACTGTGCTGGTCGGCCTCCTCGGGCGAGATAACCTCGGCGAAGGCCTCAGCAGCGGCGAGCAGACGCTGACGCGACTGCTCGACCTGCCCTCGCGCCGCCAGGGAGCGGCGACGCAGCTCCTCCTGAAGCTCGTCATAGACCCGTGTGCCAAAGACGTCACGCAGGAGCTTGTGACGCTCGTCAGACGAGGCACGTAGGAAGGTCGCGAACTTGCCCTGAGGCAGCACGATGGTCTGGGTGAATTGCTCACGGCTCAGCCCGATGGCGCGTAGCAGCTCCGCTCCGGCCTCATCCGGGCGCAGAGCAGCGTCCTGGCTCGGCCGGCCGGCAGGATCAGTAAGCCGCCAGACCTTGAGCGAGGCCTTTTGCGTGGTGGTTCCGCTGCCGCGCAGCTTGAGCCTCTCGTAGGCCGGGGTGCGGCGCACACGGTAGGTGCCGGCGGAGGTGGAGAAGACCAGCTCGACGACGGTCTCGGTGCCGGGACCGGCCAGACGGGAGCGGATACGGTCCTTGGAGGAGTCCTTGTCCCCGGCCACGTCCCCGTACAGGGCGAAGACGATGGCGTCGATGATCGTCGTCTTGCCGGCGCCCGTAGGCCCTGTGAGCAGGAACCGCCCGGAGGCGGCGAAGCGGTCAAAATCGATGACCTCGGTGCCGGGATAAGGTCCAACGGCAGTCATCGTCAGGCGGTGCAGGCGCATCAGGCGCTCCTCCTCGCTGCGAGAACGGCCTCATAGGCCTGGGTGAGGACCAGCTGCTCAGCGGCAGTCGGTTCGCTCTGCGCCGCGGCGTGAAGAAACTCATGAGCCACCTCCAGGGGATCAGCGGCCCTGGTCACGCTCGCTGCCTGGCGGGGAGCCTGGCCATCATCCTGCCGGGCGATGGCCAGCACCTCACCGAAACGCTGGCGCAGGCGCGCGGGAGCGCCCAGCGGCAGGGGACCGCGCACGATGGCACGTACCCAGGCTCCTACGGCGTAGTCGAAGGCGGGGCCTTCCAGCTCCTCCATGGTGCCGGTGACCGTCTCGATGCGGTGCGCCACTGGCGTGGGGATCCGCTCGAGCCTCGTCACGCCCTCGGCCGTCAGGTCCACCAGGACCGAGGACTTGGGCCACGGGGCCTCGGAGAAGGAGAACGGCAGCGGGCTGCCGGAGTAGACCAGGCGGGGACGCACCGATGTGCGCGATCCCGCGCTCGGGCGCTGCGGAAGGTGGATCTCCTGGGGACGGTGGAGGTGCCCGAGTGCCACATAGTCCAGCCCGCCGCTGGAGTCAGCGACCGCAGACCCGCCCAGGGTCTCAAAGACCTCGGAGGGCACGCTGTCCACCCCGCCGACGCGGATATCCCGCTCGGAGTCCTCACAGGCCTGCCCACCGACGACGAAGGCGTGGGCCATGACCATCACCGGCACGCGCGTCCTGCTGGCGGCACGCCGTCGGGCCAGGTCCTGGCCCACCAGGCGCAGCGCCCCACTGACCACGGCCTCGTGGCTGCGAGCCAGGCGCGCAGGTTGTGGCGGTCCAGCTGGCTCCTCGGCTGCGGGTTCCTCAGAGTCCTCTGGGTCTGCCCAGACCTCTCCTGTCCGCTCGCTCAGGAGTGTTGGCAGGACCCCGCGGGTCGCGTCCGGATCGAGGTAGGGCAGGGCGTAGACTAGCAGGCCGTCTCCGCCGTCCGGATCGGGCACGATGACCGGCTGATCTACCTCAGCCACCTGCGCGCGCACGGCCAGGGACGGGCGGAAGAGCGCCGAGCCGAAGCCCAGGCGCTGGGCGGAGTCGTGGTTGCCCGGCGCGAGCACCACCTGCGTGCGGTCCGTGAGGCGGTTGAGGGTGTCATTGAGCAGCCGAACGGAGTCCGTGGGCGGGATGGCGCGGTCATACACGTCCCCGGCGATGACGACGGCGTCGACTGACTCCGCCTCGACGAGCTCGACGAGGTGGTCCGCGAAGGTGGCGTGGGCATCATCGAGGACTCGGCCGTGGAAGGTACGTCCGAGGTGCCAGTCTGAGGTGTGCAGGATCCGCATGGACGCACCCTCTCACAGGGGTGCGACACGTATCCGTGCACGAGACCGCCGGGGCCGCTCTACGGACAGGCTCAGGCAGCGACCGTCCCCGTGGCCACCAGGACGATGATGACCAGGCCCAGCGCCACGCGGTAGACCAAGAAGCTGGTGAACTTGTTGGCGGAGACGAAGCGCAGCAGCCAGGCGATCGTCGCATAGGCCACGACGCCACTGGTGACAGTAGCCAACAGGGTGGGCGTCCATCCGACCTCGGCGGAGATTTCCGAGGCCGCGGTGACAGCCTCCAGGGCGCCTGCAGCCACGAGGACCGGGATGCCCATGTAGAAGGACAACCGAGTCGCCGTCACCCGGTCAAAGCGTAGGAACAACCCGGCCGAGATCGTGGCCCCGGAGCGCGAGATGCCCGGGAAGATCGGCGCGAGCGCCTGGAAGAGGCCGATGATGAGCGCGTCCTTGACCCCGACCTGCTCCATGCCCTTGCCCGTGGTGGCGTGTGCGGCACCGGGGGCGCTAGAGCGACGGTCCGCCAGCCACATCACCGCGCTCCACACGATCAGTGCCGCGGCGATGACCCACAGGGAGCGGGAGGTGACCTCAATGAAGTCCTTGAACGCCAGGCCGATCACGGCCACCGGCACCGAGCCCAGGATGATGCCCCATCCCAGGACGTAGTCCGGGTTGCTGCGGCGCTCAGCGTGGGCCAGGCCCGCGATCCACGCACCCACGATCCTCACGATGTCGCGCCAGAAGTAGACCACTGCCGCCAGGATCGCCCCGACCTGGATAACCGCGGTGAAGGCGGTCATGCCCACGGTGTTGATGTCATAGCCGAGCAGCTTCTCCGCGATGTTGAGGTGCCCGGTCGAGGAGACCGGAAGAAACTCCGTGATGCCCTCGACGATGCCGAGGATGACGGCGTGCAGCCAGTTCATGACGCTCCCAGCGTGAGGTGGTAGGGCTGGCACGAGGCTACCGGCCTGGCGTGGTGGCGTACCTCAGGAAGGTCGTGGTGCCCGCCTCACCTCGCTCCCGTCGGCATACCCTGGAAGGGGGTGCGGGCGAGGCCCAGCAACCTGAAGGGCCCCTCCCGGGAGCGAGTCGTGGTGAGTCAAACCAGTCTTGAGGGCCCTGCATGGGGCGAGGGACGCCGTCGGATCTTGCTGACGGGCGCTACCGGCGCCTGGGGGCGAGTGACGCTGACGGCGTTGAGGCAGCATGCTGACCGCCTTGCCATCACCGCACTCGTTCTGCCCACGCGCGATCAGGACGCCGCCGCGGAGGAGATCGGCGAGCCTGGCGCCGTCAGGGTGGTGCGCGGTGACCTCACGGACGCACCCCTCATGGCCCGTCTGGTGGCTGAGGCTGACCTCGTCGTGCACCTGGGCGGCATGGTCTCGCCGGCGGCGGACCAGGACCCGGTGCGCACGCGGCGAGTCAACGTGGGGACGATGCGCAATATCGTGGCCGGGGTCAAGGCGCTGCCCGACCCGAGCAGGGTGACCGTGGTCGGGGTCGGCTCGGTGGCACAGACCGGCCCGCGTCCCCAGCCGGTGCACTGGGGGCGCGTGGGCGACCCGCTGCGCGCCTCGGACATGGACCTGTACACCCAGTCCAAGATCGCCGCCGAGCGGATCCTGGTGGACTCTGGCCTGCCTCGCTGGACGTGGCTGAGACAGACCGGGATGCTGTCTCCCGCGGTCCTGCGCCAGCGTGATCCCATCGCCCTCCACGTTCCTCTCGACGGGGTCATCGAGTGGGTCTCGGACCTCGACTCAGCGCGGTTGCTGACCAGGATCGCCCTGGGGGAGTGCGACGAGAGCCTGTTCGCACGCGTGCATAACGTCGGTGGTGGCCGGGCCTGGCGGCTGACGAACTGGGAGATCCTGACTCGTCTGGCTCGCGCGATGGGGGCACGGGGGATCAGCCAGTGGTATGAGCGGAACTGGTTCGCTACCGGCAGCTTCCACGGGCACTGGTTCACGGACTCTGACGCCCTGGAGCAGATCGTCCCCTTCCGCAGCGAGGACCCGACGACGGCGATCGCGCGGTGCGTGGCTGCCTCGCCGTGGGTCGTGCGCAGGGCCGGCTTGTGGCCGGGCTGGTTGGTCCGCGCCCTTGTCACGGGCCCGATGGCGCGGGCGCCGCGTGGCACGCT